>JAEEGL012987000.1_pt1 | contig 15311 bp, 10 predicted proteins | sample 9134231 | NCBI WGS metagenome assembly JAEEGL01 (sample SAMN16246548, study PRJNA631951) | gut metagenome | biome: gut microbiome; feature: rumen; material: fiber-attached | host: Bos | place: Iran: Karaj | collected 2018-10 | reverse complement strand
TTGTTATGTATTCGGTCACTGTTAAAACCTTTGATTTATGTTAATAAAAGATACACGTATATTTATATTATAAGTAATTGTACTAAAACGTGATATACATCACAATTAGCAAAATCAACACTTTTCCTGAACAGAGCCATCATTAATAGAGCAGGTTCCTACGATGTGTTTATTCAGGAGCTGACAATTCTGATGACAATGCCCGGGACCCCGTGTCTTTACTACGGGACGGAAATAGCGCTTGAGGGCGAAAATGATCCCTATAACCGGTGCCCGATGCCGTGGAGGGATATAGATGCCGGAAAGTATCAGTCTGTTTCTGCCGATGTGAAAAGACTGGTAGAGATTAGGAAGAGCAGCGTTCTTGCCAGCTCTGCGGAGCTTGTCTGGGGAGATTCTGCGACCTGTTCATCCAGGGATCCCGGCGGCACAGAAAAAGATCAACCCGCAAGACTTATCCATTACCGCAGAGGGCATGACGGAAGGTGCGGCATCTTTATCAATGCCGGGGATTCTGAGGCTGAGCTTCCTTCCTGCAGAGAGGTGCTTTTTGCCCGTAAATACGATGAAGGAAGACTGAAAGCCGGGGGAGTTCTGGTGGCAATTATGTAGATATCTGTTTTTCGGGGAGGGCGTTGCTTCTTTCATGATCGGATGGAACCGGAGTCATGTCCTCAAAAAGTCACCTGTTTTCCCCAGGAGTTAATCAGACTGATTTTGACATTATCGTCGTCAGCAAGTCTGCTGAAGGAACTGTTGCTGATCTGGCTGTAGTCTGACTGCTGTCCGATGAAGATAGCTTTCCGGATCAGGGGATCTCTGCTGTCGAAGGAAGCGGAGAAGTTGACCGGTGAAAAGTTCATGTAAACCTGACACATGGTATACACCAGACCGTCTGTTTCTATCGGAACCTGCACTTCATCGCCTGTTTCCTGATTAAATCTGGAAATTTCCGTGACGCGGCCGTTTCGACTGACGTAGAACTCTATCTGGACGGGGTAAAGCTTCATTTCAAAGATGAACAGAGCGTCGCCGCTGAAGTCGTTGCCTGTGTCCCATGCACCGATGATGTTCAGCAGAAACTTTGAGGTGGCTTCATAACTCTTTGAGTTCTCAAGATAAAGGGCTCCGAGGAAGCAGAAAGCGTAATCACAGGACTTTGCTGCGGGAAAAAACTGATGGGTACGTACAGTTCTTCTGCGGCTTGGATAACTGAGTCCCTCTGTGGAAAAAATTCCGTGCTGCGGTGCGTGCCGGGATGAGTATGCTGTTTTGCTGTGGATTATTCCGAAATTGATACCGGCCGGTCTGATTTCGGTTACCTGGCCGTTTCTGCAGTTGTAGTAGCGCATACCTGTTTTCCTCTGCGAGATAGAGCCGGCAGGGGAGCCTGCCGTCACATATTCATTTTTTTCCTGCGGAATCACTCTTCATCCTGACTGAGAGAGAATATTTCTTTGATTTCTCCGTCAGTCAGTTCGCCGATCCATTTTTCTCCCGCTGTTACAGTCATGTCGGCCAGATCCTTCTTGTTCTGGATCATGGTGTTGATCTTTTCCTCAAAGGTCCGGGCCGTAATCATGCGGAACACATTGACATTGTTTTTCTGACCGATACGGTAGGCACGGTCGGTGGCCTGATCCTCCACTGCCGGATTCCACCACAGATCGTAGTGAACAACAGCCGATGCCGCCGTTATATTGAGACCTGTGCCTGCTGCTTTCAGTGAAAGTATCATAACCCTGTTCTGGCGATCATTCTGGAAACTGCTTACCATTTTGTCACGCTGCCGGGCGGAAAGCTGACCGTGCAGGAAGTCCGCATGTAAACCAAGGTGCCGCTTTATCCAGTTCTGCAGCAGTTCTCCGGTGGCTGTGTACTGGGTGAAGATAATGGTCTTCCGTCCGGCCTGCAGCTGTTCTTCCAGAAGCTCCATCAGCATTTCTCCCTTGCCGGATTCATCGATGGTGCTGTCTTCCTTTCCGGTGTAGCAGGACGGAGCGTTGCATATCTGCTTCAGTGCGGTGATCATGGTCAGAACTGCAGCCCTGCGTTTCATCTGTCCGGAATTCTCTCCGCTCTCCATTTCGCTGAGATCCTTCAGAGTTTTATCAACAACTGACTGATACAGGGCAGCCTGTCCGGCACTCAGGGTACAGTACTGATCCGTGACAATTTTCTCCGGCAGATCACTGATGATTGACTTGTCCGTTTTCATTCGGCGCATGATAAACGGAGCGGTAAGACGTTTGAACTGTTCCAGCGTTTTCCGGTCGCGGTGCGCCTCTATTGGAACGGCAAAGCTCCTGTTGAAGAATTCTGCGCTTCCGAGAAGTCCCTGATTGGCAAAATCCATAACCGACCAGTATTCGAGAAGTCTGTTTTCCACAGGAGTACCGGACATGGCAATATGGCAGTCGGCTTTGATTGCGCATACAGCCTTTCTTGTGTCCGTACCCAGATTCTTTATGTGCTGGGCCTCGTCAATGACAACAAGTTTTATCTTTTCTCTGGACAGCAGGTTCTTTCCGCTTCTGATTTTACCGTAGGTTGTCAGTATTACATTGCTGTCCGGATCCGGAGTCTCCCGGTTTCCGTATATGACGCTGTATTTAAGCTCCGGTGCAAAGCGGTTCATTTCTCTCTGCCAGTTGAGCAGAAGAGTCTTCGGTACGATAACCACAGCCTTTTTATCTTTCAGTTCATTTCTTTCTCTCAGATTCTCAAGAACAGATATCACCTGAATTGTTTTACCGAGGCCCATGTCATCGGCAATAATCGATCCGATGCCGAGACCGGTGTTCTTGACCATCCAGCTGTAGCCAATGATCTGATAAGGTCTGAGTTCTGCCCTGATTGAGGATGGAACAGGTATGTTTTCCGGTGTGAACATTTCCTTGATCTTTTTTGCAAGTTCAGGATCCAGAACCACCTCTGATCCGGAAAATTCACCGGCCAGGGCGGCCATCAGCAGATTGTTGCCACTTATGCGCTTCTCCGCCAGTTTTTTCTGTTTTAGAATGTTTTTTACATCATCGGCTGAAAACAGAACAAACTGATCCTTGAAATAAACAATCTTATCTGTCTGGTTCAGCAGATCGCTGAATTCCTCCTCGGTAAGGGACACATCGCCAAGAGCGTACTCCCAGTTGAAGCTGAGCATTTCCTTAAGGCTTACAAGACCGCTGCTTCCCGAAGAAACGGACCCGGCAGAAATTCTGAGTCTCATCTTGGGCTTAAGCAGCGTCGTCAGACATTTCGGGAGAACAACCTGGCAGCCGACAAGCTTCAGCACAGGTATGGATTCTGTAAGAAGCACCTTCAGCATATCGAGATCGACCGAAAGTGATGACGGTTTTCTGTTCATAAGCATTTTCAGGATCTGGCAGAAGGCTGAAAGCTTGCCCACGAGACTGATGCAGTCAAAGAATTCCGGACTGGAAGGATTGGCGATAATCTCCTTGAAGTTTCTGAAAACCTCCGGTGCCGAAGCATTTCCGATTTCGAATTCCACGGAAAATCTGGTTTCAATTTTTTTGCTGTTGTGCTCGGTTATTTTCAGTCGCGGGATCATGTCTCCAGTTACGGCGTGGAGAGGTGCCAGCCACGTCTGAAGAGCTGTATACTCGCGTCTTGCTCCTCTGACCGGTACAGGATCCGCCGGAGTATCAAAGAGAATAAGTCCGTAGCTGTCCTCCATGTCGCTGTTTCCCGCCTTGCCGAGGAATACGTTCTGCATAAAATCAGACACAAAGCATCCGAGAACCGTGGCGCCTGTGAACAGATCGGTCACCTTTTCCTTTACCGAGGTGAATTCGGCATACGGAACTGACAGTCTTCTGAGAGCTGAACCCAGCTTCCGGCAAAGAGTGCGGATCTCAGGAGATATTATGGCAGGGATCCATCTCAGTGAGCATGCCATGCTGTTTTCGTCGGCATTTATCCTGCTTTTGAAGGTGGCGCCGCAGGCTTCGTTAAAATCAATGATCTGCGGGATTATTGCACCCTTTGCTATCAGACTGAGAGCTATAAACTCCAGTCTGCAGCTTATTTCCTGGGAGATGCTCATGCCGCTGATCTGTTCCTCCCCGGCAATGCCGCTCATCATCAGGAACGGATCGAAATCTTCATGACGGAAGATTATGCCCTGGGGGGTATAGAGGATCACTGCATCCGGATTTTCCTTCAGATATTTTTCTCTTGCTTTTACCGCAGCTGCCGCTGTTCTGAGATCCGCTCCTGCAAGCATTGCAGCTCTGTACTGCCTGAAAGCCTGCTGCTGAAGAGAGTTCAGTGTATAACGGCTGATTCTGTCGTCTCTGTTAATGTTCTTCATATCCTTTAGGGGATCAAATCCGGTGCTTTTCAGAATTCTTGCGGCTGATTTTGTTCCCGCTGTCAGGAAGGTGATGTACTTTTCACGGAGACTGGATCCTACATGACCCGGAGGATTGTCGGACAGCAGTTGCAACAGATCATGGCTCAGATCCGGTATCGGACTGAAGGTGAGGGAGGCGATCTGCCGCAGAATTTCTTCATTATCCGCCTCCTCCTGATCCTTTTCTTCGTTTTCGCCGCCGGTCAAGGCCAGATCCATCCAGTTTGGAACAACCGCGGCAGCGGAATCTATGTTTATATTCCGTTTCTTCAGTTCCTCCAGCAGATCTATTCCCCGCAGTCTGAAGAGAACAAAGGGATCTGCATCGATTTCCTGGCTCATTATGTAGATTACGGCTGCCAGGTGCTTGCAGGGAACGGCGTAGTCGGGACAGCTGCAGCGCATCTTCAGATCGCTCCATTTTTCCGGAAATATTCTGATGTCACTGCTTTCGGCTATTTTCAGAATTTCGGGATCGAGTACCCGGTTGGCAAGAGATGCAATGATATGTGGCCTTGTCATGATGGCATCCATCAGAGTCCCGGTTTTGGCCTTAATCATTGGTACGGTAATGGTGACGTTGTAATAACTGGCATAGTGACCGGTAACCTCGGCTCTGATTACATTCTCCTCGATGGATATCTTTCTTACCCTGCCGGTGTTGGCATAGGTTGCACCTCTCGGGATCCTGTTGGCGTTGTCAATTTTGCTCAGAGCAGCGAGCCACTGTTTTCCCCACCATGTGGTGCCATAGTTTGATCTCATCTGTTATTCCTTTCTGTAACGTTTTAATCCTGTAACTGTCTGTTCGTGAACCGTTTCGCCATGAGTCTCCGGGACGGCGGGACAATATGAAAATTCGTATCCGGCAGTTAAAAAATTAAATGAATATCACGTTTTTGCTACTGTCATGCTAGTGTTATATAATACGGTAAGTACAGTAGAATTTCTGTAAGTTTGATTAGATTCTGCCAGAGAGAATTCCATGTCTGACTCAAATAAAAAACAAGATAACAAGATTGCTGAAAAAGCTGAAGCAAAGAGCGATATAAAGACTGTTTCCGGTGCTGAAGATCCAAAGGGTGCAAAGCAGGAAAATGTTTCCGGCGGCGGAAATAGAGAATCTCTTGAAGAAAAGGAGATCAAGGTTGAAAAGGAAACTCTGAAGAATGCAAGAGATGTCAGCAAGGTCAAGGATGAACTGAAGAGAGAGCGCCTCTTCAACAGCTATGTAAGCTGGCTTGCGGTGATCAATTTTGCCCTGCTGGTTATGCTGATTATGGGCATCTACATTTATGAAAGCTCCAACAACGCCAAAATCAAAACCAGAATGTTTGATATCAAAACCAGCGTTCTGAGGTCGGAGGACAGAATTCAGAGTCTCAGCGAGTCAGAAAAGGCAGATGCCATCAGGATCCAGAATATTGTAAACCAGATCCAGGAACTTGAGGATCAGGTTACAGCTCTCGACAAGCAGACAGGAAAAGTACAGAGCAGAGTTGATACGGCACTGGCACAGCTCAGCAGTGCTCCCGCACCGGCACCGGAGCAGAAGCCTGCGGTGAAGCTTACTGATCCCGAGACTCTGCTGCTTAATGAGGCTCATTATCTTTTAAAGCTGGCATACCGCAAGGTTTATCTTGAGCATGATGCCGCTGTGGCCGTAACTCTTCTGAGAGATGCCGATCAGGTACTGTCCGAAATTGATGATCCGAATATTATTGCAGTAAGAAGGGGCGTGGCCACGGATATAACAAAACTCTCCAGCCTTGAGCCAGTGGACAGCGAGACTCTTGTGATCAGACTTGCCGCCATGGAGGAGAACATAAGGAATCTTCCGGTACTTGGCTACAAGGTCAGCTTCAGGGGTGATGACGGATCCGGCGACGATGCCCAGGAGCCGAAGGAGGTTACGGAGGATATAGCCGACTGGAGAGAAAATCTTGCCAACTCCATGAACAGTTTCTTCGGCAGTCTGATGGTGATAAAGAAAAACACCTCAGGACATCATCAGTTTCTCAGTGCCGATGAAGTGGCGATCCTTCAGGACAAGATTGCTCTGATCCTGATGCAGGCGCAGCTGGCTGTTTATTCGCAGCAGCAGACGGCCTATGAGCAGAATCTGATCCGTGCAGCAGCACTTATCGAGGAGTACTGCGACAGGGAGGATGCCTCCACCATCCAGGTTCTCAACGAAATCAGTTCTCTGCAGTCCCAGAGCGTAATCTTTATCGGAGTGCAGCAGTTTGAGAGTCTGAATCAGCTGCGTGAATTCTACAAGAAGAGCGGCAGATAGGAGATTTTCATGAAAAACGTTATTCTCAGTCTGCTGTTCTGCGCCGCTGTCATTGCCGCTCCCCTGGTGGTGGACAAGCACGGCTACGTTTACATCAGCGTGGGTGATTATACAATTGAAACATCTCTTCTGGTTGCTGTAATCGGGATCCTTCTGCTTTATGCCCTTATGGCTGTGACATTCAGGATCCTGGGAAAAATTTTTCGCGCCCACCGGTCCATTCGCTCCTTTTTCGGACGCCGTCGCGAGGAATCGGCCAGGGAGAATCTTTATTTCGGTCTGATTGCACTGCTTGAGCACCGCTACGAGGAGGCCCAGCATCTGCTGATTTCCTGCACCCATTCAAAGCACCGTTCGGTTGCCAGTTACATTATTGCGGCCGAGGCCGCCGCCAAGAACGGCAATGAGCGGGAGTGCCTTGACTGTCTGGGCAGAGCAAGGGAGCTTGAACCCCGCTCCGATCTGGCATGCACTCTTCTTGAATCCGGTCTTTACGCCAGAGCCGGCAAGTATGAAAAGGCCATTGATGTTCTGGAGCAGGCAGCAAAAATTTATCCTCTTCATCCGGCTGTTTCCCGCAGTCTCGCGGATTTATGCCTGATCTGCAAGGATTATGAGAGAATGCGTGAGCTTCTTCCCCAGCTGAAGAACATCCGTAATTTCCGCTATGAAGACTACCTCCGGATCCTGGCTACCCTTTACCGCCATGATCTGGAAGAGACGTCCGATGCCGACAGGGTTGCATCCATGTGGGCAGAGGTGTCGAGATCCTTCAGAAAGGAACCGGTGATCCGCGGTCTGTTTGCAAGGCGCATGGCTGAACTTGGCAGGATCCGTGAGGCGGAGGATCTTTTCGAGGAGGGTTTCCGCAAGGCTGATATCGATTCCATGCTTGACGAGGTGGCCTCCTGCAGCGTGGCTCTTCCCTCCGTACGCAATTATCTGGTTCTGCTGGAATGCAGCTCTGACAGGAACAAATGCAGTCAGGACAAACTCTACCGAGCTCTTGCAAATCAGTTCCTTGCCGCCTGTGACTATCCTTCCTCCATAGAAAGGTTCCGCAAGGCCATAGCCATCTCTCCGCTGAACGAGGACTACGTCAAAATTTCGAAGTGCTACGAAGCCGAGAGACTGCTGGATAAAGCCGCGGTTCCCGGTCCGGACAGAGCATGAAGGATGATCCATGCCGGATAAAATTCCTCTTGACCTCATAATCGGGCGCTATCTGAGGATCACGGAGATCAGGACGAAGAGGGCTGTAGCATGCATGACTCCGAAGGCCCGTCATTTCTTTGCGATTATTCCGATTCTTCTTCAGTATAATCACCCGATTCTTCCCGGCTTCATTCCGGGAAACACCCCGCACGGCATCAGCGATTTCCGGCTGTCGGAATATCAGCAGGATTATCTGGACAGAATGTGCAATGTGGGCAACTGCGACATCAGAAGCTACATAGAAAATCCCGCCATAATCTCCCTCTACTGCATGGGCAGCACCTCGTCCGTCGGTCAGTCCTCCGCCTCGGATCTAGATATCTGGGTCTGTCATTCCCATCTGATGAGCAGTTCCGATGTCAGAAAGCTGGAGCAGAAATGCAGCGTACTTACCAAGGTGGCGCGAAACCAGGATGTGGAGGTCAATTTCTTCCTGGTGCCGGACAACAAGTTCCGCTGTGACAACAATGCATCAGTGGACAGCGAAAACTGCGGCAGTGCTCTCCATCTTCTGCTGCTGGAGGAATTCTACCGTTCATCGCTGTGGATGGCGGGAAAGAAGCTTGTGTGGTACCTGGTTCCGGATGAGCACGATACCACGACGGAAATCTACGACGCCTATGTGAACTCGCTTTTCGGAGAGGGAAGGATTAAAAGCAGCGAATGGTTTGATCTGGGACCTGTCAATCATATTCCCGTCCAGGAATTCTTCGGCTCTGCCATGTGGCTTCTCTACAAAGGTGTGGATTCTCCGTACAAGGCTGTTATCAAAATCATGCTTATGGAAAGCTATGCCTCCGAATATCCCAAGGTTGATCTGATAGCAAGCAGCATACGATCAAGAATGCAGCAGAGCGACGAGTACAGTCTGAACATGGACTCCTACTACATGGTCTATGAGAAGATCTGCAGCTATCTGAATAAAAATGATGATGCAGAGCGCAGAAAGGTGGTGGACAGCTGTTTTCTTCTTAAGGTTGCAAAGGGTGTGGATGAAAATGACGGCTCCGCCTATATGCAGTGGCGCCTGGGCTTTCTCAATGATTTCGTGGCAAAATGCGGCATGGACAAAAGAACTGTTGCCCATTTCAGAAACAGCGGAAACTGGAAGATTGCAGATGTATCCGCAGCCTACGCTACAGTTACCAAGATCATGCTGCAGTGCAGCAACCGTCTCAGGGTTTTTTCAAACCGCGTCCAGAAAATGGGTTCACCCATAGATATTACAGATTTTCAGATCCTGACCCAGAAACTGAGCAGTACCTTTGAATACAAGCTGGACAAGATAATAAAGGTTAATCTTAATATTGCGCCGTCCATAAGGGAAAAGAATATTTCACTGGTGTACGTGCCGCCCGGAAGTCTTAACCGCAGCGGCTGGTATCTGTTTCCGGCTTCTCTTGCACCGCTTGATCTGGTTCGGCACAAATGTGTCTATTTCAGTCATAATGCGGTTAATGTTCTGATCTGGGCGATTGTGAACGGAGTTCTTACATCCGAAACATGGGTAAATATCTCTGAAAATGCACCGAAGACCATGATTTACAGTCTTCCGCTTCTTGCCGGTGAACTTCTCGAGCACAGTGAGGAGTTCTGCAGAAAGGAAATTACAAACAGTGACCTTATCGGTCCCATGTATTTCAAGAATCTGCTTCTGCTGCTTAATGTGTCGGATGATGATACCGGAGAAGGTGATAAAAAGGAGCTGAATCTGCAGAAAATTGATGTTCTCTCCTTCGGAACCGAGAGAAGATCCCTGCTAAGTTCCCTGGATCTGGTGTTTACCAATTCCTGGGGCGAGACATACGTGAAGCACTACAGCGGAAGGGAAGAGATTATTCACGGTCTGACGGAAATGCTTAATGTCAGGCGTCCGGACGGCTCCGGGAACGGCATCCCCTATTTTAATGTCCTCTGCTACAGCCGTTATCTTACCGGTATTATCCGCCAGCAGATCAGTGATCTGGTGGGAGAGCTTCTTAATCTTGCCCACGGCACGGATGAAAACAACTCATCCATGGTGTTTATGATGGGGGATACAAGTTATTCAGTGATCCGCAATCACCGTGTGACTATTACACCGCTTAATAATTCTCTTGATTTCTTCAATTCCCTGACGGCTCTGCAGGTTCAGCCCGGGGATGGCGGAAGAAGCCCGTACCTTGAAAAAATCTATCAGTATGCGTGCCGCGGCGTTGTTCAGTTCTTTTTTGAACAGCAGGAGGACGGGTGTATGGTTTACATAATGGATGAGAACAATCAGCTGAAATCCTACAAGAACCAGGAGAAGAATTTTGAGCAGATGGTCGATGCCATCAACAGATCCTTTGCCGAGCGCAATGTGGGCGCAGACGGCTCAGTGATGGTGAATGATGCTCATTTTGCCGCTCCCCAGTTTTACCAGCTCTCTGTCAGAGGTGAGCAGATAGTTGTTGAGAACTATCTGGAGCGTAAATTGTAATTTATAGCCTCGGGCAAGTGGGTTATAATTTTGGATGGCTGAAGACTGTTTTTCTACAATCTGTAGGATCTTAGGCGGACTGAAGCTTTTTCCGGTTGTTTTTTTACTTTCCGGCCGTCTCCGGATGTTGCCGGCTGTTTGCTGATTGCGGAAGCAGGTATGTTTTTGAAGGTTTTGACATTTATTCTGGCTGCTGTTTTTCTGACAGCCTGCGGTCTCAGGGGACCTCTCTATATGCCGAAGGATGAAGGTTCCGCTGATTTGAAATCTGTGGCAGCTGAGGTTTCAGCAGATGCGGAAGATGCAGCCGGAGCTGTCAGGGAGGCCGATGCTTCCGGAACTGACAATAAATCTGATTCGGGTGACGCCGCTTCAGGTGAAAAACAGTAGCATTGCTCACGGATCCCCGGTCTGACTTTTCGGCTTCGCACTCAGGCACAGCTGCAGAATTGTAATATTTAAGGATATATTTATGGATTATTCAGAACATTTTGTCTACCGTGACGATCAGCTGTACGCTGAAGACTGCAGGGTTGCCGATCTGGCTGCAAAGTACGGCACTCCGCTTTACGTCTACTCCCGTGAAAGTCTCAGGCAGGCTTTTGCTGATTATGACAGCAGCCTTTCTCTGCCTCACACCATATGTTATTCCGTGAAGGCCAACAGCAATCTGGCTGTGCTGCAGCTTATGGCATCCCTGGGCTCCGGCTTTGATATCGTGTCGGGGGGCGAACTTGCAAGAGTGATCGCCGCCGGCGGGGATCCTTCAAAGGTAGTATATTCCGGTGTTGGCAAGCGCGAGGATGAAATCAGATATGCCCTGGAGAAAGGAATCTACTGCTTCAATGCCGAATCTGAAATGGAGCTTCAGACCATTTCCGATGTGGCCGTATCCATGAATGTGAAGGCTCCGGTGGCTCTGAGAGTCAATCCCGCCGTTGATCCGCACACTCATCATCACATTGCAACCGGTCTGAAGACCAGCAAGTTCGGTGTTGCCTGGGAGGACGTGCCTGCCGTCTATGAGTATGCATCGAAGCTGCCGGGCATTTGCATAAGAGGTGTTGACTGCCACATAGGATCCCAGATCACCACTCTTTCCCCGTTCAGGGAAATGGCGGAGAAAATCAGAGATCTGGCTGTAACTCTGAAGGATCGCTATGGAATAGAGTCTGTTGACGTGGGCGGCGGTCTCGGCATCAATTATGACAATGACGGAACCCCTGCGGTTTCCGACTACATGAAACTCCTTGAGGAGTACTTCGGAGATCTCGGTCTGAGACTTGTTCTTGAGCCTGGAAGATCCATGGTGGGCAATGCCGGTATTCTGGTTACAAAGGTTCAGTATATCAAGAAGGCTGCAAAAAACTTTGCCATTGTGGACGCGGGTATGAATGACATGATTCGTCCTGCTCTTTATACTGCATGGATGAACATATCCGAGGTTGATCGTTCGGACAGATCCGCTGCCGATAAATATACCGTTGTCGGTCCTATCTGCGAATCCTCCGACAAGCTGGGCGAGGACAGGCTGCTGTCCGTGAAGAAGGGGGATCTGCTGGTTCAGTTCTCTGCCGGTGCATACGGCTTCTCCATGTCGTCAAACTACAATTCCCGTCCGCGTGCCGCAGAGGTTATGGTAAAGGGCGGTGAGGATTTTGAGATCCGCACCAGGGAAACTGTTGAGGATCTGTGGCGGGGCGAACATCTGCTCTGACTGGCTTCTGCCGGCCGGACAGACTGAAGGATAGTATGAGAGTTCGCTTTTCAAAAATGTACTGCTCCGGCAGTGATTTTGTCGTGATGGACGCTGTTACCCAGAGACTGTTTCTGAGTCAGCAGCTGATTTCCAGACTGGCTGATCGCTCGCGGGGTATCGGATTCAGCCGTATTGCGGTGATCGAGCCTCCGTATGATCCGGATCAGGATTTTTTCGTCCAGGTTTATGATCCTGCCGGCCGGGATGTCAGAGCCTGCATTGATGCGGTCGCGTGCGGCGTTTTCTTTGTCACGCAGAAGAACCTGACTGTTACAAGAAAGCCCGTGGAGATGAGCTCCCTCAGCGGAGCCATCACAGGAAAGTGTGATATGTCGGGGGCCGTGTCTCTCAGTCTTCAGACTCCGAGCTTCTCTCCCTCATCCGTTCCCTTCAGAGCGCAGAATCAGGAAAAAACCTACATACTGCAGGTGGCGGGCAGAAATGTCTTCTGCAGCGCCCTCTCCGTCGGCTCTCCATGCTGCGTTGTCCAGAAGCCTGATTTCAGTCAGGAGGAGTCGGGTCAGATTGCCCAGGCTCTTGTTTCTCATGAACGTTTTCCGTCAGGCTGCAGCGTCTGTTTTTATGAAGCTGTTTCCCGTACTGATCTTCGGGTGTATCTCCCCTGCGGCGGTGATGTGCTGACAGGCGGCACGGCTGCGGCTGCAGTCGGGATCACCCAGGGATTTCTAGAGCAGACAGTAAGTGTGTCGGCTGCCGACAGCCAGATCAGGATCAGGTGGCACGGGGACTCTTCAAGGGTAAACTGTACCGTTGCTCCTTCTCTGGTGTATGACGGTGAAATAGAAATCTGACGGGTCCATGTTCGCTCACTCCTGTCGCTGTCCCCGGACTGGCAGTTAAAAAAATGCAGTCCCCGGGCTGAACCGCAGTTACCCGCTTCTTTCTTCTTCAGATCTGTTTCTTCTGATTTCATTTTTCTGCGAACTGCCGGTGAAGCCGGGTTTCGGCTCGATGCCGTCTATGAGGGATGTTGAATCTGTGGTTGTTTTTTCCCAGAGTAAATCAACCTTTCGATCCTCTACAGTACAGTTTTCGTTGTTTTTGTAGTCATCCGCCTCATATCTGAATTTCATTGCTGTTTCATCGTTTGTTTCTCTGATGAAGGAGGCGAGAAAAAACATCAGAACAGCGCATACTACCAGATGTACTCCAGTACCGATGTATTTCAGAAGGTCGAACATCTCCTTCTGATTGAAGAGATAAACAGAAAGAGGAACTGAAATCGCCAGACAGCATATAAAGCTGATCACGGATGATATGACCGATCTGAACAGACGAATTATTCCTGCTGCATAAAGAATAACAGCCACAATGCCTGCTATGAGGATGTCGGCAAATATCAGCAGTTCACCGCTGGATATGTGTTCTTCGAAGTACCTGATAACCGGCAGGTAGGCGAACAGCGAGACTGAGAAGGTTAAGGCACCTTCTGATATGAGAAACAGGTAATACTTGAGTTTCGACATCGGGACTTCGCAGACCAGCATGCCGGTCTGTCCGTTCATGGCAACGGTGTACTTTCTTTTCTTCCAGATGACTTCCATGTACCAGAGGGGCATGAGGGCATAGCTTACGCTTTCCTGTTTTATGTCGTATTCCCTTCTGGCGATATTGATGTACTGATAGTTTTCTGCGTCGGTAAGATAGCGATCAAGTGTATCAGATACTCTTTCGGTTACGGTTTTGAAGCTGGCACCTTCATCCATGTTGAAGATGCGGGCATCCATGCCGGAAAGATATGCAAAGCTGAATGGTTTCACACTGCTGAAATCATAGGGCTCCAGACCCTGGGAAATATCATCGTCAATTTCCGTGGTTGCATCCTGCGGAATGTGCAGAAAACTCATTTTACCTGATGCCGAGCCCTTAAATGCTCTGTGAACTTTGGTGTCATTTGACAGTTTTGCTGATTTGACTGTTTCTGCCGTATATTCAACATGTCCTCCGGCACTGACGTCGAAAAACCAGAAGGGAACGTATACCGGGGTGACTTTCCTGACGACTACGGTTTCTGCAAACTCGTCCGGAACAAAAGATCTGCGTTCTGTAATTTCCTTATGCCAGATGTTCATGAAGTCATCGCGATCACGGAGAAACACGCCGATAACATCGGGAGTTTTCTGATCTCTGTATTTATCGGTAAAAATGATTGAGTTGCCGCAGAATGGACATTTTTCCGTTGCACCAAGAGATTCGGGGGAGAGCTCGCCGCCGCAGGATGAACAGGTGTAGGTTCTTTTGCGCGGATTATCCCGGCTGTCGGATGAGTTTATATCAGCGCCACCGGCAAAACTGTTTCCGCTGCCTTCTCTGATTTCTTCCTTTCTCTCTATTTCCTTTTCATATTCCTCAACTGTCAGAGCTGTTTCGCAGGATCCGCACCTGAGTTTGCCCATTTTTATGCAGAAATCCATATTGCCGGAGCAGTTGGGGCAGCGGCAGTGTCCTGGTTTTTTCAACATTTTGATTTCTCCAGTTCTTAAGAGAGTTTTATGACGACCTTGCTTATGAGCCGTGCTTCGCTCCCGGCGGAAAGTACAGTCCGGCAGTGCAGAAACAGATCACTTCCGCAAAAGGTTCTGCAGGTTCAATAATATCAGACTTTTAACGGGAAACATGACTTCCAGAATACTCACCCTGCAGGAATCACGAGTAATTTTGAAGTCTGTCTCATTTCTGTAAACGGTTTCAGTCTGTACATTGAGAATGTAAACGCCGTCATGTACCGGAGGATGTTCTTTTCTGTCAGACAATGAATAAAGGTTTCATCATGGTGCAATACCCTGCTATTCAGCACTTCTGCAGTCAGACTTTGATAAGCCGGCTATGTCCAGTCTGTCGCATGAATAATGAATCATGCAGGCTGCCGTCCTGTTAAGCTGATCCAAGGTGCATCACTGACTGCCAGTGCTGTCCTGTTCACTGGTATTCGATTCGTCATTCCTGATTCTGTCATCTCTGTCATGAAATCGAGACCGACAACAGTTTCCGGAAGAAAATCTTTTTCCGGATCTGGGACGACAGCTGTGCAGCATGTTGTTTTTCTAGGCTATGTTCAAGAAAAGTGTTGATCTTATCTTAAACTGCTAAGGAGTAATCATAACCCGCAGGCTTTGACTTGAAAGTCAAAACGCCACTTTGCATGCACTTTCTTAATGGATTAGCCAACCCAACTATTCCT
>JAEEGL012726515.1_pt1 | contig 15311 bp, 12 predicted proteins | sample 9134231 | NCBI WGS metagenome assembly JAEEGL01 (sample SAMN16246548, study PRJNA631951) | gut metagenome | biome: gut microbiome; feature: rumen; material: fiber-attached | host: Bos | place: Iran: Karaj | collected 2018-10 | reverse complement strand
TTGGTTAACGGTTATTGGTTAACGGGTATTGGTTAACGGTTATTGGTTAACGGTTATTGGTTAACGGTTATTGGTTAACGGTTATTGGTTAACGGTTATTGGTTAATGTTTATTGGTCAACGGTTATTGGTCAATGTTCAATGTTCAATGTTCAATGTTCAATGTTCAATGGTCAATGTTCAATGGTCAATGTTCAATGTTCAATGGTCAATGTTCAATGTTCAACGTTCAATGTTCAACGTCTTAGCTCCACCCTTTCCGTTATGCTGCGTCCAAGCGTAACCTCGTCGGTATATTCGAGTTCGTCGCCAACGGAGACGCCTCGGGCGAGAGTTGTGAGCCGTACGGGAAGCCCCTCTAGGCGTCGCGAGATGTAGAAGTTCGTCGTATCGCCTTCCATCGTGGGACTGAGCGCGAAAATCACCTCCTGCACGCCGTCGCTCTTGACGCGCTCGACGAGGGAATCTATCTCGAGCTGCGAGGGTCCGATGCCGTCCATTGGCGATATTACTCCGCCGAGGACGTGGTAAAGCCCCCTGTACGCTCCGGTACGCTCCACGCTCAGCACGCTACGCACATTTTCGACCACGCAAATCTTCGTGCGGTCGCGAAGGGGATTGCCACAGATGTCGCACACGTCGGTGTCGGAGATGTTGTGGCACACCTTGCAATACTTCACTTCGTCAACAAGCTTCTTCAGGCTGTCGGCCAAAGCGTGAGCCTCCTCGGGCTTCTGCTTGAGGAGTTTCAGCACAAAGCGTAGAGCCGTCCTGCGACCTATGCCGGGCAGCTTCGCAAACTCATCTACGGCGCGTTCGAGAAGGCGGGAAGGGTATTGTTGTTCCATTTTCGGCGCGAAGTTACACAAAAAAGCGTATAAACGATGAAGAATGCAAAATGATTTTACTACATTTGCAGCGTGAGTTGACGAAATATGCCACTTCCCCGACGAATATAACAGCACAAAATATCCTTATGAAACTAAAAACTATCATCATGGCAACAACGTTGGCAACGTGTTCCGCTGCCCTCGCACAGGAAACGTCCTCCGACCTCATGACACCCGAAAAACTATGGGAACTGGGACGCATCGGCTCCGTAACGCTTTCGCCAGACGGGGAAACGCTCCTCTACAGCGTCACGCACTACAGCAAGAAGGATAACAAAGGCGCGTCCACGCTGCGCACCTTCGACCTCAAGGACTACGTGGATGCCGACTGCCGCAAGGAACTTGTGGGCTCAAGTCCCAAATACGTCAACGGCGGCAAGGACTTCCTGTTCATCAACGACCAGGGATGGCTCTGCCTCGCCCCCGTCGAGTACCTGCATCAGGAGAAGAAGTTCCAGGTAATGGTGACGAAGCTGGCAGAGGACGTTGAGGACTACCTCGTATCCCCCGACGGACGCTACGTCATCATAGTCCGCATGGTTCCGCAGACCGCAAGCATTGCTGCCAAGGAGGACGACCTGCCTGAGGCAACGGGCATGGTCATTAACGACCTCATGTACAAGCATTGGGACCACTACGTGACGCAAGTCCCCCACCCCTTCCTATATACATTTGACGGAAAGGAACTCTCTGCCGAAGGCACCGACCTGCTTGAAGGCGAGCCTTACGAATGTCCCATGGAACCCTTCGGCGGAGCTGAGCAGCTGAGTTTCAGTCCCGACGGGAAGTGGATAGCATACACCTGCCGCAAAAAGACTGGCCGCGATTATGCCATTTCCACGGACTCCGACATATATCTGTACGACATCGCCAAGAAGCAAACGGTAAAAAATCTGTGTAAGCCAGAGCTGAATCCCCAGTACGACCGCAATCCCGTAGAGTCGCTCGAGGAGCAGGCCGTAAACAAGAAAGGCGGCACAGACCTAAACATGGGCTACGACCAGAATCCGCAGTTCTCACCCGATGGCAAGAAGGTAGCGTGGCTCTCAATGGAGCGCGACGGCTATGAAAGCGACCGCCAGCGCCTCTGCGTATATGACCTCGCGACAGGAAAGAAGGACTACCTCACGGAGTCCTACGATTTCAGCGCGCGCGTCTTTGACCACAGCGTAGAAGAATTCCTCTGGGCTCCAGACAGCTATTTCCTCTACTTCACAAGTCCCGTGGCAGGACGCATAAACCTCTACCGCACAGACCTCGACGGATGCGTCAAGGCCTTCAGCAGCGAGCAGGCAGACTACTCCCTCTGCGCAATATCCAAGGACGGCAGCAGGCTATATGCCAAGAAGCACTCCATGCAGCGCCCCGACGAGCTCTACTGCATACCCCTCCCCAAGCCCCTGCGCACCGTCAGGATGGAACCCGCCCCCGGGGCTATCCAGAAGCTCGACATCCTCGACATGATGGAGATGAAACTCTCCACCGTCAACGACAAAATGTATGAGAGCCTCGCCGTAGGCGACGTTAAAGAGCGTTGGGTGGAGACTGTGGACGGCAAGAAGATGCTCTGCTGGGTAGTATATCCGCCACATTTCGACGAAACAAAGAAGTACCCCGCCCTGCTCTTCTGCGAGGGCGGCCCGCAGAGTCCCGTATCGCAGTTCTGGAGCTATCGCTGGAACTTCCAAATCATGGCTGCCAACGGCTACGTAGTCATCGCCCCGAACCGTCGCGGACTTCCCGGGTTCGGGATGGAATGGCTCGAGGAGATTAGCGGCGACTACACAGGGCTCTGCATGCAGGACTACCTGAGCGCCATCGACGACCTCGCCAAGGAGGAATATATCGACAAGGAACGCCTTGGTGCCGTGGGAGCCAGCTTCGGCGGATTTAGCGTATATTGGCTCGCAGGAAACCACGAGGGGCGCTTCAAGGCCTTCATAGCCCACGACGGCATCTACAACACACAGCAGCAATATGTGGAGACCGAGGAGATGTGGTTCCCGAACTGGGACATGAAGAGCGCACCCTGGATGAAGGCCGCCGACGGACAGATGCAGAAGGCTTTCCACGAAAGCCCGCACCTGTACGTGGACAAATGGGACACGCCTATCCTTTGCATCCACGGACAACGCGACTTCCGCATCGAATATACACAGGCGGAGAGCGCCTTCAACGCTGCACGCATGCGCGGACTCGACGCACAACTCCTGCTCTTCCCGAACGAGAACCATTGGGTTCTGAAACCGCAGAACGGAATACTCTGGCAACGGACGTTCTTCCGCTTCCTCGACAAATATCTTAAGTGATTTAGCACACGCATTATAATATATATATAAAACCACACTGCTATGAAGAAATCTTTCATCTTTGCAAGCGCACTTATGTGTGTTGCCCTACAAGGCTTCAGCCAGAGTGTGATATTTCCGCAAGAACAGCAGCCTGGTACTGCCCAGATGATTGTGACACAAAAGGACTGCTCAATTTACAACGATTTGTTCGCTGCCTCATTTGTACTGGAGAATGGCAGTCTATACTTCGGAGGGGCTCCACAACTGGGCCTTGTACCGGGTACGGAACTGTTTTCCATAGAAGTCGGCAATGGCACGAGGGTATCGTCCAGCGAAATGACGTTGAAAGAGGTGCGTGGCGTTGACCTCGAGGCAAATCCCCTTGCCGCACGCGGAAGCGAGCGCCTCGCGGGAAAGGCTATTGAGGCCGACTTCACATACGGCGACCTTGCCCTGACGTGGCGTGCCGTCCTGCGCGACGGGAGCCACTACCTGCGCACGGAGCTGGCACTTACGGCAAGCAAGAATACGAAGATGGTGGCCATAACGCCCATGATTTACAACGTGGACAACGAGGCGGCAGGAAGTACGCCCGTAGTCGTGGGAAATACCCGCGGAGCCGTACTCGCCAGCGACAAGATTTTCGCAGGCCTGGAGACGCCTATGGGCATAAATACGGTAAAAGGTGCCGCCAGCGGCGAACCCTTTGCATACACAGCGTGGAACAGTTCCTACTTCAACGAGAAGGCGCCAGAATCGCTCCCTGCGGGCATTTCCGCGCTCGGCCTCAGCTCGTCGTACATCAGCATGAAGCAGGGCTATCTCGCCATAAAGGATGCCGGCAGCCACAGCGTGACGTTCCAATATACCAGCGGGCCGCACAAGCTTGAAGTTGCAGGCGTAGATGTCCTCGACGCCTTCACCGGCGAAGTTGTGGCTTACGATTATCACAAGGGCTCGTCGGGCGGCGCAAGCTCCAACAACACGTACAGCCTGAACATCCCCCGCGCAGGCTACTACCTTGTGCGCTACTTCCGCGACTTGACGGAAGTCGTCAATGGCGTGGTCAGCGGCTCGTGGAGCAGCAACGGCACGATAACGTGGACGGGAAACGTGTCGGCTCCCACAGTCGTGTATGATGGCGCGCTCGACAAGAATGTGATCGCCCCCGAGGGCGTAGATGCCTCCACGCTGAGCAATCCCATACTTGCTGTCGGCGGGACGCGTACAGACAAGTGGAACACGTCCTCGTGGACTACCGTGGAGACTCCCGCGCAGGCCATTACCGATATGGGCTACAACAATCCCAAGGTGAAGAAGATGGAAAAGCCCATCGCCTTTGCGCAAGGCGGCGGCACCTTCTCTGCTACATACGTCTATCAAAGCGGGACGCACGGCCTGACTATCTGTGGCGTCGAGCTTGTTGATGCCGACGGAAACGTAGCCGCAAGCGACTACCACAAAGGGTTCAGCGGCACGAACAAGACGGACAACACCTACTCCTTCGTCGTTAATGCAGCTGGCGACTACACACTTCGCTACCTGTGCGTGCTCGGAAACGACGACAACACGTCCAGCGGAAACATCAACCTCGCCTACTCTCTCAACGAGACGCTTCACATGCCCACGCTTAGCGGAGTTGGCATCGAGGGACGCTGGAGCCGCAACACGACGCTCGCAGCCGGCAAGACGTGGGAGGTGAGCGCCGTGGTAGGACTTATAGCCCCTGGGCAGGCACGACGCAGCTTCCTCTGCTACAGCGAACGCGAACGCGCCGTACCCTGGCGCCCCATGCCTATCTATGTTTCGTGGTACGAGCTCAACATCGACCGCAACAACAGCCAGGACTACTCTGGCAACATGACCAGCGACCAATGTGTGGACGTTGTCAACCATTGGAAAACGGACTTCTACGACAAGTATGGCGAGGCTCCCGCAGCCTTCGTCTGGGACGACGGATGGGACGAATACGGCACGTGGGGGTTCAACCCGAACTTCCCCAACGGCTTCACGCCAATCGATAATGCCGCACGCCAGATGGGAAGCGGCATAGGCGCATGGCTCGGCCCCGTAGGCGGCTACGGACAGAGCGGAAACTACCGCCGCAACTACTGGAATGGCAAAGGCGGCATGCAGCTGTCAAACGCGGCATACTACAACGTGTTCTACAACGCCTGCAAAAACATGATTGACAGCTACGACTTCCGCTTCTTCAAGTTCGACGGCATAAGCGCACAGTGGAGCAGCGTAGGCCCCGATGCGGGCACGACGGGCGAGGAGAACGCCGAAGGCATCATAGCGGCCGAAATGGCTATGCGACAGGTTAAGCCCGACATATTCTTCAACACGACGGTAGGAACGTGGGCAAGCCCCTTCTGGTTCCACGTGAGCGACGCCGTATGGCGCCAGGAGAACGACTATAGCGAAATCGGCAACCAAGGCACCGACCGCGAAAAGTGGATTACGTATCGCGACCGACTCGTATATCAAAACTTCGTACAGAACTCCCCACTATGCCCCATCAACACGCTCATGACACACGGCTTCATACTGACAAAGTTCGGAAACGTATCGAAGGACATGACGTACAACGGAATCCTCCGCGAGATGCGCTGTGCCTTTGCGTGCGGAAGCGGCATGGTGGAACTCTACAACGACTACGCACTCATGAACTCCATCAACAACGGTAAGCTGTGGGCGGAACTTGCAAAATGCATCAAGTGGCAACGCGAGCAGGCTGACGTGCTCCCCGACATCCATTGGGTTGGCGGCAATCCGTGGGACGGCGAAAAAGTGAACATCTACGGATGGGCTTCGTGGAACGGACGAAAGGCAACACTCGCGCTACGCAACCCCTCGACGGCGCGCAAGGCAATAACAATAACACTTCGCGAGGCTCTCGATATTCCCGCATACGTGCCCTCTACAGCCACAATGCAGTTCTCGAAGGCTTTTGACCAGTCGAACCTTACGGGACTCTCCGTCGATACCGACATAAGCATCGACGAACCCCTGACGCTTTCACTCTCGGGAAGCTCCGTATATGTCTTTAACGGCGTACACACAAACGGAACGTATGAGCCGACGCCCGTCGTGAAGCCCATAGTACCAGAGAAGAACCCCGCAGATAGCGCAACCTACGACCTCCAGGGACGCCGCATCAACAAGGCTACCTACCGAGGCGTATTCATCCAAGACGGAAAGAAACTCATCCATTGAAACACAAAATAGAAAGATATGAAAAAGTTTTTTCTGACAACTGCCCTTGTGGCTCTTGTGATGCCAGCAATGGCACAGCAGTTTAATTACTCCGTCAGCGGAACATACGACAAGGACGGCAAGACAATCTATCTGATTGACAAACTGACCGACAAAGCTATCGACAGCACGATAGTGGCTGACAACAAGTTCGCGTTCAGCGGAACTGCCGACATGGATGCCCTGTTGGCAGTCAGAGCCAAGGACCGCACTTGGAGTACCGTATTTTTCAACGACGGCACACCAGTGATGATAAATGTAAACGACAGTACGCTGAAAGGTTCTCCGCTGAACGAGCGACTGACAATGTACGACCTTGCGGCGGATGCTCCTGGCAAGGCTTTCGGCGCAAAAGTGTCGAAGATGTCTGAGGCTGAAATAATGGCAAATCAAGATGCACTTATGGCGGAGATGGTCCAGGTGCAAAATGAGCAGATTGCCTTAGCCAACAAGATATTCAAGGAGGAGAGCAATACCCTGATACCCCTGGCTTTCGCTGAGTTGTATTTCTTAGACAACGGCTTGGAGGCATACGACGAACTGGTAAGGCAGCAGAATGCCTTTTCCAACCATCCGATGCTGAAGGCCGCAAGAGACAGGATTGCCGAGGTCATGAAACCTGCGGACAGTCCGAAGACGGCCTTCATCGGGCAGCAGTTTACAGACCTTGAGATGGCAGACCCAGACGGTAAAATGCACAAAATCAGCGAACTCGTGGGCGAAGGTAAGTATGTGCTGGTAGATTTCTGGGCATCATGGTGCGGTCCCTGCCGTGCGGAGATGCCAAACGTGCTGGAGGCATACAACAAATACCACGAGAAGGGATTTGAAGTCATCGGTGTTTCGTTCGACGAGAAGAAGGACGCATGGGTGAAGGCTATCGGACAACTTAAGATGCCGTGGCTGCAAATTTCCGACCTCAAGGGTTGGCAATGTGCCGCTGCACCTGTCTATAAGATTGACGGCATTCCCGACAACATCCTCCTCGACCCGCAGGGCAAGATTATCGACCGCGCCCTCCGCGGCAAGGCCCTGCACAGCAAGCTACAGCAAATCTTCGGAGAAGCCGAATAATCCGAGAAACCTCATTAAAACGCGCTACACAAAGAATCCTGCATCCCAGTTTTTGAGATGCAGGATTCTTTCTCTGATTATATTTCAACGAAACGGCGTTACGATAAAAGTTAAGGCGGTTTCGAGAAAAGTTTTTCCTATCTTGAGAAAAGTTTGGGCGGTTTTGTGGATTCTTTCTCCGCAAAAATCTAACCCCTACTCCACTTCGAGCACAAGGCCCTTGAGGTATTCGCCCTCGGGGTGGTAGATGTCGATGGGGTGGTCGGCGGGCTGGTGCAGCTGGTGGAGGATGCGTACCCTGCGGCGCGCGTTGGCAGCTGCCGTGAACACGGCGAGGCGGAACTGCTCCTTCGTGATAGCCTGCGAGCAACTGAACGTGAACAGCAAACCGCCCGAGGGGATGCGCGAGAGCGCCTCCTGGTTGAGGCGCGTATAGCCCTTTATGGCGTTTCGAACGGCGGAGTGGTGCTTCGCGAAGGCTGGCGGGTCGAGGACAACGAGGTCGAAGTCCTTGCCTGCACGTGCCAAGAAGTGGAAGGCATCCTCGGCATAGGCTTCGTGGCGCGCATCTGTGGGGAAGTTCAGGCTCACGTTCTCGTGAGTGAGCGCTATGGCCTTCTCGCTGGCATCCACGCTCACCACCTTCTCAGCGCCTCCGCGCAGGGCATATACGGAGAAGCCGCCCGTGTAGCAAAACATGTTCAGGACGCGGCGCCCACGCGAATAGTGCTCAAGAAGGGCACGGTTCTCACGTTGGTCCACGAAGAAGCCCGTCTTCTGCCCATGCAACCAGTCGATGCGGAAGCGCAAACCATTTTCATAAGCCGAGAAGGATTCATCTTTCTGCGAAGAATTTTCAACGAGATACCCTTCCTTTTCCGTTAGGTCGGCTTTATACGGCAGCGTGGTCTCCGACTTGTAATAAACATTCCTCAGTTCCCCGCCGCTAACGTCAACAAGCGCACGGGCTATCTGGTGGCGCGCAAGGTGCATGCCGACGGAGTGCGCCTGCATGACGGCAGTATCGCCGTAGCGGTCCACGACGAGCCCAGGCAGACGGTCGCCCTCGCCGTGTACAAGGCGGCAAATGTTTGTCGGACGTACCTCCGTGCCCTGCAGTTGCAGAGTCTTTCGCAGCTGATAAGCTTCGCCCAGACGCTCGTGCCAAAAAGCCTCGTCGATAGCCTCGTCCACGAACGAGAGCACACGTACGGCTATTGAGCCTATCTGATAGTGACCGACAGCAAGGAACTCGCCATCGTGGCTCTCTACGCGCACGACTTCGCCCTCTTGGAGGTCTTCGGGCAGGTATTGGAGGGCGCCTGAGAATATCCAGGGATGGAAGCGGCGCAGGCTTTCCGTTTTCCCTTTTCTAAGATGTAATGTCTTCATTTTCAATTATACGGTAGTCGCCACTTTTGCGCAGGCGCTCAAGCTCTTCGTACAGGACGAGGCAAGCGTAGGCATCGGTGGCGGCATATAGTTTCTGCTTCTCGACAAGCACGTCGGCCTCCCAGTTCGAGAGCTGTTGCGACTTTGATATGCGCCTGTGGAACACGTTGGCGAAGAGTTTTTGCAGACTCTTGTCCTTGATGCCCATCTCCGACACATAGTCTTGAAGTTCTACATACGACATAGGACTAAGATTTTCAATACGTTGCGAGAGTTGGCGAAAGTCGTCATTTAAGGATAGCCCGACCTTCATAACGCTGGGACTCATTAGCAGTTCCTGCACGCATTTGGGCATCCCGATATGGTTCAGGCGAAAGAGGAAGCAGACGTGGCGCGTAGATACTTGCAGCAAGGCCACCTTATGGCTTACACCCTTGCGAAAAGCAGGCCGCGTCTCCGTATCGATACCTACTATTTTAGCAGAGCGAAGTGATCGCACGGCACGTTCGGCTTCGTACGCACTCTGAACAACAACAATCTTCCCCGAGAATTGAAACTGGGGAAGATTGGGTATGATGCTTTTGTCTATTTGCGCGTAAAGCTCCTTCATCAGCTGCCATATTTTTCATGATGCAACGTGCGCAGGACGTTGAGGAGTTCCTGCCCCCAGTATTCGCGGAAGGCCTCCTGCACCTCGCATAATGATGCCGCCATAGCGTCGTCGAAGCCTTCGCGGAACGTCTCTACCATATCACGCAGACTTTGGTACATGTCGGCAAGATTCTCGCTCACGGTCTGAACGACGGGAGTGTCCGAGTAGCGGAAGTTCTCGGTATGTACCTCGAGGAACGTGTCGGCCTCGCCCATGAGCGCAGCAACACGGCTGCGGACGTAGTCGTAGTCCTGCTCCGTGACACGATGTTCCGCAAAACCCTCTGCCTCCATGTCTTCCAAGAGGGAAGCCTTCAGGTACAACATCGGGAGCAGGCGCAACATAACGCCGACAAAATCCTCGCGTGAGGTGCCGTCGGTTTGTTCCATCTGCCGGCAGTATTCCGTGCTTACACGGACAAAGTCCAAAACGGTTTGTGAGTACAGGTCCATTAGAGCTCGTTCTTCACGACATGTCCCATCTGCATCACGAACATAAGCGTTTGCTTACTGTCGTAGATGACGACGTCGGCATCCTTACGAGGCTCAAGCGACCCCTTGCGGTCATAGACATGCATTATCTTTGCCGGCGTCTCGCTGACCATGCGAATGGCATCCGCCAACGGGATGTTCGCCTGCTGTACGGCTGTACGCACAAGGCGGTCCATCGTAGCGATAGACCCCGCGAGGGCTGAGCGGTCGGCAAGCTTGCAGACACCATCCTCGATAATCACGCGTGGGTCGAAGGCCGTCGTGCTGTCGCTGGCGGCTACGGCCAGGGAGTCCGTAATGAGTGACGTGCGCTCGACACCCTTAATCTTATACACCATGTGGAGCATGATGGGCGGCACGTGGATGCCGTCGGCAATCATCTCTACGGTCATGCCTTCAATGTCCAGGACGGACTCAACCGTGCCCTCGTACTTGTATTCGCGGTTCTTGTGGAATCCGCGCATGGCGTTGAAGAAGTGGTTGGCGTGTGTGAAACCAATGTCGTAGGCAGCCTTTACCTCGGGATAGTTTGCCTTCGTATGGGCTATTGCGTTCAGCACGCCCCTGTCGCGGCAGAACTTTCCAAACGCGTCGGTACCCGGCAGCTCAGGAGCCGTACTCCAGCGCTTCACGCAGTTCGTGAGGTTCAGAAGCGGTATATACTCCTCAGGATCGGGGTCCTTGATATTTTCCGGCATCTGCCCACCTGCCATGTCCATGTTCAGATAGTGGCCTTCTAGGTGCAATCCAAGCACGGGCGTGTCCTTTTCCTGCATCAGCTTTTCCGTTGTCTCGACAGCGGCATAAATCATGGGCATCGTGGACGAGGAAAGCGTCGGGAAAATACTCGTGGTGCCGTGCTGCATGTGTGCATTTACAGCCACACGGAAAGCCTCTTCCGTACCTTCCATGAAGTCGCGTCCGCCACCACCATGACAATGCTGCTCGATACCTCCAGGGACGATGTCGCCCCCTTTCGCATCGATGCGCTCTGCACCTACGATGGGGAGTTCGTTGCGGGCGATAGTGACGATTTTGTTACCTTCTGTGATGACTGAGCCGCCCTTTAGCCAGCCTTCAGGTGTTAGAATACGACCGTTGTAGATTTGTTTCATGGTAGTCCTGTTTTGCTCTGCAAAATTAAGCAGAAATTCTTATCTGCATAACATTTTGTCGGTTTTTTTTACACAAAGCCGCCCTTTATGTACCATTTTCCATTTTTTACGCCAAAAACGTCTTCCGCAAGAGCCATTTTTGTACACATCTTCTAAATAGCAAGCACGTTTTCTACCATTCGGAACACTCTCCTTCCTCCCCCATCCTCAAAGCCCGCTTTTCACATTTCTCACAACAGAATTCTCCCTCTCGAAAAGCCTCCTCCTTGAAAAAGTTTTGCTAATTACCACCACTCAAAACGTTATTTTCACGAAAAAGTTTTGTTGTTAGCAAAAACTTCCATACTTTTGCACCCGCTTAACGGCAAAAGAATGGTTAGATCCGCTAGCTCAGTTGGTAGAGCACAACACTTTTAATGTTGGGGTCTTGGGTTCGAGCCCCAAGCGGATCACACAAAAAGGAGACTCTCGCGAGTCTCTTTTTGTTCCAATGTGGGACTCTCACCCAAGGGTTCTTTCAGTCGCTCCGCTTTATGAAAGCGACGCAAGCGTCGAGCGCGAGCCCCAAGCGGATCACACAAAAAGGAGACTCAAGAGAGCCTCCTTTTTGCGTATCAAATGCGGAGAAAACTCCTCGACAACAGCAAAAACAAATAAATATAACCAACAAACGCATTAAAGAAATGACTCGCAAAGAAGCTGAATCTATTCGCGACCTTCAAATTCCCATCGACAACCTCACAGAGGACTGTTTCTACATGTTTATGGCAGAAAAAGGACGCATTCCAGAGGAAAATAAGAAAAAGTCTCTCCTCAGAGTAAAAACATACACCCAAGAAATACCTTTTGAAGTGCTCTCTAAAGCAAAAAAAATGGTCGATAACATCGACAAATATGGAGTACCCTGCGCAGAATGGTGTGAGGACTAAACTCTTATAGTTTATCGTTCGCATCAGCTTCCTTCACAGGGCGGATGCTCATGCCGTAGGCGCGGTCGTTGAACTGGATAAGCGCCTTTTTGTTATATCGGAAATTGTAAGCGAAGCGATCTAAGCTCTCGTGAAGCGTACGCGACCAGTAAACACAATTGTCTTCGCTGAGGGCACTTCTGTAGCCGTAGCCCTCGCAGGGCAGATCGATGTAATTGCCGTTGGGACCCGTGAACCTGTAAGGAATATATGCGGAGAGTTGGTGGCGCATGTCGGCGGAAGCTTTTTTGATCGAACAATATTTGATGAGTTCCTCCCACTGCTCTTTAGAGGGTATGCGCCAGCCCTCGCCCCACTGCTGCCGTGCGATGTCATCCTCTGGATCAAGTTCGGTAAGCTTCCTGCCGAGCACGGATTCATCGGTGTAGCCGTCCTTGCCGTGGGTATCTTTGTAGCAATATTTGGTAAGCATATCAGGCATGCCGAAGCGGTAGCTCTCCCATGTACAGCCCGATGCCGTGTGAGGGGCAAGGTCTCCCCAAGGCACGTAGTCGCCAAGACCGTACATATTGTAGGAAGCCCATTTGGTGCCGCTGGGCAGGCCGAGGTCAACGGCCTCGGGAGGAGCTTGCCCTACCACGGGGGTTGAAGGAGCAGGACTTTCATCGTCGCCGCATGAGACAAGCGTGAGCGTCAAAAAGAATACGAAAAGCGCCCTGAGTGTGTAACGAATGGGGGCATGAGTCTTCTTCATAATTTTCGTTTTTTGCTATAAAAGTGATGTCATCGGCTTGCCGACACAAGTCGCAATATCCTCAATATTTGGGGACGTTGCACGAAGCGCAGCGGTCGTGGTAATGTTCCGAATATCTGCCACAATAGCGGCATTCCACGCCTCTTCTGTTGTAGTGTGCCACCCACGATACCAGCGAACCGCCAGAATTTGGTGCAGGGTTAACACCTGTACCGCCACAGGAACTGCATCTTGAATTTCTGTTTGAATGACGCGTCCTTTCTTGTGAGTACCCGCCTGAGTTGCTATTCCAATTCAAGGACTGTGCAGCAGAATATGCCGAATTTACGAGTCGCGCATAATATAGTTTGAAGGCGTCGGCATTATCTTCGTCGTAGTAGTCGCCCTCGTTGCATCGGTTCCATTCTCTTTTGCAGATTCTATTTCCGAGGTCTGCACCACTTTTATAGCACATCTTTGCATAAAGCCTATTCCGCGTCGTACCGATTCCCATCTCACTCATATATCCCTGCATGAGATACCCTCTTGCGTCATCATGTGTCGATGCAAGGTGTTCCGCCTGTTCATAGGCCTTCTCATAAGCATCGGGAAAGGCATAGCCTTTGCCCAGATTCTCAACGATACTTGCCCACAACATGTTTGGATTGTTGAGAAGTGTCTGCCTGTCTCTTTCTGCTGCAGCCCTACCCATATTATACGCATCCTGCATGGCTTGCTGCTGGTTGTAGTTATACGGATTGTAAGGGTTGTAGAATTGTGCGCTTACCATAAGCGGCAATAAAAGCAACGTCAGTACTAACGATTTTTGTTTCATGATACTGGAGTTTTAAGGTATATTATTTACTAAAATGGCTTTACTTCTTTTTCTATTCGCCAAAGAAACCTTCATTCTTCAGAATCTTCGATAAGGTCCTCAAGATAGAGGTCTCCGCCTACCCATGTCGTGAAGGGTTGTTCATCGGTGAGCGGATAGTGTCCTTGCACCCGTCCGTCGCGTATCACAACAATGCGGCGCTTTAGGACGGTTCCGTCGGGAAGGTGCAGACGGGCAACGCCTATGTTCCTATCTCGTTTGCTCATATATAGGTATTACTGTTGGCCGCCGAAGTGGTCGGTGCGCGCCGTATCAAGGCGCAGCAGGCTGTCGCGTATGGCGCGTTCTCCTGACTTGGCAGAATCTCGACGCGTAGAGTCGGACGGCGCAGTTGGTGGCTGAGGAGCATTTTCCTTACGCACACGCATAAGGCGCGGACTATTTATTGCAACCATGCGCGGACGCTTATCCCACGGTGCATCCTGATACAGGAGGAAAGTGACGCGACGCAGTTTTGCACGGTTGCCGACTTCGAGTACGAGTTCGTGTTGCGTTGAGGATTCAAGGTCGCGCTTCATGGTGACGACGGAGTCACCTTCGTACTCCAATGCCAGGACGGCATTCATGCGCTTTGCACCTTCGTGGTAGTACCATGCCGTAGAGAGTTCCAAGACCACATGGTCGCCAGGACGCAACAGCGTGTCCGCATCGCACGAATACTGCATGTGATTCTGCGCATTTGCAGAAAGCAGGCAGAACGGCATTCCCCAGATGGTGAGCGTGTCGCCTTTTTGGTCACCTCTCATGCTTGTGCCTGCCTCACCGACAGCTGCGTCGTAGCGCTCGGCGAGCTTCTCGTATATGTCGTAAAGTTTATCGGAGTGGCGGCAATAGTACTCCATATTGCGGTCGAAGTCTTCCTGTGTGATGCTGTATTTGGCAAACACTTCCGCCACGAACTCCGAGCGCTTTATCTCAGCACTGTCGGCATAAGTATCTCCGCGACCTATGGCAAGATGATAGTCGTAGAGGAGTTCTTCGAGCTTGGAGGCCGACATTATGCCATCGGGGCGTCCCTTCTTGCACGATGTCGTCAGGCAAAGGAAGCACGCCGCCAGCAACACGAAGACCGTGAGGCGTCTATTCCTTGCTTGAGAATACATATCGCGAATAGAAGATGAGTATTGCAATAGTTGCGCAGCTGATGGCAGCATCGGCGAAGTTGAAGATGGCACCAAAGAATACGCTGCCGCCGACGAGCGGGAAACTATCCGGCCACGTGAAGAGCGGGAAGTAGAACATATCGACCACGCGCCCGTCGAGGAAGTTTCCATAGCCTTCGCCGAAGGAGCAGAACTGTGCCACCTCGAAGGGCGTACTCTGCGTGAAGACGAGACCGTAGAGGCAGTTGTCGATGATGTTACCCATCGCGCCCGCTATGATTAGCGACACGCAGATGATAAGACCTTTGGGAACGCGATTCAGCATAGCTTTCCGAAGAAGCCATACGAAGAAGCCAATCGTCACGACGCGGAACAGCGTGAGCCATATTGTGCTCATCGGACTCATGCCCCATGCCATGCCTTCGTTTTCTATGAAGTTAAGGTAAAACCACGGTGTCACCTCCACACTTTCGTGCAGGGCGAAATGCG
>JAEEGL011331145.1_pt1 | contig 15311 bp, 11 predicted proteins | sample 9134231 | NCBI WGS metagenome assembly JAEEGL01 (sample SAMN16246548, study PRJNA631951) | gut metagenome | biome: gut microbiome; feature: rumen; material: fiber-attached | host: Bos | place: Iran: Karaj | collected 2018-10 | reverse complement strand
GACTTCGGACTTTCGACCGGTTCGCTCGGACGCGCCGTGGGCGCGTCCCTACCGGTGTCCGCCGGACTTTCGACTTCAGACTTCGGACTTTCGACTGGGGCGGACGGACGCGCCATGGGCGCGTCCCTACCGGTGTCCGCCGGACTTTCGACTTCAGACTTCGGACTTTCGACTGGGGCGGACGCCTCCGCCTCATCGTCCGCGACGACAACGGCGCGCACCTTGGGCCTTGGTGGCGGCGCATTGCGGTCCTTGGGCTCGGCGACCTCAGGACGTTCCACTGGGGTCTGGACGGGACGTGTCCTGACGCCGGGACGGCGCAATCCGGTATAAATCTCCGTGAATTCCTGCACGAGCGGAGCCGGTTCTTCGCCCACGCATTCGGCGAAAAGCTTAATGAAGCCCCTCCCGTAGATGGGGGCTGAAATGCGGTGGAAATCATCCTGTTCGATTTCCTCCACCAGCTGGTGAATCATGCGCGTCTGCTCCGCGACCTCGGCGATTGTGAGCCCCTTCCGTTCGCGGGCTTCCCTGAGTGTGCTTCCAAGTGACATAGTGCTAGTGGTTAGTTGCTAGTGGTTAGTTGTTAGTGGCTGAAGGCATAAGGTCTGTATTCAAAAGCTCGAGGAGCTATGAATTGCCATCGTCTTCCGATGAGCTGTCCGCGCCGTCGTTGGCGTTATCGGCGGCAGGGTTGGTTGGGATTTCACCGTCCAAATCGACGAGGATTTCACGCGGATCCGCACCGCGAGGCGGCCCAACGATTCCCTCCTCCTCCATCTGGTCAATGAGGCGCGCCGCGCGGGTGTAACCGATGCGGAGCGCGCGCTGGAGCGAAGAAGTCGAGGCGCGGTGCGTACGCCGCACCACGTCAAGCGCGGCCTGGTAGAGTTCGTCGCCACCGGCGGCGCCCTGACTGGCCGCCTCGTCATCGAAGCCATCCGATTCGCCTAAGCCGCCATTTCCACCAAAGCCACCGCCGGAAGAGCGGGATGCGCCCCCGCGTGACGCGCCGCCAGAAGTGCGTGAGGGTGCATGACTGGAATCCGTGACATCCTCGCCGTTCCCGGCCTCAAGCTGTTGCTGAATCTCCTGAACGTAGCGCGGCCCCCCCTGCGCGCGGATGAAGTCGCAAACTTTCTCGGCGTCGTCATCGCCGATGTAGGCCCCCTGCGCGCGGGTGAGCTTGCTGGCGCGGGGGTTGAGGAAGAGCATGTCGCCCTTGCCGATCAGCGTTTCCGCTCCCGTGCGGTCGAGAATCGTCTGGCTGTCGATTCGCGACGCAACCTGGAAGGCGATTCGGCCGGGCACGTTCGATTTAATCGTTCCGGTAACGACCTTGACGATGGGCTTCTGGGTGGCGAGAATCAGGTGGATGCCGACTGCGCGCGCCTTGGCGGCGAGGCGGGAAATGCTGTCCTCTATTTCGCGCCCGACCTGGAGCATGAGGTCGGCAAGTTCGTCAATGACGATTACGATGTAGGGCATCTTTTCCGGCAGAGCCGGCTTGGCAGGGGCGGGATTCGCCGCCTCCTCAAACATGTCTGGCTGGACCACCGTGAGTTTGCGGCTGTTGTATGACTCGATGTTCTTCACGCCGGCCGCGGACAGCATCCGATAGCGCTTCTCCATCTCGTGGATGGCCCAGATCAATCCAAGCGACACCTTCTTGGCATCGGTGATGATTGGCACCAGAAGATGCGGAATGGCATTGTAGCCGGTAAATTCGACGACCTTGGGGTCGACGAGGATCAGACGCAGTTCCTCGGGCGTCCGCGACATCAGGAGACCCGTGAGAATCGCATTCATGCAGACGGACTTGCCGGAACCTGTCGCGCCTGCGACGAGCAGGTGCGGCATGGAGGCGAGGTCGCTGACGAGGTCGTGACCGCTCGAATCCTTGCCAAGGAGCATTGGCAAATGCATCTTGCGCGTGGCCTCCTTCCAGACGGGACCTTCGAGAATCTCGCGGACGGTGACGGCGCAGGCCTTCTCGTTCGGGATTTCCACGCCGACCACGCCCTTGCCGGGTATCGGCGCCTCAATGCGAATGCTCGTGGCGCGCAACTTCATCTCGATGGTCTTCGCCATGGCCGCAATTTGCTCCGGACGAATGCCCGGAGCGGGAAGAAGCTCAAAAATGGTGACAACGGGGCCGCGGGCGATGTCAGTGACCTCGACGTTGAGCTTGAATTCCTTAAGCGTGTCAACGAGGATCTGCTGCTTCTCCTCGACGTTGCCGTAGTCCGCCTTGCCAGAGGCAACAGGAGAAAGTATCTCAACCGTCGGCATTTCGTATGGCGGAACCTCCTCTTCAGGTTCGCTTTCATCGGCCTCGGCAGCCCTTGCCTTCTCCCGCTCGGCGGCGGCCGCACGCGCCTGGGCATCGGCCTCGAGCTTAGCCGCACGCTGGCGCTCAAGCTCCTCCTGGCGTTCGCGCTCCTGGCGGAGTCGCTCCTTCTGCTCTTCGTAGGCGCGTTCCCGCGCGGCCTTCTCCTCTTCCTTCTGGCGTTCCCGCGCCTCTCGCTCCTGTCGCCTCGCCTCACGTTCGGCCTCGCGTTCCTCACGCTTTTTCTCGCGTTCCGCACGTACGGCATCACGCTCAGCCTGACGCCTTTCGGCTTCCAGCTCCTTTGCCAGCTTGCGTTGCTCTATGTCAAGACGCTCCGCCTCGCTGGCATTGCGCAAACGGCGTTCTTCAATTTTGTCACGTATGTCCTCGAAAAAGTCGCACCAGTTGTGCCATCCGATGCCAAAGCCAACGGCCAGAATGGCGAGGACCAGCATGATGAGCGAACATCCCACCGCACCTAGGACAGGCTTGAGGCATATTGTTGAAAGGAACCAGCCGATGGCTCCGCCAGCCGCGCCGCGCCAAATATGCAGGGCTTCAACAATCCGCGTCCATTCGCCGAGCTGGAAGAGCGAGCAGACTGCGATTTGGAAAACCACGGCCCAAATTACCGAGCGCCAAGGATGGTTGAAACGGCCAAGCAGCATGCGGATGCCGAGAATGAGCATCCATGCCGGCACAAGCCAAACCCCCAGGCCGAGAAGACTGTAGCCGACAAAAGCGCCAACCGCCCCGGCAAGACCTATGAGGTTTGCGGGCGCTCGGTTGGTTTCGGCGTTAAGCCATGGGACATCCCGCCATGTGTAGCTTACAAGGCTAAGAATGGGGAGCAAAACAAGAAGGATCAGGATAAATCCCGCTAGCCTCATCCAAAAACCATGTGCAACAGTTTCGTCACTCGTGTTCTTTCTGTTTGCCATTTTCTAAACGGTCCTTTTCGTCGGTTTTGCTATTGAAAGTTGGCTGTGCCACGCCTGCGGCGGCGGAAGAAACGGTGACGGTGGCGGACACATTCGTGACGGGCGAAAACGCCGGTGCATTCGTGACGGCAAGACGGACGGGGGCATTCGTCACGGAAGGAAGAGCCGGCGTATTCGTGGCGGCAAGACGGACAAGCGCGTTCGTCTCGGGATGAGGCATGGCGGGCATAATCAACTTGACGGCCGCCGGCGTCGGGGTGACTGTCCAGATCTCCTTGTCCGGCGGGACCTCAAGCTTGATGGAAATCGTGTTCGTCGCACCGTATTTGAGGTCAAGAGCCGCAACGGAAGGAATAACGGCGTAGGCGGTGACATCCGCACTTGACAGCGCCTCCATCGACTTGTCGTAGCCGGAAATCGTCGCCGATACATATTGGGGAGTTAGACGGCAACCCTTGGGCAGAAGCAAACCCACGGGCATTGAGAGGCGGATGGGCAACCTTTCAAAAAGCTTCGTCTTCTCGCTCGGCACAATCTGGATGGAAACAGCGACGTTTGTGACTGGCGAGAGTTTCGCGGCATTCTTCATCCAGTCCGGCAGGAGGATTTCACGCTGGAACTCGGCAACCCCCACTGGTCGGCCGTCCACATTGACGGACTCGACCTTCAGGACTTCCTTGTCCTTCAGGGATTTGAGCCAGTTCTGCCCGCCATGGAGCTTGACGCGGTCGGGACTGTAACGCACGTCCCCGATCTCTCCGTGGTAGGGTTTGCCGACGACCATGGGCTTTTCGATCGAGAACTCCACCTCGCCCGGCACGTCATACCTGGCATAGACCGTCTTCACCTTCCCCGACACTTGATAGCGCAGTCCCAGTTCGCGAAGGCCGGGAATGTCTCGCCGTTCCTTGATTGTAATTGGGACGCCCCTTTCAGACGACTGGGAAAGCTTTTCCTTGGAAACGGCCAATCTGATTGGCTCCGTGCTCGTCTCAAATTTGCGCACATCGCTTTCGGCACCATTGACCTCGACCTTGATCTCGCGAGGCACAACGTTGGCGAATGTGGCGTTCTCCTCGCCCAGAACTTCTACGACAACGGGTATGATACGCGATCCGCTATGGTTTAGTTCCCCTTGGATGCGGAAATAGAGAAGGGATGCCAAAACAAAGGAGATAAGCGCAAATACCCAGTTCGCGCGCCACCAGACACGCTGCTGCTTCCAAAACTCGCCGTTCCGAAGAGAGGACCAAAAATCGCGCGCAAAGTCCAGTGCTCCGGGCAGGAAGCGGCCAAAAAAAGTCCCAAAGTCGTGCAGATTCATTTCAAGTCCTCCGACTGCGAGACCATTCCGCCAGCATCCGCGACATTTCCGCCCTCTGGGCTACGCTCCATTTCAATCTGGTCGATTGCCCTTCGGACGGCATCCGTCAATCCTTCCTTGGGCATGAGAAGACGTAGGTAACGCGTCAGGTGGGTTGGCGTGAGATCCTTTATGAGACGCCCGTCGTAGGCGATGGAGATGTCGCCCGTTTCTTCACTGACGATGAGGATGACGGCGTCAGACTGTTCACTAAGCCCTAATGCGGCACGGTGGCGCATCCCGTAGCCGATGTCTTCTCGCGAAGAAAGCGGGAAGACGCACCGCGCCGCCACAATCGTCTCCCCTCGAATAATTACGCCGCCGTCGTGGAGCGGGGCGTTCGGAAAGAAGATTGCCTGAAGAAGCTTGGAGACGAGAGGTGCGTTGAGCATCGTGCCATTCTCGCAGTAGGCGTCAAGACTGATCTGGCGCTCGATGGCAATAAGCGCACCTGTCTTCGTCCTCGAAAGGGACGAGGCCACCTCCACCATTCCATCGATAAAACGGTCGGAGGATGAAGCCGCATGGCCAGAGGCGCGCCAGCCGCGCCCAACCATCGCCAAGGTCTGCCGAATTTCGGGCTGGAAAATCACAACCAGGGCGAATGCGACATAAACAATGATCTTCGCGACAATCCAGCCGAGAACCTGCAAATCCGCCATCCAGGCCAGAAGCGAAAGGACGATGACAATTCCAACCAGGGCGCCGAGCATCTGCGCGCTCCGCGTCCTTCGAAAAAGATTCAGCACGTAGTAAACGGCGACAGTCAGAACCAGGATCTGGAAAATGTCGCCGAAACTGACTTTCAACAACCAGGAAAACATGCTATTATTATAGCAAGAAAAACGGGCGTTATGAAGTCTTTTCCCGACAAAATCTTGATAACCGGTCTTGGTGCTGTCACACCCCTTGGCGCGACAATGGCCGAAAACTGGCGAGCCGTACTTGAGAAGCGCACGGCCATTGCGCAAATCACACGCTTTGACCTCGGCGGAATAGCCTGCCTAAAGGGCGGCATCGTGCCAGCAGAATGTCTAAAGTCGAATGTCGAAAGTCGAATGTCAAATGCTGAATGGCATTTGGCCTCCGCCTTCGCGACTGCCGCCGTCCGCGAGGCCATTCTCCAGGCGGGAGTCGACGTCTGCCATCTTGGCCTCATCACGGGCAGCAACTTCGGCGAGGCCGACAGCATCCCCTGCGATCATGCCGAAATCGCCCGGCATGTCGCCTCCTCCCTTTCCCTCGGCGGTCCCATCGCCTCCCTTTCGCTGTCATGCGCTTCGGGAGCCTCCGCCATCGCCATGGCCGCCGACTGGATTGCCTGCGGCCGCGCCGAGGCCGTTGCCGTCGTTGGTGTAGACACTCTCTCCCTCTGCTCCTGGAGCGGCCTCTGCTCCCTGCGGACAATGGCACGCGACGCCATCGTGAAACCATTCGACGCCGCGCGCGGCGGCACGGTCTTCGCCGAAGGGGCGGCAGCGATCCTCCTTGAACGTGAAGATTTTGCAAATTCGCATCGTGCAACAGCTCTCGCGGAACTTTGCGGCTGGGCCACGGGCAACAACGGATTCCACCTCACCGCCCCGCCACCACGAGCGGCAGGAAGCCGCAGCGTCATGAACGACGCCATCGCCTCCGCTGGCGCTTCCCCCTCGGAAATCGACTTCGTCACCGCCCATGCAACCGCCACAAAGGCCAACGACCTCACAGAGGCCCAGGCTCTTGAAGACATTTTCGGCAAAAGGCTCCCAACAATCCCCGTTACGGCCGTCAAAGCCGCTACGGGTCATTTACTTGGGGCTGCAGGCACCTTTGAGGCCGCAATTACCGTCCTCGCGCTGCGCGAGCAGGTCATACCGCCCATTGCCAGAACGCCCCAGCCCGATCCTGAAATCCCCCCACTCAATCTAGTCACGGACACACAACGCCCCCTCTCCGTCAAAACCGCTCTAACCAATTCCGCCGGCTTTGGCGGCTGCAACGCCGCCCTTCTCCTCGCCGCGCCAACCTCGGACTATCATCATCCATCATTCGACACCCGACATTCGACTTCCGACTTCCGACCTCCGACTTCCCCGAAGAGCCGCATTGCAATCTGCTCATCCGGCTTCATCTCCGCCCTTGGCATCGGCTCCGAAGAGGCCGAAGCGACATGGGCCGAGGGCGAAAGCGCCTGCTTCCCCTCCTCCGGTTTGCCCGTCCCCGAAGGCGTGACGGACGACACGGCCGGCGTCGTCCCGCCTTTTGAGGCCGAATCCATCCTGCCCACAGCCAAGGCCTACCTCGACCGTCAAAGCCTCTTCGCCCTATCCGCCGCCGCACTTGCCCTGCAAGGCGCAAAAACCGGGGCCATTGCCCACGAACGCTTCGGCGTCTCCCACGGCACCGCCTGGGGTGCCGCAGAGACGCTTGCCCGCTTCTGGGCCGACTGCCGCGAAAAGGGCCCGCGCCTCGTCAAGCCGATGCTCTTCCCGCACACCTACGCGAACGCGGCCGCCAGTCTCATTTCCATGGAGTGGGAACTTCGCGGGTTCCACGCCAATTTTGCAGGCGGCCAGAACGCCTCGTCCTTCGCCATTGCCTCGGCGGTCGACGCCCTCCGTCGCGGCGAGGCAGACGCCATCCTCGCCGGTGGTTCCGAGGCCCTTTCAGCCAGCCGCTGGGCGGCATTGGCAAGGCAAGGAGCCCCCTGCCCACCCGGCGAGGGCGCGGCCTTCTTCCTCCTTCGCCGCGCGGGCAACCTCGCACAAGAGGATATCCCTCTCGCCATGATCGCCGGAATAGGCATAGCCGGCGGGAACGATTGCGGCGCGGCCATTCGCTTGGCCTTGAACGAGGCAGGCATCGGGCCAACGGACATCGGCCATGTCTTCGCATCGTCTGGGCTCACGATGCCTGCCCTCCTGGCCAATCGCGCTAACGGCGCACCCCGTCTCACCGTGGCCGAGGAAATGACAGGCAGCTGCGGCGGTGCCTCAGCTGCCGTCCAGCTCGCCTGCGCACTCCTTGAACCGCTTGAGACACCGGCCGTCATCCTCACTTCCGACGAAACAGGAACATTTGCTGCCATGACTTTGTTGCCATGGCAACAATAAACTAGCCGCTAACGACTAGCCACTAACAACTAACGACTAACAACTAACGACTAGCCATGGGTTGGTTCGCAACAGGTTTTGGATTCATTATCGGCAACGCGATTGGCGGGCCGCTTGGCGGCATCATCGGCGCCGTTGTGGCAAACTACCTGACCAAGGACGAGAGAGGCGACGACAACTCCAACGCCCGCCCAGGCAACGGAAAGCGCAAGGTCCCGCCACAAGGCAATCGCCGACGACAACAGGCGGCCACGGACGAGGCCGCCCGTGAAATGCTTTTCCTTGGCGCCGCAGCCGCAATGCTCGCCAAACTTGCCAAAGCCGACGGACACATCTCCCAGGAAGAGATAGCCAGCGCCGAAGCGGCCTTCACGTGTCTCGGCCTAAACGCCGAAAAGCGCGACTTCTGCATTCGCGTCTTCCGCCAGGCGAAGGACGATGGACACACCATCTACGAATATGCCGACTCCTTCGCCGACGCGCAGCCCGACGAAGAAATCCGCGTGGTCTTCTACGACATCCTCTGGGATCTGGCGGCGGCCGACGGCAGCCTCGACCGCGAGGAAAAAAACATGTTGCGGTTTCTGCCGCGGCATCTCCGCATCAGCCAGGCGCTCTTTTTCGCGCAATTCGCCAGACGCGTCAACGCCTCCGGATCCGACTCAGGACGGCAATCACGTTCCGACCGTCAGTCCGGGTCAGGACATCGTCGTGGCGCGCAGTCTAGGGCGACCGATCCGCTAACCGAAGCCTACGCGACGCTCGGTTGCTCCCCGACGGCCTCGGACGATGAAATCAAGAAGGCCTACCGCGAAAGGGCAAAGAAGCTCCACCCTGACGAAATGATGGCACAGGGTCTGCCGCCGGAACTCGTCCAAAAGGCCAACGACGAAATGGCTCGCGTCAACGCCGCCTACGACCTCATCCGCAAATCACGGAAAAACTAATTCCGCCTTATGGAAGACGGGGCCTTCTCGGCAAACGCGCTTCGGGCCAGAGGCTGTCACGATTGTGCAGCCCATGCAGGCGCCAAAGCCACACCCCATCCGCGCCTCGAAGCTGAATTGTCCGTCACTGACTTGTGGCAGACGCGCCACGGCGCGAAGCATCGGCATCGGCCCGCAGGCGTAGGCGTAATCCAGCCCAGGATACGCTGAAAGAACATCCGTGACGAAACCATGCGTTCCCATCGATCCGTCTTCGGTCGCAACCATGACGTCGCATCCCAGCTCCGTGAACTCCTTGACATAGAAGGCGTCGGAATCCCGCCTGAAGCCGAGAATGACAGGCAGAGACGCGGCAATCCCAATTCGCGACCTTTCAGCGACGAGCTGGCGGGCAAGCGCGTAAAGCGGCGCGATGCCGATGCCGCCCCCGACAAGAACTGTCCGCGAGGCGGTCGCCTCTTTCGTCCCCTGCCCCACGTCGAAGCCGTTGCCAAGACCCGTGAGGATGTCAAGCAACGCCCCTTTTGCCAGCTCGCGCAACGCGTTGGTGCCCTTGCCGACAGCCTTGACGAGAAGCACGAGCGAATCAGGCGTCCAGTCACAAACGGAAATGGGGCGCCGCAGGAAAAGTCCGCTTACCGAGAGCTCGGCGAACTGACCGGGATGCGTGAAAGCGGAAACATCGCCGGCCAAGCGAAGCTCGAAGACATCGTCCGTCAGCGGACGGTTGGAGACGATGCGGAAAACCGACTGTTTCAAGGCTAGTCCTCCTTGCCGACCGTAAAGACGGTTCGTCCGCCACAGACAGTGCGTAAGATTCGCGCATGCACCTCCCCGCCGTCGAAGGGCGTGGCGTGTCCCTTCGACGCAAAAGCGGACGAATCAATGACTTCGCAACAGTTGAGTTCGACTTCGACGAAGTCGTTGTCCAGATCGGCCTGAGGCAAACCGAAAATTGCCCTTGGGCGCGCGGCCATCGCGTCGACGAGGCGGTCAAGCGTCAGCAATCCGGGCTCGACGAGATAAGTATAGAGAATCGGGAAAGACGTTTCAAGACCGACTATGCCGAAAGCGCTGCCGCGAAGTCCCCTGCCTTTCTCCTCGGCGGAATGCGGCGCGTGGTCCGTCGCCACGCAGTCGACCGTGCCGTCGGCGAGCCCCTCGCGGAGGGCCTCGCGATCGGCTGCGGAACGGACGGGCGGGTTCATCTTGAAGCGCCCTTCGTCACGCAGGTCTCCGTCTATGAGGGCAAGGTAGTGGGGTCCCGTCTCGCAGGTGACGGCAAGGCCGTCCGCCTTGGCTTCGCGGACGAGCGCGACGCTCTCCTTGGTGGAAACGTGGCACACATGGTAGCGGCAGCCGGTCTCGCGGACAAGTTCCAAATCACGCTCGACCATCTTCCATTCGCTTGCCGAGGAAATGCCCGTGAAGCCGTTGTCCCTGGCCCAAAGGCCGTCATGGACGCAGCCGCCTGGGACAAGAAGCGCGTTGACTTCGCAATGGGCTGAGATTGTCTTGCCCAACGCCTTGGCGCGAAGCATGGCCTCGCGCATCAGGCCCGCATCCTGGACACCGTGTCCGTCATCGGAGAAGCCGCACACGAACGGCGCCATTCCCTCCATGTCCGCCAGCGTTTTGCCGTTCTCGCCGACGGTGATTGCGCCGATGGGATGGACGCGCACGACAGCGGACGACTTGATCGCCTCCAGTTGAGGCCAAAGCGAGTCGAGGGAATCCGGAACAGGCTTCAAGTTCGGCATGGAGCAGACATCGGCGAAGCCGCCGGCTGCTGCGGCGGCCGTTCCTGTGGCAATAGTCTCCTTGTACTCGAACCCCGGCTCGCGGAGGTGGACGTGAATGTCCGCGAAGGCCGGAAGTTTTACTTTTTCCACTTTTCTAACTCCTATTTGTGAAGCGGGAATCGAAACTATCTGCGAGGCCGTCTCCGTCGGAAATCGGCAACGAGTTCAGCGAGGGCGGACGGACAGAAGAGACGGAAGAGACCGAGGTAGATGCCCGCCCCGACTAATGTCCCGACAGCGACACGCACGGTGGCTATGACCTTGGCCGGGAGTTCCGGTGGAAGCATCTCAAGCGTTGCCCGCGAACACCACCAGACGGCGATTCCCATTGGAACCGCGGCCGCGACGGAGGCAATGCAGACGCCGCGGATCGAAGCGAAGGAGAAGAGCGGTTTGCCGTCACGCCGTTTCGACAGGATTGCCATGAGGGCAGAACAGCTGACGGTGCTCGAAATCGAAGTGGCGATGGCGATGCCGATTGGCTTGAAGGCCGGAGGCAGAATCCAGATGAAGAAAAGGTTCATCGCGAGGTTGAGCACTACGCCAACGGTGCCGACGATGATCGGGGTCCTTGTGTCCTTTCGCGCATAGTAGGCCGTGACGACGATCTTGTGCAATCCCGCGGCCACAAGGCCCGCGCCATAGGCGACGAGCGCGCCTCCCGTGCGCACAGTCGAGACCTCGTCGAACTTGCCGTGCTGGTAGATGAGCGCGATGACGGGGCCGGCGAGGGCGATCATGCCCGCCGCGGCGGGGGTCATTACGGCGATGACGTTCCGCGTCGTCCGCTCCAAGGCGGAGGCAAAGCCATCGGTATCTTCGGCAGCCCACAGAGAAGCGAGCGTGGGAAGGAGCACGGTGGCGAAAGCGGTGCCGACAATCGCGAGCGGCAGATAGACGATGCGGTCGGCGTAGTTGAGGACCGACGGCCCCCATTCGCCGGCCCAGAGCGCGAGGATGGTGTCGAGCATGACGTTGAGCTGGACGACGCCTGCGGCAAGCGCCATGGGAATCGTAAGCTTAAAGACACGCCTGACTCCGGGCGAGAGGGCGCGGGTGAATGTCATTCGGAGCGGCACCGAGTGGCGCCGCAGCGCCGGGACCTGGACGAGGACCTGTATGACGCCGGAAACGAGAATCGCCCAGGAGACCGTCTCGATGCGGATCGGTCCTTCGGCGGGAAGGAAGGGGCAGACCAAAACAAGCGTCGCGATCCAAAAGAGGTTCTGGAAGGCGGGTGCGAGGGCGGAAAGGGCGAACGACTTCAGCGAGTTGAGAACCCCCATGATCAGCGCCGCGAGGCAGATCATCGGCGCATACGGGAGCATGATGCGCAGGAGAGGCATCACGGGAATCCAACGGCTGTCCGGCGCCAGACACCTTGCAATCGGATAAGTCGCCAGAATGCCGAGGGCGGAGATGACGCAGAGGCCCGCGAACATCGTGCCGATGACGGCCGAGGCGAGGCGGTCCGCCTCCTCCTTCCCCTCCTTCTCCAGCGTCTCGGTGTAGACGGGGATGAGGGCGGCGGAAAGCGCGCCCTCGCCGAAGAGGCGGCGGAAGAGGTTGGGGATGCGGTAGGCGACGTCGAAGGCGGACTTCTCAAGTCCGCCGCCGAAGTAGTGGGCCATGAGCACCTCGCGGATCAGTCCGCCGACGCGGCTCAGGAAGGTCATGAAGCCGACGATGACCGCATTTTTGGCTATGTTCCCATTACGCATTGGAGAGGATTCCTTCCAGCGCGGCGAAGACGCGGTCAGGCGACACGGAGGCGAGTGCACGCGTCGCAGCCTCGGATTCGCGAGGGATGGCGCGCGAGACCGTTACGCCTTCGGCGGCGACGACACGGGAACGGCCCAACGGGCCGGTTTTGGCGGGATCGGTCAGGCCGAAGACGGCCACGACGGGCGCTCCGACGGCCGTCGCGAGGTGCATGCCCCCGCTGTCGTTGCAACAGACGGCGCGGCAGCGCGAAAGAAGCCCCGCCAGCTCGGGCAGCCCCGTCTTCCCGCAGAGGTTGAGAACGATGTCGGGAAAGCGTTGCGCAACGCCGTCCGTGACTGCGTTGCATTCCCCAGCCTCCCCGGGTGTGCCGCAGACTACCACGCGCCCGAAAAGTCCCGCCTCCAGCGCCTTGACGGCAACTTCCGCAAAAAAGGCCGAGGGCCAGCGCTTGGAACCGCCCCGCGCCGCACCGGGCAGGATGACGAGGGCATTCGACACATCCCCTGCCCCATCTGGGAACGGCAGCCGGGAGACGTCTATCGCGGCGCAGGGTGGCGGCAGTTCGGCGTCCTCCACGCCAAGAAGCCGCGCGTATTCAAGTTGCTGGTGGGCCGATTCAAGCCCGTCGAGGGATACGGTATCCGACACCATGAACGAGCGGAACTGCCCGGCGGTGCCGCGGATTGAGCCGACGCCGGCGCGCCAGACGATCCACGCCGACCGGAAGGACTGCGGCAGGAGAATCGCCTCATGGCAACGGACGGCGCGAATCGCCTCGCGTGCGGCGCGCGCGCCTTCACGGCCGTCATCGAGGACAATGACGGAGTCGATGTCGCGGACAAAGCCCCAGATTGCGGCGACGCGGCGCTTGGCGAGAATGTGGACGGGCTCATCGGCATGGCGGTCACGCCATGCGCGGAAGGCCGGAAGCGCCATCACAACGTCGCCGAGCCAGTTTGGGGAGTGAATGAGCATGGTTGAAAGGTTGAAGGGTTGAAGGGCTGAAAACGTTTCAAAGGGAATTTGCAAAGAAAAGGGGTTCCTTTTTCAGGAGCTCGTAGGTGATGTCCCCCGCCTTGCGTGCGTCGACGACATAGGTGTGGGCGTCGCCGAAACTGCCTTCGGCGAGAGCGCCGCCCTTGCGGAAGGGTTCTTCCATCAGGTGGTACCTGTGGGAGTGGAAGCCCACGTGGCGGCGGGAGGGCACTTCAATCCGTCTGCCGGCATAGTCGTAAACGACTAGCGGTTCGTGGTAGTCCGTAAGCATTCCAGGCACGGGAAGCCACTCCTCCACGCCGTGAAGGAAGGTGTTGGAGTTGAGCTTGGCGCCCACGAACAAGATCTTCGCATTTCTGCGGTAGAGCTTGCCCCAGGGGGAGTCGGGATGGGCCGGAGAGTCGAACTTTTCGTGTCCTGAAACAAACTCGGCCGCGTCCTTGCCGATGGCCGCCACCGCATGCGTGGGGTGAAGCGAGCGGATGACGCCGGGGCGACGGCGGAAAAGTTCCGGGAGCAGACTCACGCAGCAGGGGGTATCACGGACGGCGAAGACGGGCTGGCGCGCATTGACCAGATCGTAGCTCATGGAGGGGAAGACCAGCAACCCTTCGGCGAAAAACTCCTGCAACGCGTCCAGAACGCCGTCCGCCCGGTTGTCCACCTCACCGATGGACTTCATGGAGGAATGGACGAGAATCGTTTCCGTTCCCTCGAAGCCCATGCGGGCCAAATCAGCTTTCAGGGTCGCCTTGGTATGCATTGTGCCTGGAATCCTTTCGCCGTTCAATGCGGACCATGCGCACCAGGCCATGGTCCATCCCGACGTTGTCCATGCCTATTATGATACCACGAAAGCCCATGCTCTGCCGAGATTGATTCTCTGAGGAGCTCGCGCCCGACGTTTTGCGTCCCCTCCTCCTTGCAGATACGGTTTCGCCAGTCTTTGTTATCTTTGCCGATTGGCGCGCCGCTGATACATCTTTGCGGCAGTCTCGCGGCAGGCCTCGACAAGCTCGGGATAGGGCGTGTCCGTGACGGATACGAAGCCGACCTGATATGCCTCGCCGTCGAAGTAGCGCCCGGTCATTGCCTGGTCGGTGTATTGGAACCAGTGGCAGCCGACGTAGCGGGGATTGTCAAGGCAGGCGTTCACGTAGTCCTTGAAGCATTGCGCGCGCTCGGTCTGGTCAAACGCCGTCGCACAGCCGCCGACGAGATGGCCCCGGTCAAGCGCCCCGAAATGGAACTCGCCCACGATGATGGGCCTGTCCACCGCGTCGGGCGGCAGATCCCATGTCGGATGCCGTTCGTAGAAGTTGAAGCTGACCACGTCGCAGTGACGGGCCGCCGCCCGCCAGGCGTCAGCCTGGTATCTCATGAAGCGGCATCCCAGGTAGAGGTGGTTCGGCAACGCCGCCTTGACTTCGGCGGCAATTGTCGAGAAGTACTTCTCAGCCACGTCAGGCACATCGTCGGGAGTCCATGGCAGTTCGTTGTCGATGAAGACGCCTATGCACCACGGATCGTCCTTGATTTTCGTAGCGAGCTTTTGCAACTGCTCGCGGACATCAAGCGCGAACTGCTGCGAATTGACGTCCCGGGCGCCGCAAACGCCCTTTTTGCCGGCAAGGCGCGCCTTTGTCGATGGATCGATTGTAGCCACGTATGGGGTTCGGTGAAGCGCCCAGATATATTCGTGGGACCAGTTGCCCATCGTGTTGATTCCCCACGCGCGGAAGCGCCTTTGGGCCATTTCGGCGAAGTGAGGCTTCCAGTCTGCGCCGTATTTCTTCGTAAGATTCTCCCGCAGGAAGTCCGCCAGCTGATCGTCGTTTCTCCAGCTCTTGCCGAGCTTTTCGGGGAGCCACTCGAAATAGTTCTCGCGCCCGTTGACCCGCGATTCCGTCCAGGCGTAGACGCAGGCGATGCCAAGCGAGAAGAAGAGATGCCCTTCTGGGTCGACGAGCCACCATTTGTCATCGATTTTCTCGGTGCGGAAGAACCCCGTGGCCTTGAGGTGCGGGCCGCCCGGCCAGCCGCCGTACTGGTCGACATGGGGAATCGGGCTTGCGGCATGGGTCGCGAGCAAGGCCTACTCGCGGCGGCG
>JAEEGL017071164.1_pt1 | contig 15312 bp, 9 predicted proteins | sample 9134231 | NCBI WGS metagenome assembly JAEEGL01 (sample SAMN16246548, study PRJNA631951) | gut metagenome | biome: gut microbiome; feature: rumen; material: fiber-attached | host: Bos | place: Iran: Karaj | collected 2018-10 | reverse complement strand
AGCAGAACCGCCTTGCCGCCGACCAGAAAGCTGCCGAACCAGTGCATCTTCGCGCCGGTGTGATAGAGCGGCGGGATGCAGAGGAATACATCGTCCTTTGTCTGCCCGTGATGTGCCTGCTCTACCTTGCATGCATGCATCAGGCTCTCGTGATTATGCAGGATTGCCTTCGGAAAACCGGTCGTACCGGAGGAGAAATAGATCGCCGCATCGTCTGCATCCGTCAGATGCACTGCGGGTGTGGTGCTCGGGCAGTTTGCGGTCAGCTGATCGTAGCTCTCCGCAAAGCCGGGGCATCCCTGTCCGACATAGAGCAGCATCCGGTCATTGCCGAGCGAATCGACAACCTCCTCGACTCTGCCGATGAATTCCGGTCCGAAGACCAGAACGGAAATATCCGCAAGCCCGACGCAATATTCAATCTCATCCGCAGCATAGCGGAAATTGAGCGGCACAGCCAGTGCACCGACCTTGAGGATACCGAAGTAAATCGGCAGCCACTCGATGCAGTTCATCAGCAGAATGCCGACCTTATCGCCCTTTTTGACGCCGCGGGAGATCAGGAAATGCGCAAAGCGGTTCGCCTTCTCATTAAAGACCTTCCATGTAATTTCGCGGCGGTAGATATTCGGGCGGCGCGGCTCGATCAGTTCATATTCCTTCCATGTGACTCTGCGCGGCTCAATCACGGCAGGATTCAGCTCAACCAGCGCAGTATCGTTTCCGTAGAGCGCAGCATTCCGCTCTAAAATATCGGTAATAGGCATCGTCATTCGTCCTTTCAGATCTGTATTTATGGATTCCGGCTTCGGGAATCCGCAATATATCCATTTTAGCACAAAAAAGCGCTAAAGTCAAGAGCATTTTGCATTATATGCCTGAAAAATTCAGTTTTTCTGTCTGATAAAATGCAAAATCTGCCGTTTTTCCGCCGGAAGTCCTGCTAATTCTTAATTTTTCCGCAAAAATTTCAAAAAGGGTATTCCATTTTTTCTGTTTTTCTGGTATAATAAATGTAATCGTGTCTTTTTTTATGACCGAAACCATTTTTCTGAGAATTAACAGGAGATGATACCATGCTGAAACGATTGCTTACATCCGTCACGGCAGCGGTTCTGACTGCGGTGCTCGTGCTCGGACAGATTCCGGCGATCAAGGCTTCGGCGCTGATCTTCACGCCGAATGCAACCGTGCAGAGTGATTCCGCCATTCTGATGAATACCGATATCAATGAGATCGTCTATGAGAAGAATGCGGATATGAAAAAGATGCCCGGCTCGCTCGTACAGATCATGACTGCCGTCATCGTCCTCGAGGAGTGCGAGGATCTCTCCGGCACCAAGCTCACTGCGAAGGAGGATATGTTCGAGATCTTCGATCAGGACGAATATCCGGAGGATCTCCGCAAGGCGAATATCGAAGCCGGTGATTCACTGACCGTTGAGGATCTGCTCTATGCAATGATGCTGACATCCTCCGTCGAAGCAGCATATATGCTCTGCGACAAGTTCGGCGACGGCAGTCAGGATAAATTCGCTGAAAAGATGAATGCAAAGGCAGAGCAGCTCGGTATGACAAACACCCGCTTCCTGAACGGTACGGGTCTTTACAGTGCGCGGCAGCTCACCACGGCACGCGACATGATGACACTGCTCTGCTATGCAATGAGTCTCCAGCGCTTTGAGGCAATCGCATGTGCCAACACCTACACCGCAAGCACCGCGACAGCCCACGAAAAGCGTGACCTCTGGGCATGGTCTCATTCCAATCTCATGGTCAATGAATCCAGCGAATACTACTGCAACGGCGTGCACGGCATCAAGACCGCAAATACGCAGGAGGGCGGACGCTGCATCGCCTGCAAGGGCTCGCGCGACGGCAACAACTACCTGCTGATCTGCCTTGATTCCCAGATGCAGGATCTGGACGGCAACAATCATTTCTATCATCTGGAAGATGCAAAGAATATCCTCGAGTGGGCATTCGTCCACCTGACCTTCCAGGAGATTCTGCCCGCCAATACACAGCTCGGCGAGATCGCTGTCAACAATGCAGAGGAAAATGATTATGTCATTGTCCAACCGACAGAAGGCTACTCCTGCATCTGGTGCGATACGACCGATATCAAGAGTGTACAGAAGGTCTTTAACTGGCCCGAGAAGATCGACGCACCGGTTCACGCCGGCGACAAGGTCGGAACGGTCGTCCTGAAACTCTCCGGTGAAACGCTTGCAGAAATCGACGTTGTCGCCGCATCGGATGTCAAGCGCTCATTCTGGCGCTACAATCTCAGCGAAATTCCGGGCTTTTTCAAATCCAAGTATCTGCGCAACACATGGATTCTCGGCATCGTGCTCTCGCTGCTCTATATCGGCGGATGCATCTACTTTGCATTCCGGTATCATGAGGACCGCAAGAAGCGCGCCGCTGCAAGAGCCGGTCATCTGCGGGACCAGTCGCGCTGACCGCATGATTCAAAACACATAAAAAACCGCAAGCCTGCAAACAAATCAGGCTTGCGGTTTTTCTTATTCGGGAAACTGCACATGTCCCTCCTGCATTTCATCGGGCGTAAACGGGATATCCTCGTCAATGACAACCTGCCCGTAAATATCGGTGATGCGGAAGGTAAAGGGACCTTTGCCAAGCCCCGACTGCGCTTCAAAATAATTGAAATTGCGGCGCGGCAGCTTGACGAATTCGCCGTCGCTGCTGAGATATTCAAGCGTCTCAATCGGATAGCGGTGATTGCGCACCTGCACAGCACACCAGAATTCCGTGCTGCCGACCTTATACTTATAGCTGAGCAGCGCATCCGCAGCCGTATCCAGCGGCACAATCTTCCATGTGACAGGCACTCTGCCCTTCTCAGCCGGTGCAATCAGCGGAAACGCATCGGTATAGAGATCAAGGTCACCCTTTTTGCCCTCGGGCAGCAGATCAGTCACGAGCACATTGATTGTCCCGAGCTCGCCGGTGACTTCAAGATACGCGCCTGCCAGCTCCGCGCAGTTATAGTCCGGCAGATTCATCGCCGTGATCCAGTAATCCTTCGAGACAGGATCGAGCATCGCACAGCCGCCCTCATAGCCGCCGCCGTAGAAGGTCGCCTCGCCGCTGTGGACGGTCCCCTTCGGCTCAAGAATCCAGTCATGCTCCGCCGCATCGGGATGCATGCGGCGCTTGAGCAGCGTCAGGTCACGCGCATCGAGATTCTGATCATTGTTGAGGTCACCGAGCGTCAGTTCACCCTTGACCTCCTTGCCGAGCAGCAGATCGCGCAGCAGCAGAACATCGGCACGATCCGCAACACCGTCTGCGTTGATGTCTCCTCTGACCGCATCCGCCGCTGCCGCAGCCATTTGTCCCGTACATAAAAGCAGCAGCATGGCAGCAGCCGCAGCCCCGATTCGTTTCATAATCACGCACCGCCCTTCGCAGTATTGATTCATTTTTATTATATCAGCGCGATTTCTGAATGTCAAGCGCAGTTATGCGCAATCGGGTATTAGATATTGCGATATTGCAGGCACACGGGCTGTCATTCACCCGCGATGCGAATACAGATTCTGCGCGCTGCATCCTCAGAACTTTCCAAAGCCCTTTTTCCATTCGGCATCATAAAAGCGCACCGCCTGATGTATGAAGAATCAGGCGGTGCTTTTCATGATTCTGTCATCAATCACATGGCAGACGCCGCCCAGCAGCGTGACACAGATAAACAGAAATGTGCTTTTCGACTGTTGATTCATCTACGTTCTCCCATCATTCAGATTGCGGCACGGCAGCAGAAAAGCTGCCATTTGTTTACAGTATATGTACCTCCTACGGTGGTTTCTTTTGCTTATCAGCTTACACCAAAAAAATATACATTGCAATAGGAGGCAGAAAAGTTCGTAATAGCATTACAAAAATGATGCCCACATACTATGCATTCAACCGGCAAAATAACGATGCCATATTGAAAACTTAGTAAGTGGGCATTATGATTATTTGTAGTATTCAGCGTACCACTGAGCGAACTTGCGGAGTCCTTCACGGATGCCGATGGTCGGTCGGAAGCCGTAGTCATCCTCCAATCCTTTACTGTCAGCGTAGGTGACAGGGACATCACCGGGCTGCATTCCGACAAGCTCACGGTGACCTTCAAAGTCGTAATCCGCCGGAAGAACGCCCGCATTCACAAGCTCTTCCTGTAATGTGCTGATGTAGTCGAGCAGGTTTTCCGGTGTGCCGCCGCCGATGTTATACACAGCATAGGGCGGAAGCGGCAGTCCGTCCTCGCCGTTTGCCTTCTCCGGCGCACCCTGCATGACACGATAAACGCCCTCGACAATGTCATCCACATAGGTGAAATCACGCTTGCAGTTGCCATAGTTGAAGATCTTGATCGTGCCGTCCTTGGCGAGCGTGTTGGTCGCCGAGAAGTAGAACATATCCGGACGGCCGGCAGGACCGTATACTGTGAAGAAACGAAGTCCTGTGGACGGAATGTTATAGAGCTTGGAGTAGGAATGAGCAAGAAGCTCGTTGCTCTTCTTTGTCGCAGCATAGAGCGATACCGGATTGTCAACCTTGTCCTCTGTGCTGAACGGCACTTTTTTGTTGCCGCCGTAGACCGAGGAACTACTTGCGTAGACTAGATGTTTCACAGGATGACGGCGACAACATTCAAGAATATTATAAAAGCCGATGATATTTGATTCGATATACACGTCAGGATGGTCAATGCTGTATCTGACACCGGCTTGCGCTGCAAGGTTAACCACAACATTTGGCTCATAGTCATCGAAAATTCTTTCTGTCAATTCACCATCTGCGATAGAACCACGAATGAATATGTGCTTGACAGGAGAAGATTTGCTAGCCTCCTCAATCAGGCTCAGTCTGTACTCCTTCAGCTTTGGATCGTAGTAGTCATTCATGTTATCAAGTGAGATTGTTGTCATCGAGGAAAGCGATGGCAGTATAGTCGCCGGTAGCTTCTGCGATCTCCTTGGCAACCATTCCATACTGTCCTGCGCCTAAGATAAGCAAGTTGTGTTTTATCTGCTGCATTATTTAGCCTTTCTCTTAGCTGACTCATATGAGAATTCTGCGTCAAGGATGCTCATATCCATCAGTTAAAGTATTGTAGTACGACCTATAGTGACCACACTCTCATTCGGTAATGGTCTCTCGGAAATATAATCTTTGCGGCGATAGCCGCACCTGTGGAAACCAAGAGCTTATCATTCAATTGATACCCACACCGAGCTTCATTTTTAACAAGCTCATATCAGCAGCCAAAATCTTTAGCAGCTTATATCAACTCATTAACCGTCAGTATAAATCTCAACTTCTTTATGTAGACTGTATAAACTGTTTTCAGAACAATCAACTCTTCCGATTATCAAACCTCTCTTTCACCTTCAACCCCTTATCAACTCTCAAAACACGAAAACCTCACTATAACCTCATTTTCCCTATTTCGTTACATATATGCTACGGATAACCCATTAACTATTCTCAAAACAGTCCATAACCTCAATTTCGTTACATACTTGCTACGGTTTTACCCATAGCTGTTCTCGAAACATAAAAAATCAAAATCTGTTTTTAGAACAGTAAAGGGTGTATCATCTCTGTAACGAAACAGATGTTTTTATCGGCTTAAATTATGTAAAAACATTTCCTTGTTTTCAGAGGCGGTAAGGTTAAACAAGCGTCCCCCTTCTATCGCATCGTAATATGTTTTAAAAATTATTGTAAATGAAATAAAAAAACCGCATTGATCAGAGCAATCACCTTTTAACGGCGTAAAAATGGGATGGCTTCATCTGATTCTGCGGAATGCTAAAAATACTATATATCGATTGCGCTCCTTTCCATTTCCGAGAAAAAGGGAACTGCCCACACATGAGCAGTCCTGTATACTCGAACTTGTCGAAAAGAGTAGCTTATTGCTAATTATGTAATAATTATAGCACATTATAACAATATAGTCAAGTGACTACAGCATCATTCATAGTTTTTTATCATCATTTTTGTACACCTTCACAAGTGGAGTTTTAGAAGTTGTACGGGTATTGACGTATTGTACGAATCACTGTCTATCACTGTCAAACACGAATGAAAAAGACATCCAAACTGTCACTGAAACTGCTTCCGACACTGCCGATCATCATGCTACAGACGCCTGATATTATCCTATTTACAAACTTATCGTGCCCCATTATATGCCGAGCGAATCGCTTATCCGATTCTGTACGACATACACTCAGTTTATTCCGCACATATCTCATACATGCCATTATTCAAGTAAATACTACCATTATACGCCATGGCAACTTCGTTCAGTTTTATATATATTTAACACTTTACATTTTCAGAGAAATAGTGTATACTATAAGCTAAGGGTTATAAAGAATGCCTTGAGAGAAGGCGCATACTAAGGCAAATGCCAAACAAGTGCTTTCCGTAAGCGTTCAAAAATATTATTCGGTGCCGGTCGGTAATACCAAAAGGACCGGAGCACCATGGAAAGGAAAACAAATTCATGGAGCAAACCTACTCTATCACGGATTTGATCCGGCTCATGCTGAATCATCTTTGGCTGATTATTCTTGCAGCTGTAATCGGTGCAGCAGCGGGATTCGGTGTATCAAAATTCCTATTGCCGCTGGAATATTCCTCACACATCACCATGTACGTACAGAGCTATACCGGAATTACTGAAAACGCAAACAGCGTCAATAATATCAGCAATTCAAAACAGCTTGTTAACACCTACATGGAAGTGCTGAAAGACGATGCTGTGATGAATGCGGTCGGTGAGCTGCTCTCAGATCAATTTGATAAAAATACACTCGAGCAGAATTTCGCCCTCAACGGCAGCGGAAAGATCACACCGGCTTCCATCAGAAGTGCTTTAGCCATTTCGTCCGTGACAGATACCTCTGCTGTCAAGATAAAAGCAACGACCCAGAATGCAGAGGTCTCCGCAGCAATATGCAATGACCTGACTCAGGTCGCCCCGCAGTATGTTGAGGATGCGGTCGGTGTCGGTTCCATCAACACCATTGATACCGCGAAAGTATATAATACACCTGTTGCGCCGAATACACGCAAGAACACCATGATTGGCTGTGCAGCAGGCATCATGCTGATTGTGCTGATTATTTTCCTCATTGACTTCTTTGATAATACGATCAAGGATTCCGATGCGCTTGCAAACAACTATAAAAAGGCGATCATCGGCGAGATTCAGCAGTTCGGCGACAGTAAGAAGAAAAAGAAAAGCTCCGATGAAGATGAGCATACCAAGCTGACAGACAAAGACGTTCCGTTCTATGTCGTCGAGAGTTTTAAGTCGATCCGTACAAACGTCACTTTCTCACTTTCCACATTTGAAAGAAAGATCTTTGCGGTGTCGTCTCCCAACCCCGGCGAGGGTAAATCCACAACGTCTGCCAATATTGCCATAGCAATGGCACAGAGAGGCAGTAAAATCCTGCTGATCGACGCAGATATGCGAAAATCTGTTCAGCACAAGATTTTCGGAATCAAAAATAAAGTCGGACTTTCCTCTGCAATCAGTAAAATGAGTACGCTTGATGCATGTATCCAGAAAAACGTCGTGGAAAATCTGGATGTCATGACGGCAGGACCGATCCCGCCGAACCCGTCCGAGCTGCTGGCTTCTGATCAGATGACAGCAATACTGAATGAGCTGATCGAAAAGTATGATACGATCCTGATTGATACGCCTCCGGTCAACATCGTGACCGACGCCATGGAACTTGCAAAGAATATCTCCGGTATCATCCTCGTAGTACGCTATGCGGTTACCACGGATGAAGAGCTGTCAGCAGCCATGAAGCAGATCGAATTTTCACAGATGAATATGCTCGGCTTTATCCTGAACGATATCAAAACCAAGCGTCACGGCGGATATTACTCCAAGTCCCAATACGGCAGCAAGTACTATTACAAGAAGGGCTACGGTTACGGCTATGGTTACGGCTACTATGGCAACAAACCGGAAATGGACGATGCTTCTGACAGTGACGATGCAGCGGTTACTGCTGTTCCCGCAACTGCTGTACATGCACCAGTTGTTCCTGCAACTGCCGTACACGCAGCAACTGTTCCCACAACCGCCGTACATGCAACTGCTGTTCACGCAGATACTGCCCCTGCAAATGGCAGTGCAAAAGGGAACACACAAAATCAGGAAACAACGAATTCAAAGAAAAAGCGCCGTCGGTGAAGGCTGCTGTGAGATCAGATGCTGAGGGGAGGAGAAATCATGCTGACTGAATACCACTGCCATATACTTCCCGGAATTGATGACGGATCGGACAGCACGGATACCTCTCTGAAAATGGTAGAGATGATGAAGCAGCAAGGCGTACAGCGGCTGATTGCCACTCCGCATTTCTATGCACACCGTGAAAAAAGCATCGCCGATTATCTGCAAAAGCGGCAGGCAGCATTTGAAGCAATCAAAGACAGTCTGGCGATACAGGATGTGCATCTCGGCGCAGAGGTTGCCATTGAACACGGCATTTCAGATTTGCCGGGAATTGAACAGCTTGCAATTCAGGGGACAAGAATCATTCTGCTGGAGCTGCCGTATCGGGCATATGAAAAATGGATGTCCGAGGAGATTTACAACATCGCCGCAGAATACAAGCTGAAAGTCATGCTTGCGCATGTTCACCGCTATCTGCCTTATTACAGTAAAGACGAAATCGAAACGATACTATCCAGCAAGTCCATCCTGCAAATCAACAATGAGGCGTTCAGCAGCTGGAAAGAAAAGCGTATCGCAAAAAAGGTCATGGCCGAGCATACACATTTTGCATTCGGCTCTGATGCACACGATCTGTCAGCCCGCCGGCCAAACTGGGATCTGCTTCAGAAAAAGGTCAAATCCGATGCAATAGAGGTTTCCGATTCGATGTTTGAACGGTATCTGGTATAACTGTGATAGAACCTGAAAAATACGTATACGCGAAAAAATCATATACCCGACCGAATTTTACCGGTCGGGTATATCTGTTTTTTCGTATATGACGACTGAACCTCATCCCATGTATGCGATACTGGTTCAGATGTTCTTCTATTGACAGTGCAGATTTGATTTGCTATAATTGTTCATAACATACGAAACCGTGAAACAACTCACTGTACAACTGCCTGAATTACATCAAAACCCGCCGTCTGCATCTGTGCGCAGACGGCGGGTCGCTTATTCGTTCGATAATGCCGGATGACAGCAAGATGTACTAACCGCTCTCCATTTCATCAACAGAAAGAAACACCACCTGACATTCATCGTAATCAGGCGGTGTTTTTTCATGATTCTGTCATGCTGTTCTTCAGAATACTGTCTTATGTCTCATTTTCCGCAGTGTCATCCGTGAAAACCTCTTTCAGCTTCAGCAGAAACGGAAGCGGCTCTGAAGGTTTGTTTTTCCCGAGTAATTCGTCCCATGTGACGTTCTGACCGGAAAGCGTATTGCTGACATAATAGAGCAGAATCAGCTGTGCATCCTCAACGGATACGGTATTGTCTCCGTTGATATCCGCAGCTTTGATCTGCCGCTCCGTCAGACCGCTGTCCAGTCCTGCCATGATCTGGACATACGCCAGCAAAGCGAACTGTGCGTCTTCCACACTGATCGTGTCATCGCCGTTGATATCGCCGGACTGTACTTCCGTTTTTGTCGGCGTGGTAACTGTCGTTGTCGTAGTCACCGGAGTTGTTGCCGTATTTGTCGTTCCTGAGCCGGAGCCTGAAATCACTTCAAACGGAATGTTGTTTTTCTTTGCAAAGGATTCTGCATAGGAGCCGGCAACGCCCTTGATCGTCAGCTTTTTACAGCCTGAAAACGCCCAGTCGCTGATGCTTGTCACACTGCCCGGGATCGTGATGCTTGTCAGCTTGGAGCAGTCTTGAAACGCCGCATCACCGATACTTGTCACGCTGTCCGGGATTTGAATGTCTGTCAGAGCGTAACAGCTGTAAAACGCCGATGCGCCGATGCTTGTCACGCTGTTTGGAATCCGGACATCTGTCAGACTGGAACATCTTGAAAATGTAGATGCGTCGATGCACGTTACGCTTTTGGGTATGGTGATGCTTTTCAGCTCCCAACAGGATGCAAACGCACCGCCTTCGATACTGGTAACGCTTTCCGGAATTCTGACGCCTGTCAGCTCTTTACACAAATCAAACGCAAAAGTACCGATGCATTTGATACCGTCCGGAATCGTGACTTCTCCGGAACAGGTACTTCCGTCAATCAGAATATCATTTATGACAACAAGCGGGTTTTCTCTCTGCTTCGCCTCCAGCCACGGCGTTTCATTGAAGACATCAGCGGCGAAGCTCGTTACACTTTCGGGTATCTTGATGTCTGTCAGACTGGTGCATTGGTAAAAAGCCTGAAAGCCGATACTGGTCACGCTGCTCGGAATCGTTACGCTTTTCAGACCAAAGCAGCGTTCAAACGACATTTTCCCGATACTGGTCACGCCGTCCATAATCACAGCTTTTGAGAAATTCAGCGATGAAAACGTATTGGGCAGATCCTGATCATCCATCGCACCGGTGCCGGAAATGGTCAGCACGCCGTTATTCAGCGTCCATGTGACGTTCTCGCCGCAGCTGCCGCTGTTTGCTGCGCTTGCCGTCAAGGCGGCTGCCGGCATCGTCACTTGTACAGGCTGGATATTCACAAGACTCATTCCCGCAGCCGTCAGCAAAGTAAGTATTTGTTTCAGCTTCATCATCGTAACATCTCCTTTTGAAGTAAAACCCAATGCCAAGATTGCTGCACTCCGCTTGCAAAGGGACTCCAGCCATTTACAAATCACAGAAATACATACAGCAATTAGCATTCAATCTGTTGTGAATTGAATCGGTTGAATTTCTTGAAGTCTGATTTGCATTCTGTCAACAATTTCTGTGTCACCGCTCAGATTATCTCTTGCATCCGGCAGCGAATCCGGATCAGGCTTCTTATCCTCAAGAATCTTTTCCAGCCAGGAAAAACAGAATTCAAAGAAGATATCTGTTAAGGTAATCGCATTTTGCAGCAAAGGCAATTCCACGCCGTATCCCATGATTTTGATTATCAGTACACCGTTCTCAATTCGGACTGAAAAATCCAGAGGATTGGCGACGGTATGGTATACCCTTTCAACGATCAGTCCGAAACGGTCAACCAAAAATTCTGTTAATACTTCTTCGACATCATGACCAAGTGCTGTGTTATCGGACTTTTTTCCCTTCAGCAGATAGTTCAGAACCGGTCCCAATGCGATCATACCGGCATCAATCGTCTCTGAAGCAGTGAAGGTAATGCATTCGGCAGATGCATCAAGAAATTGCTTTATATTCTGCCGAATGACGTTTTCTGCCTGTAATCTTGCAGCATGGGCAGCCTCATAGCCTGCCTGTGTCAATGAGGTACCGCTGACAGCATAAGCCTGCCTGACCGACTGTGTAAATGCTTTCATGCCTGCATTATGGATCATGCTGTTTGCGGCATTGTTCACAAGGTTGTTCAATCTTCCTGCAAACCATTTTCCAATGCGTTCAATCCATGACTTTGATGCATTCACCGCAGCCTCTGACAACGTTTCAAGCTGCTTTTTGAACCAGCTTTTGAAGTATTGGAGGCCGAGATCTCCGAATGCTGCAAGCACGGATTTATAAATATCGCCCTTTTCATTTCCGGCGTTTTCAGAATCCGTTACGCCTTTCCCGAAAAAGTAGTGGTTTGCAAATGAGTACATCAGATAGGCTGAAACGATTTGTCCCATTTTTTCGATCTTAATATCACCGCCGGTCAATGCCTCACCCAAGCCTGCCTGAATAGCGCCGACAAGATTCTTGAAAAACTGCAAATCATTATAATTGCCGTCCCATTCAGAACCCGGTCCGATGTACTGACCGATGAACTCGGCAAGCATATTTTTCAGCGGATTGAGGAACGCGGCAGCAGTGCCTCCGTATACAGGAAAATAGTACTTCAGCAGATATTCTATTGCATGATCGCCCGCTTTGACAAGTGCACTTGTAACCACGATGTATCTTGTCATGGTTTCATCAATTTCCTGATATTCCCGGCTCTGCTTCTCATAAAAATGTTTGCCGCTCAGAATAATATAGTTTCGGATGTCCTCGAGCTCTGCCGCGGAGTGATCTTTGGCTTTATGCGCCCGTATCAGCGCACGAATCTGCGGATCTTCACCGATACCGAAAATCTCGACCGCCTTGCGAAGTCTGTCATAGGCTCTCTGCCACTCCGCTGAACTCGGCGGCGCCGGCTGTTCTCCGGTAAAGGCAAGCGGCAGCTCAGCTTTTTCTGAATATCGTTCACCGTCATAAGCGATTTCCATTTTCGCCTGATACGGCTTGCCGATCATAGGTAAGGTATCCTGTGGATAGATATAGATTCCGCTGACATCCATATTTGAGAGCCTGTACCGGAAATTCTCTGTGAAAGTATTTCCGTATGCATGATTATCATCAATATCTCCGAAAGACAATCCGTGATTCTCCTCGATGACTGCTTTGCCGTCATCGCCTGTATAGGCGTAAATCACATAGAAAGATGTCGGCTTGATCTTTGCATAACCCGGGCTTGCGTTTGGGTCTTCGCAGGTATCAATGGTGAGCCTGCCGTCGGTCACCGTTTCGGCAAAGACAGATAAGCCGTCCGGATACAAGGTGACAGAGATATAGCTGTCAACAACCATTCCGCTGGGGAATTCCGCGTGGATGGGTATTTTTATTTCCTTGGGGTTTGCAAATATTCCTGCTTCCTTTTCCATGATCTGCGAAAGATTTTCCACAGTTGCACGGTAAGCAAAGGCTGTTTTTTCATCGTGCACATAGGTTACCCGGAATTCGTCCGGGGGGAGAAAATCAATCGTTTTCGGTTCCTCTGATGTCATGATAAACACAAACGGAACCGTCACCTGACCGCCGCCTCCTGCTACCATATCAATTTCTGAATAGTCCGAATCTGTATCAAACCGATTTTCCTGTTCCAGCCATCCCCAGAATCTGATCCGCGGATCATTCGCTTTGAAATGAACATGATTCGTAAAAGAACCGCCAATGTCCTCGTAGATGAAAGTCACAATCGGTTCCCCGACCGCCCCCGACAGCTTCACGGTTGCGCTGTTCCATGATTCATCAGACATGCCTGTCTGAACAACAGTGACGGCATCGCTTCCTTCCACAATCCGGATATTCTGTGCAAGCTGTCCGCTGTATTCTGAACCGTTTTCATCCTCAACCAGAATCGTTGCAAAAACCTGTTCTTCCTTACCCGGATAAAGCGTGTCACCGAAATTCTTATATATTGCCATTTCGTATTTGCGGCGCTTTTTTTCTTCTTCGCCGTTCTGCATTGCCGATGCCGCGGCGCCGGCAGCAACTGCCACAGCGACTGCGGCTGCCGCCGTCTTGGTGCCTTCTACAATATCCGCGGAAAAACTGGAATATGTGACTGTTTCCGGTATCGGATCAGCATCGGTATCCACTTCCTGATGAATCAGCTTGCCCGGATGAAAAAATGCCCCCAAACCAAGTGTGCTGTCTTCTATGTCCTGAACATTATAGCACATATGAATGACCATGGATTTGCCGACCAGATTCGGATAGCGTTTCGTATCCGTTGAGTTGGTTCGGGTATATTTGCCATGGAAAACTACATACAAATATCCGGTTTTCATTTCCCAGCGAAACATCTCAAACGGATTCTTGATGTCAAATCCAAAATCAGATACTTCTCTTGCCCAATAGACATTGGCAGATGTGATTTCATAAGAATGATTGTAGGTGACCTTGTTTTCGCCGCTTCCTTCTGTAAAACGGCCGAATTCCAGTATCTTCGGTGAATAGCTTTCATTGTAGTACATCAGCGAATTCTCATATGCGCGGTTGCCCTCGGCATTATAAAAATTCCCGCTGATCGTAAATTCCGGAAAAGCGACCTCATTCCCGTCCCGATGCGAAAGCGGCTGGGAAAAATAGAATTTTCCTTTGCCGTAGAATTGAATCTCGGCGGGAGCAAGCTCGTTCCCGCTGATGATTGCATTGTCGTCAAGATTCGTCAGATCATGCGTGATCCCAATCCATCCGTCCATTTTTGCATCGAGCAAACAGGTATAGACGCCGGATTCTTTGTCTGCATAGACCGTCAGGAACGGGTCTCCGAGGAAAAAGAAGCTCGCGAATGCGATACAAAACGAAAGGAAACAATACAGAAAACGTTTGCAAATCTTCATTTTTCTCACTCCTTTGCAAGCTTTGTATCTCTTGTTTTGGTAATCAGCCGCAGGAACCAGCCGACCGCCATGACAATCAGCGGCAGAATATATGAATACTCAAATTTTCCGCCCAGTGCAGCGGGAACTGCCATTCCTGCAATCGCACCGAGAATCGTACTTTTATAACGCTTCGCGGATACGAGTGTATTGCTGTCCGTTTTCAGTCTTGAAAATGCAGCACAAACTGTATTGATGTATCCCTTGTTCAGTGTCACTGCCTGCATCAGCAAGAGAATTCCGCTGACAGCCACCGGCAGACCTTCCGGCGAAAGCCCAGTCAGAAGCTTATACCAGATTGCCGAAATCCCCATTCCTGTCAGAATGCTGCCGAATGAAACGCCGTTTTTCAGGAGTGCGCCTGCGCCCTTAACGGTTCTGCCGATGCCTCCGAGAAATAAGGATGAGAATGCAGATGCTACAGTACCGATTCCGATGATTCCGGAAAGCATACTAGGAAAGGCTCGTTCCATGCCGGCGGAGTATGTCAGCATGGAAAGAAGATTGCCGATCCGGTCGTCATTTCCGAGTTTTCGCGCTAAAAACAGCATAACACCAAACAGAATCGCTGGAAGAAACGCAACGGGATGTTTGAAAAAGGAACCCAGCCACGAAAAAACTTTGATGAATCCGGATAATACAGAAATAACCGGTCCGGCTACAAGCTCTGCACCTACAGTACCGGATACTTTTCTGATACCCGCTGAGATTCCATTCTGCATCACCATCTGTCCGGAACCGGAATATGCAATGATGTTGTTCTGGATGGATTTGGCCGATTGCGATTGCGGCTGCATAGCCGGAACATTTCTGAATGCAGCAGTCGGTGCCGGTACAGCAGCAGATTTGAGATTCTGCTTTTGAACAGAAGGCTTTTTGGCAGGCTGATTCTCGACAGGCTGTCTTTTCCCGCATTGCATACAAAAACGATCATTCTCGTCCACTTGAGAGCCGCAGTGTATACAGTATTTCATAATT
>JAEEGL014880817.1_pt1 | contig 15312 bp, 14 predicted proteins | sample 9134231 | NCBI WGS metagenome assembly JAEEGL01 (sample SAMN16246548, study PRJNA631951) | gut metagenome | biome: gut microbiome; feature: rumen; material: fiber-attached | host: Bos | place: Iran: Karaj | collected 2018-10 | reverse complement strand
CGAGGGCCGGAACAGCCCCCGCTTCGCCTCCACGATCTCGAATACGCGGTCGTAATCGGCCACGATGCCACCCAGATCCACCGGCACGATCACCTTCGTCCGCTCCGTGATGGCCTCCGCCAGCCGGTCATAATCCATCTCTACATTGTCCTTCTGGCTGTCTACCATCACCAGCCGGCACCCCACGTGCTGCGTCACCGATGCCGTCGCCGTATAGGTGTACGCCGGCACGATCACCTCATCCTCCGGCCCTAAGTCCAGCAGATGCAGCACCATCTCCATCGCCGCCGTCGCGGAATTCAGGCAGACAGTCTTCTCCGTGTGAATATAATCCGAAATCAACTTCTCCAGCTTCTTCGTCCGTGGGCCGGTCGTGATCCAACCCGAAAGAATCGCTTCGCGTACTTCCTTCGCCTCCGCCTCCGTCATGTCAGGCGGGGAGAACGGGATGTTTCTAAGTTTAAGGTTCATAACTGTATATCAGTAATTATAATTATCGAAATCTACACCTACCCCCACACACTCCTCGAGCCGGGCAGATACTTCCCGCGAATCGAGGCCCAGCCGTGCCGGAAGAAATTCAGGAACATGCTCTCCCGGTAGGCCAGGCGGAACTTCCAGCGTGCGGCAAGATAGTCCTTCAACTTCTCCCAGACGCTCCTGGCAGCCAAGTCCTTCCGCGGCTTCAGGCAATCCTGCCAGATCCGCTCCTCCAGCGCCTGGTCCCGGCCCCAATCCGGCACACATTCCGAAGGGACGCCGAAATGATCCATCACGATCCCGTTCAAAGCTCTGGCCAGTTTAAAACACCCTGCTCCCTCTGCCAGCAGTCGTACGTGCGTCCAATCCACAGTTTTTCCATGCCGCTCCAGAAACACCGCCCAGTCCACCAATTGCTTCATAGGGATGCCTCCGAACACGAAATGCGAAGCCATGTGACAAGGCAGGAAAAGGGCGTTCATCATGGGCGTCGGCACATAGATTTCCACGCCCTCCAAGGACACCACGAGGGCATTCTCCGCCTCCACCTCCAAGGCGGTCTCGATCGCCCTCCGGCTCCGATGCTCCACCACATTCAAGAAAGTCGCATGATTCTCCACCGACAGGCCCTGGAACTGAAAGGTGCTGTGTTTGTCCTCATTCTGCTTCACCGCCACGCCTAGCTTCTCCTTCACCCGCTCATCCGCCTCCTCACCCCGGTCGTACAGATACACGTCGATGTCTCCCGTCGGCCGATGTGCCGGAACAGGGTAGTCCAGCGACAGCCCATACCCCTTGAGCACCAGCATCTTGAACCCTTCCTGACCGTAGAACGAAGCCAGCTCCCGCAGTTTGCCGCGGTACGTCTCATAATCCTGCTCCGCCTGCAATGTGAGCCCGAGCCAGTCGAACTTCGTCTCGCCCAACGAGGTATCCAGTGCCTCCGTCAGTTCCGGCCGCCGTTCATACAGCGCCTGCATCCCATCGAAAGCAACGGCATCCAGCCCCTGCGACATTGCATGCTGGACCAGCGCCGGCCAGTCGACCACCTCCAGGGGAATGTCGAACTCTGAATCGTGCCCCAGGCCTAGAGATAGGAGTTGAATAAAGACGGAGTCTGTAATGCTCATAAACTCGCTTACCTTTCCTTAACAATCGTCCAAAAAGTCTTGAAGATCAGTCCGATATCCCCCCAGAAGCTATGATGCTCCACATAATCCAGATAGAGGCGGATCTTCTCCTGCATAATCACCTCGATGTAGTACTTCTCCGGGTCCTCAGCCTTCTCCATCAATTCGTTCTCGTTGCGGAACTTGATGGAAGCGGGATCAGTGATGCCGGGGCGGACATCCAATACATGCATTTGCTCAGGAGTCCAATAATCCACATAATGCCGGACCTCCGGGCGCGGGCCGACCAGACTCATATCTCCGACAAAGACATTGATCAACTGTGGTAACTCGTCCAGTTTGAATTTACGGATGAAATAGCCCGACCTTGTAATCCTGGGATCGTGACCTCCGATAGTCACAAGACTCCCTTTGTCCGCCCCCACGCGCATAGACCGGAACTTGAAGATCCGGAAGTCCTTGTTGTGCAGACCGACGCGTACCTGCCGATAGAATACAGGACCGGGGGAATCCAGCTTGATCCAGATAGCCAGAATCAAAAACAGGGGACTGAGGATGAGGAGGCCCAGGCCGCTGGCAACAATATCAAAGACCCTTTTCATAGATAACCCAGAACTGTTTTATTCCACAGTGTATTTCTTGACGTATCTAAACTTTTTGTATGCATTCCCTAACACGTTCATCACTACCCAAAAGGTTGCGGTAATGGGATTCATTTCTTCTGCCACTCGGAAAAGAGGATAGTGGGCCCAGATTCGCTGCCATAATGGTTTGGGCGTTATCGAGTTGGCACGGCGGCGGTATTTACCCAAGCATTCTTTCAGCAGATAGCAGTCCGCTTTCCGGATGACTTTAAGCCACATCGCGGTGTCATTGTTTTTCTTGATATCATTGATTTGAATCAGTCCAACCTTCGAAGCATCATACATTACAGATAGACATCCAGGCCAACAACAGGCATACATGTCAAACTTATTCACGTGCTCTTTTCCGCTCACATATACTCCCACTTCCTTATCCTGCTCATTAATTTCAATATATTCATGGTAAGAGAATGCATAGTCATTCTCTTCCATAAACTTAATCTGTTTTTCAAGTTTTGTAGGCTCCCAAATATCATCGCTGTCCAAGAAGGCAATCCAACGACCTTTAGCGTTGTTTAACGCTATATTTCTTGACATTGCAGCCCCCAAGTTCTGACTGTTCTGAAACAACTTAATCCGAGAATCATCCTTAACATACTCTAAAACAGTTTCAATGGTTCCATCGTTAGAATAATCATCTACAATGATTAATTCCCACTTTTGATAGGTTTGAGACTGAATACTACTAACGCTTTCCGTAATATACCTCCCACATTTAAATGAAGGCATAATAATAGATACAAGATATTGGTTTTTCATCATCTTGATAGAATTCGGTAATACACGCTAACGAGAGAATCTGTAGTTTTATCTAAACTATTTGAATTAGAGAGTGTAGCTCGAGTATTGTCAGTGTATTGTTCATTCATTTTATTTAAGATCAAATCTGCTGCTTTAGATGGGTCTCTACTAATAATGGCGGAATTATTTAAACCGTCAAGTTGAATTCGAACATCACCCACGTCAACGGAAAATACCCTCTTATTGAGTGCTAGGGCCTCTCTGACTATATTAGGTGATCCTTCCTCGTCAGAAGTAAGCAGAATGAAAGTAGAGGCATTTATATACAAAGGAACCATGTCTGGTTCCACACCGCACATTACAAGTAGTTTATACTTATTATCTAAAAGGTCTATTATTTTAACAGCAAGATCTTTCCTTTTTAAACTTGTCCCTGACTTATCTGAGAAAAGAGCGTACTTTTCTTCAGGTATCCCAAGTTTTATGCATGCGTCTGATAGTGAGAGAGGGTAAAACACATTATAATCTACCCCTAATGACTGGATAAAAAACTTCTTAGAATACTTATTCCTAAGATGATGCGGGATATAATCGATTAATGTGCTTGTCACAAAGCCAAGTTGATCAAATAATGCTATTGATATAAACGAAGATTTTTGATTAAGATAAATCTTGACTCGTTTTAATACAGATCTTGTAGTTTTAATTTCTTTTGCATGTATATCAGTGCCATGAAAAGTTAGTAGTTTTGGTTTATGTATACCGGTTAAGAACAACCAGATTAATAGAGCATAAAGCCCTCCAAATTGAACATGGACTAAATCTACAGATTTAGTTTTTTTGCGTATCTTTCCAAAATCGGAAAAATGATTGGAAAAAGCATAAAACTCAGCATATTCAATCAGTCTATGATTATTTAGAGAGGACGTTAATCTAGTTATGATAGGGTTTCCAATACGGTGGTCTCTTGGCCCCTCATTTGAAACAATCAGTATTCTCATGATTATTCAGGATAGGTAAATCGGTGAGTTAGTTTAGTCCAAAGTACAAATAAAGATCCTCGGCGTCTAGCATCGGGATCGGAAGTCACTGAACGGTCTTTTTGATTATTTATCATTCCTGAATAAGTGTTACCATGTATGGTCAAGTTTGGTGTCTCAGGAGGAATGGGATGAGTCACGTCGTTCCCTAAATTGTAGAACTTATTATCGGTAATAAATACTTTAGTACTTTTAGATTTAATAATAAAATATGGGTCTAATGCTTGAGTCATATAAAATTCATTATCATGTAGTGAAATAAGTCCGACAGCATCATGACCACCAGTGGCTTGAACAATAAATCCTTTATTAAGAATGTGCTCACTAAAATTCATCTCACATTTATTTACTCTCAAGGAATCCAGGCAGGATAAATCGAAAGCGTAGACATTATCCCGATGAAAATAAAACTTACAGCTTTCATATACAGATTCTCCCCTTTTTTTTGCGTGATGCTTGACCTTATCCTGCTCGATAATGGTATAATTGTTAATTATAGAGTTTTTGACAAGCAACAGTCCCCCACGGTTACTCGCAAAACAAGAAAGAGAATCAATGCCATTTCCCTTACAATAGAGGTTATCACAGATGACATCAGTATTACCCTCATCAATAACAATACACTTTGCAGAATCTATTATTGAAGAGTTACAGATTAAGATACAACGTGGACAAACATCGGTTTCGTTGTAGTTTGCCGATAATTGAATAGCAAAAGTCCGTCCTCCCTGTAAGTAGCAATTCTCTATCTTTACAGAGTTGCAGTTCCCTTTTAGATATATATGATGATCGAATAGACTCGATTGCAATGAGGATATACTACTATCAAAATTAGTCAAAGATAGATTATTACAGTCAACTGCATATAAAGGTTGCGAAGCAGAAACATAAATATTCTGCAGAGAGATCGAATTGCCTGAAAGAAAGAAACCAAATTCTGCATTGGAAATGGATATGTTGTTTAGCATAAGATTATCTCCATCAGCCATTATTACAGTTGATAAAGATGAATAACCACTTCGATTATTTGCATCAATGCTATTGCGAGGTAAGTAGTCATAAGACTCAAAGCGCAGTCCATCAATGCATACGTCACTACCTTTAATGTAAAACACTGCGCCAAACCGTTTTGACTTTTTATTAACGAACCTTACAACAGATTCTTTACTAAAAACAAGTTGTTTATTCTTGGGAATTCTTATATAATCTCTATCGTCAATAAGATAAACTCCCGGGGGAAAATAGATGTTGTCAAATTCATTTATTGCACATTGAATGGCTTCATTATCAAATATAACACCATCCGCTCTTGCTCCGAACTGTTGTGGTGAGCCAGATTTGGCACTCATATCAAGGTTCATAATAACCGTTATGATAATAATAGAGATAAAGCAGCGCATTTTAGACAATGTGTTTATTTAGAGATCAGCCTAATATGATCATACTGAATAATAAATGGATAAATAATTATTTGCACAATTAATCATTGTATACGGCTCATAACTCGCAATTGCATTTTCCCGCATGGTTTTAATCACTTGATCGGGGGTTTCTAAGAAACGCTTTTCTGCATGATAAAATGATTCTTCATCAAGATTCATGGAAAGAAAGCCATTCTCTCCGTCTCTGACTAGACTGGGGATTCCTCCCACAGGCATGCAAACTGGAATTGCACCAACACCTAATGCCTCAATTAATGACATAGGAAGGCCTTCGTATAAAGATGTTAATGCAAATGCGTCAGCTTCTTTAAGATACTCTAATGGGTTTGTTTTTTCCCCAAGAAAAAAAACATTTGGGGGAGAATTCTTTTTTACCATTTTTACATAATCCGTATCTGACATCGACCCGATAAATAAAACGGAGAAATCATATCCTTCATGGAATAATCGATTTGCTACCTTTGCATGAAGAACTTGTCTTTTAACCTTATCAATATGGGCAAGATGTACAATTATCCTTGTTGTATTTGTTCTCCGAAACCGTTGAAATTCTTCTTTCACAGATTGAGAGGTAATCAGATTCTGCGGTATATTCCGACCATTTTCCACCAAACATGGAGAATAACCATAATAGCGAATAAAACTATCGAATGATTCCGGAGAAATAGCGACGGGCTGGACTCGTTTAGTCTTGAAAAGCAATTTGCGAACAAAACGATTAATGCCCCCACCGGCTTCTACTCCAGCCTCACTATGTATAGTATGGACACCTTTTGCGATAAACAGGTCTGCAATAATACAATAAGGGAGTGCACGGAGATGGGAATGAACGATGTCTGGTTTCTGTTTGTAAATAAAATGCGTTAACTCAAACAATACTCTCAGAGAAAACCCTATTTTTTTATTAAAACTAATCAACTTGATGTTAGGGTCAATTTGGCTTTTATAAAAGTCATAGGGCTGAATTAACGGACTTAACACACAAATAATGACACCATGCCCCATCTTTATTAGTTGATTACTTAAATCAACTGTCAATCTTTCCGCACCCCCCGAGCCTAAGTGTGGGATGACTTGAATAATTTTCATCATTGAAGTAGATTATCGATTAACCTCAACCATTCTTGAGCTATCATAAAGGGCTCAGTTCTGTTTCTTATCTTTTTCGCTTCTCGCCCCATTCCTTCGGCTATTAATGGGTTCTCAATCATATAAAGAATTGCGTTGGATAATGAAAGAGGATCACGGCATGGGACAATTATACCATTTCTGTTATTATGAATAAGTTCTCGAGCACCTCCAGGAGAGCAATCTGTAGAGATACACGGTAATCCTAATGCCATTGCCTCTATCAATGCGTTTGGCAACCCTTCATAATCGGATGATAATACAAAAATAGAGCAATTATTAATGTGTGAAACAACATCGTCTATAGTTCCAGGAAGAGATATTCGATCCTGAAGATTTAATTGAACAATTTGTTTTTCCAAATCACTGCGAAGAGACCCTTCTCCAAAAATAATTAGCCTGTAGTCTATATGCTTTGAAGATACTAAAGCAAAAGCATCGATTAATAGTTTTTGATTCTTTTGTGGTTCAAGCCGGCCAACAGAAACAATTATTTTTTCTTTATGGCAATCCTCAATAGGAAAACTAGAGGTGTCACATGGATTTAAAACCACACTTGATTTATATAGATACTGAGGGTAGAATTGTCGAACTTGTTCTGTCTGAAATACAAGCCATTTACTTTTATCAATCGCTTGTCTTTGAAAAAAAGACATCTTCCATCCCTTTAAATTCATTGATGGATCATTTCGCTCAGAAAAGATGATGGGAATATTCAACCCCAAGGCCGCAATACTGGCAAAAAACACTGTATCTGGAAAAAAAGAGAGTATAACATCAGGCTTATAGTCCTTTAGAATGTGCCGTAAACGAGCAATAGGCTTCAAGAAGGAAGCTAGATTATTAAAGTGTAGACCGCCTAACGAAGCAATAGCAATTGAGGTGTCTAACGAAAATGAAGACTCTTGGTATTCATCATTCTGGATGAATATAACTGAATGACCAAGTTTGACAAACTCGTTAGCCAATATTGCCATACATCTCTCCGCACCTCCATGGCGCAAAGCAATAGTATAAAAAGCTATTTTCATAACTAATTTTAATAACTATTCTCTCGCGCTATAAACAGATAATAACCGAAAATGCTTGCTGCGCAAAATGTACATCCTGTATACCCCATGGAGAAAATAGACCGTGATAGATAAATGATAACGAATAATCCAATTGCTAAACTAGCTTCAGGACTAATCTTTTTCGATTTTAACCATTCGCCAATTAACGTTATCCAATAATAAAGGTAAACCAATACTCCTAAAATGCCTTGATTGATAAGAATCTCAAGCCAATCACAATGTGCAAAATTGAAACTTACTTTAATTGTGGCCATAGCACCTTCTCCGAACAGTTGTTTTAAAAAACTCGGATTATGGATAAAATGCTTCCAAAAGACTGAATATAAAATATCTCGGCCACTTGATTCACCTTTTTCAGTCTGTTCAATTCTAGATTGAAAGAATAGATCTGTTGAGTAGCGATACTGAAGGTACCAGATTAAAGCAGCAATGAAAACTATGGAGATAAAAATGGCCATTATCCTATACTTTGAAGGTGTATTTTTTAACGTAACCTGTAAAAAATACAAAAGACAAAATGGGTAGATAGCCATTGCACCTCGTTTGAGACCCAAGAGTAAAAAAATGGCAACAATTCCAAATATCAAATACTGGATAGTTCGTCGGTTATAGTACAAAGATACACCTAAAAGGAAAGGAAGTATTGTATATGCAAAGTTGTTTACGACACCTTGCGCTTCTGGAGACGCCTCTTGTAGCATATTACTCTCATGTCTAAAGAATAATAAAATTGCAAGTAATAGGGAGGACCACCAAAACAGTTTTAATGACCGTTTAGTTAAGCTTCCTTGTGAGGCATGATAATAAAACGCATAAATTGGTAAAAGGGAAAGGTAAATATCCATAAGATACATCCTGCTAGAATATACCTTGAAGCCAACGACATAATCGTCCCCCTTGAGTATACAGATACTACCATAGATTGTAAATAACAGCATTAAAAATGTAAAAGCAATGATAAACTTGCTTTTGCTTTTCCGGTTAGTCAGGATTCTGAAGGCAGATATGAAACAAATCAGAAATAGGATGCCCGTCAGTGCTATAGAGATCGAATCTGAATAGTTAATAATACTCTTTGCGTCAAGGAGAAGACACAGAAGAATAGTGAGGTACGCCCCATTTATGATACCACGTTTTTGCATAAAACAACTCTCCACTATAAAACTTTCTTCTCTCCAGGAAGTGTTAAATACTCTCCAAAGATATAGTCCCACTCGCGTGGCTCAAAAGGAACAATTCCACTCCAATGAAAGAAAGTCATTTCTCCAAAATAGACGTGTCCATTAACATTATACAAGTCAATTCGAATATGTGGAAATCCTTGAGATAATTTTCTTGCAAGGGAAACCATTTCGGAATAGTTAGCAGGCATCTCAGGCATATGGTCAGCGTTAGGATGGCCATTGATAACCGGAAGATGATTAAAATCGATATCAAAGAAGTCAAATCGCGTATCTCCCATCTGTCTTCCGGAGGCAACAAACAAAAACTTTGGCTCTCCATTGAAGCAAAAAAACTTATAGTCTTTAAGCTCTTTATCAAAGGCGTCTTCTTTGTATTCTTCAGCAATAAAACGATGAGGAACTGTGTGATATGGATACTCTTTGTTATATTTTGTATAGTCTCTCGCGCCTCGGCGTTCTAATAGGCGCTTGGAAGCTTCTATATCAAGTTCCCTTTTATCTTTACAAATAACCACTCCGCCAGAATCGTTTGTCGATTTAATGACAAATTTTTCTGGTAATGATTCCCAGTTTATATCGTTTATAGAATCCCAAACACCTAGGGTAGGAATAATATATTGATCGCCGACCATAGATTTAACGTATTGTTTTACAGCCACTTTGTCAACATATTTTGAGTACTCTGAATGTCGATCATGTAATTTAAGCCACTGAAGTTTTTCGTTAAAAGATACAGGATTGTTGAGATTCAAACGATATCCCAGTCTATGTCTAAACATCCATTTCAAATACAATTCGTCACTTAAAACATTGACGAACCATGGTATAATGTGCTCCTCAATTCGGTAGATTATACCTGATACTCTTATTATTTTCATAGCTTATAAAAAATGCTCTCAGGATGGTGTCAAAAAAGAAAAACTATAATAGATTAACCTCAACTTACATTATTCATCTTCAATTAACATCGCAATTATCCTTCTAAGTTTAATTCAAAAGCCTGTGGACAAAAGGAATAATCATGCCTTTGATCAAGATATTAATAGCCTCCTTTAGATTAAAATACTTTATTATGCTATCAATAGAGTAGATAGATGAAAGGCCAGCCTCTTTAATGCAACTGGACAAAAAGCCATCCCTATTATACCCATTATGATACAGTTCGTTAATAGACAAAATAATCTTTCGATGCAATAGGATATTAAGACTTGGATACTTTTTGCAAATGTCATAACGACATTTATTAGCTATAATAATATTATTGAGGGCATTATGGCCTAATCTTATTCTGGATGAAGATGTTGCGTTATCCCAATAGTAGTATACAATTGAATTTATATGGATCATTTTGCTAACATTATCTACAATCTGATAAAATAGAAGGCAGTCTTCACCATTATTAAAGTTATCATAAGTTATGTAAGGATAATCTAGAAGGAGACCTCTACGAAAAAGTTTGGAGCATAAATTATGCCCCATTTCGCCTTTGAGTAAAGACTGAAATATTCCCATTCTTGCTGATCCGCAACTAAGTTTCGAACTTATAATGGATTCACTACCAGCTTCATTCACTCTTTTTATGTTGCCAGAAACAATATCAGCACAGGATTCTATAGCGGCGGAATAAAGGGCACTAATTGAATTGTTAGGAAGATAATCGTCCGCATCACAAAAAGTGATGTAATCGCCAATTGCATTCAGATACCCTGTTTGTCGGGCAGTCATTGGTCCCTTGTTTGTTTGAAGCGTTATTATTCGAAATCGTGAATCACCCTCTATGGCTTTTTTTGCTTTTTCAACAGTATGATCAGGCGAGCAGTCATCCACTAAGACAACTTCAATATCTTTCTCTAGTTGCATTCTCAAAGAATCAATACAACGAACGATATACTGTTCAGCGCGAAACATAGGTACTATGATAGATACCTTGGGCATATTAATACTTTTAACGTATAATACTCAATAATAGATTACGTTCTTTTTTGTTGAAAACAAAAAGATAAATGGTGCCCAGCAGAAATATTCCAGAGATTAGCAGAGCAATGCCAACCAAGGCAAGGGAGTTAAGCTTGAAAAATGAATCAAAAATTTGTCCCCACAGACATGATGCGAAGAAAATTATTAGGATTCGTGTACCCATCCAGATCGATCTTTTCTGATTCCCAGGATAAAGATTATTAACGCAGATATTATTGAGGACATAGCATTGTAGCACTGAAAAGATAGCACTAATTATAAGCATAATTTCTATAGCATACATCCCTGAATAAACATTCAAAAAGATGAGAGTAATACTAATGTCAACGACCCCGATAATGACTGTCCAAATCGCAGGTTTTTTTACTCTGTTCCAAGCCCTATATACAAATGCCAAGACCCCTCCTGCGGCATAGAATGGAACAATTACCATTTTTATTAATAGCCAAGAACGATAGTCTTCTAATCCGTTTCCAATCCATGTGTGTAAAATGGACAATCCAAATCCGGAAACTAGCCCTGCGACTATAGCGCTTAATGCTCCCACTACAAAAGACTGCCCATAAGCTAATTCCTGTACTTCATCATGACGGCCACTCGAGTACGCGATAAGAATTAATGGGCCAAATAGACTCCCAATTACATTAACACCAGTCCGAACATATCCACATAATTCACTAATAGCACCTAATCTACCAGAATTATCAATCCCAAAAAAGTGATTTATGATAATGTTATCTGTTCTGTAAAGCAAAGTATCTCCACATTGTTGAATTAAAACCCACAATGACATTAAAATAATAGCAGACAAAGCTGCTTTGTCAAAATAGCGAAAAGACACTTTTACTTCTTTTGGCTTAAAGACGTAAAAGAAGATAAAGCTAATAAATAAAATAAGTGTTTCTGCCACAAGCCCAGACAAACCAACGAACGAAACTCTAATATCAAAATAGTTGAATAACAATATAACGCATACAAAATTAACAATAGACCTTAGCGCCTTGAGAAAATTCATTAGATCTAGTCGATTTAGCGCATACATCGTTACATTCAATGTGCTAGATACAAGAGAAACACAAAAACTGGCCAATGTAAATCTGAACAAACTTTTGGCGTCATTGATAAAGATCTCAGGAATAGTAAATAATCGATTTATATTATTAATTAGAGGAATTGAAAACAATGCAATAGAGCCAACAAGGAATAGTACAACAACAAACGATGTGGAAATGTTTCTACTTGCATCTAAATAATCATTTTTCCCAAGAGCAACAGAGTAAAAGCGCGTATATGAATGGGTTAATATGCCGGTTAAAACACTGATATACTGATTAACTATCAGAGCTAAGGGAAGAATACCATACTGAGCAACGCCAAGATTGTTTACAAGAAATGGTGTATAATACAATCCTATACAAATACTAACACAAAGTGTAATAATATTTGTAATCAGATTGATTCTGGTTTGATGATTGTTTTCTCTCAATGTAGTATAAAACAATAAGATACAATTAATCCAATACTCTTGAATTAACATGTATAATAGAGCACATACATATTAATTGGCCAAATACACATTAATCCCTGGCCAACCATAAATAGACGCTATATGTTGTGTTGAACGATCATAAATAGGTATAATAAAAAGCTAATCTCTATTGAAAATATCTCTTGTATAAACTTTGGCATGGACATCATCTAAATCAGGGTCAGAACGATTGGCTATTATTGCGTCAGATAGTGATTTAAACTTCACTAATTCGTTGATCACAGTCGATCCAAAAAAAGTAGTGCCATTTATTAGTGTTGGCTCATAGACGATGACTGTGGCACCTTTAGCTTTGATGCGTTTCATGATACCCTGGATGGCGCTCTGGCGGAAATTGTCAGAGTTGGATTTCATCGTGAGGCGATAGACACCAATGGTGATGTTCTTCTCCTGGGTGTTGTCCCATTGATTTCGCCCATAGTAGGAATAGTACCCGGCTTTGCGGAGTACCTGGTCGGCGATGAAGTCCTTGCGGGTACGGTTGGACTCGACGATGGCGGACATCATGTTCTGTGGGACATGGTCATAGTTGGCTAAGAGTTGCTTGGTGTCCTTGGGGAGGCAATAACCACCGTAGCCGAAACTTGGGTTGTTGTAGTGATTCCCGATACGTGGATCGAGACAGACGCCGTCGATGATGGCACGCGTGTCGAGTCCCTTGACTTCGGCGTAGGTGTCTAATTCGTTGAAATAGCTAACTCGCAGGGCGAGGTAGGTGTTTGCGAAGAGCTTGACTGCCTCAGCTTCCTTAGCACCCATAATCAGAGTCGGGATATCCCGTTTTATAGCACCTTTCTGGAGTAGAGCGGCAAAGGTACGGGCTTTATTCTCAAGGTCAGGTCCTGCAATGGCGCGTATGGCAGCGTTCTCAGTGTCGAATTCGGCACTGTCAATAATTTTAGGGTAACCGACGATAATACGGCTTGGGTATAGATTATCGTAGAGCGCTTTGCTTTCGCGTAGGAATTCGGGAGAGAAAAGGAGGTTGAACTTCTTGTCTCGGAGTTCCGGCGTGCAGGCATACTTGAGCGCGTATCGGACATAGAGGCTGCGGGTATAGCCGACGGGCACCGTGGACTTGATAACCATTATAGCATCAGGGTTGATCTTGACCACCAGATCGATAACCTCTTCCACATGGCTCGTATCAAAGAAGTTTTTCTGAGGATCATAATTGGTCGGCGCTGCAATGATGACGAAATCGGCATTTTTGTATGCGCTTTCCGCATCCAGCGTGGCCGTGAGGATTAGGTTTTTCTCAGAGAGATAATTCTCGATATACTCGTCCTGGATAGGACTGATCCGTTTATTGATCTTTTCGACCTTCTCGCGGATGACATCGACTGCGACGACTTCATTGTGCTGAGCCAAAAGCGTCGCAATGCTAAGGCCTACGTATCCGGTACCGGCAACTGCGATTTTCATAGTTGATGATTAGATGAAACGTGCTCCGTCAGTGGTGTTGACGAAGAAAACTTTGAATGAGTTTTTATATTGCGGGAACTCCGCCAAATACCTCTCCGTCACAGCTTTCTCAATACTCTCCTTCTTCTCCGGATCCTCCAGAGCAACGCAGGCTCCCTTGAACCCCGCCCCGCTAAACCTACCGCCATAGACACCAGGAGTCTCACGGAGAGCGCGGTAGATAGCAATGAGCTCAGGAGATCCGCACTCATAGTTGTGGATGCTGGACTCGCAGGAGGCGTTGCTAAGGGCCCCGAACCACTCAAGGTTGCCGGTCTCCCAGGCCGTGACGCCTTCGCGGACGCGTTTGTATTCTTCGTAGAAATGCTGCGCACGCCGGGCGAAGCGGGGGGGCATCCGGTCTTTGTATTGCTGGAACAGCTCTTTCGGGACATCGCGCAGGAAAGTCTTCTCCATGACTTTGATCGGGATGCCGGCAAAGGCTTGGAGGTCCCAGGCGGCAGTCTTACATTCAGAGACGCGGAGGTTGTAGTCGCTGTTCATCAAGTTGCGGGTGAGACCGCTGAAGAAGATGCCGATTTCGAAGGGAGGCATCTTGGGATTGCGGGGGATGAGCCGATAGTCATTGCTCTCGCAGTCGAGCATCAGTAGATGGTCTTTCTTGCCGAGGGCAATACAGGCCTGGTCGAGGAGACCGTTGTTGAGGCCGATGTATTCGCGCTCTGCCTCGGAGGCGATCTTCATCACTTCGAAGGGCTTGATCTGGAGGTCGTTGGTCTCAGCGAAGGCCATCACGTAGGCGATGAGGACGGCCGCGCTGGAGCTGAGGCCGCCGACGGGCAGGGAGCCCTTGATCACGCCCTTGATGCCTCGCTTGAGAGTGAATCGTTTCTGGAGAGCGAACTTGGCACCGCGGGCATAGTCGCCCCAGTTGCCTTGCTTGACCAGCGCCGGGATCCGCACCGAGAAGTCGATGTCGCCTTCAAAGGTCAGGCTCCTTAATGAGACGCTGCCATCGTCGGTGGGTGTATAGACAAGGTCCACACCCTTGTCAATGGCGAAGCCGGTCACTAGCCCGTGCTGATGGTCCACGTGGGCTCCGATGGGGCAGACGCGGTAGGGGCTAAAGATATGTTTAAGTTCGGTTTTCGGTTCTCCGAAGAGTTTGATATAGGATTCTATCATAGTTTATTGTGAGGGTCTCTTGTTGGTTCAGATTCTTTTAGTAACTTTGCTGAAACAATAAAAGAGGACAAGGTCGTGGAATCGGCCTTATTGTAGTCATAAAGAGCATTGGAACCCGTGAGGGCGAAGATGCTCTTTCTTTTTCTTGAACATCATCATATTTTCGTCAATAAGATGTTCTTTCCGAAACATACCGCGAATCGGGTAGAAGGGGCGTGATGCGAAAGATCCTGCTAATCAATGATTTACGTATTGGCCTCTGCTTGATTCTTGACAGAGGCAAGTGCTTATTTCCTTGTTATTCAGGTAGTTAT
>JAEEGL014084569.1_pt1 | contig 15312 bp, 9 predicted proteins | sample 9134231 | NCBI WGS metagenome assembly JAEEGL01 (sample SAMN16246548, study PRJNA631951) | gut metagenome | biome: gut microbiome; feature: rumen; material: fiber-attached | host: Bos | place: Iran: Karaj | collected 2018-10 | reverse complement strand
TGCCAATAATGGAAGGTATCTGGGAATCTATCATGTAGAGATGTTTGCCGGCTATCGTGTGGTTGGCTTTGACGGGAAGCTGCCGATGCTGGCAATGTGTTGGGCGAACCGGCCGGATGACTACTACGAGCCGTGTGACGATCTCTTTGGACGGCCCTAAAACCGCATCTGCTTTCAGGCATCCAAAGGATGCCGAAATCAGACGCACAGTAAACTGTGCTATGCGCTTGAAAGAACAAAAACCGCATCTGCTTTCAGGCATCCAAAGGATGCCGAAATCAGACGCACAGTAAACTGTGCTATGCGCTTGCGTGTTCTTTCGAAACCGCATCTGTTTGGAGGTAATTATGTACTCGCAATCCATGTATGAGAAGGGGGCGTCGCCCTCGAAGATTCGTGATCTGTTTGAATATGGCAATCGCAGAAAGGCAGAGATCGGAGCCGATAAGGTCTTCGATTTTTCTATCGGCAATCCCAATGTGCCGGCGCCACCGCGCGTAAAGGAAGTCATGATGGAACTCCTCGAGAACGAGGATCCTGTTGTGCTGCATGGATATACCTCGGCAGCGGGGGATCCGAACGTGCGACAGGCAATCTGTGACTATGTGAATAAGACTCACGGGACGACGCTCACAAAGGATCATTTTTATATGACCTGCGGAGCGGCGGCTTCCCTTGAGATCACACTCCGGGCGCTGACGGAGGAAGGGGACGAGTTTCTGACCTTCGCGCCGTTTTTCCCGGAATATCGTGTGTTTGCGGAGAGTGCCGGTGCCGGGTTCCAAACAGTGGCTTGTGATCCGCAGGATTTCCAGCCGGATCTTTCGGAGCTGAAGGCGAAGCTCACACCGCATACGAAGGGGGTGATCGTGAATTCGCCGAACAACCCGTCCGGTGCAGTGATCAGCCCCCAAACGGCGGAGAAGCTGAGCGAGGTTCTGAGAGATAAATCCGCTGAGTACGGCCATCCGATCGTTCTGATCGCCGATGAACCGTACCGTGAGCTTGTCTATGATGATGTGACGGTTCCGTATCTGATGAATTATTATGACGATACGATCGTCTGCTATTCGTATTCCAAGTCGCTTTCGCTCCCCGGTGAGCGTATCGGCTACATCGCCGTGAGTGACAGAATGAAGCAGGAGAGAGAGGTTTACCTCGCAATCTGTGGCGCGGGACGCTCGCTTGGATATGTGTGCGCACCGTCCATGATGCAGCGTGTGGTTGCGAAGTGTCAGGGCCTGACTTCGGATGTGTCCGTCTATAGGGAAAACCGCGACATACTGTCAAAGGCGCTTACGGAGTACGGGTTCCGCGTGGTAAGACCGGACGGAGCATTCTACCTCTTTGTCGAGGCGCCGGAGCCTGACGCGGAGGCTTTTGGAGAGAAAGCGAAGGAGTTTGAGCTGTTGCTGGTTCCTTCGGACAGTTTCGGTCTGACGGGATATGTGAGAATATCGTATTGTGTATCCACAGAGATGATCAAAAACAGCCTGCCGGCATTCAAAAAGTTGGCACAGAGCTATGGGCTGTGTGAATAATGGAATGGATAATAAAAAACTAGGAGGGTATTAAAATGGCATTTGGATTTGGACAGCTGATCGAGATCCTGAAGAAGGATCCGAAGAAGATCGTATTCACCGAGGGTAAGGACCCGCGTATTCTGGAGGCGTCATCGCGACTGCTCGCTTCGACCTTCCTTGAGCCGATCCTGGTCGGCAACGAAGAGGAGATTTTTGATGCGGCTGCGGAAGTCGGCTTCAATATCCGCGGAGCGAAGATCATCGATCCCGACAAGTATGACAAAATGGATGAGATGGTGGATCAGCTTTATGAGATCCGTCGTGCGAAGGGCCTGACGAAGGAGAAGGCAGAGGAACTCTGTCACCAGGCCAACTACTTTGGTACGATGTTGGTAAAAATGGGTGAGGCAGACGCGCTGCTCGGTGGTGCGACCTACTCAACAGCAGATACGGTTCGTCCGGCACTGCAGATCATCAAGACCAAGCCTGACAAGACGATGGTGGCATCCTGCTTTATTCTGGTTCGTGAGTCGGCGACCGGCGGAAACTCGGTTCTTGCGATGGGCGACTGCGCGATCAATATCATGCCGAGCGAGGATGATCTGGTTGAGATCGCCGCGGATTGCGCGGAGTGCGCAAGGGTGTTCGGTATTGATCCGAAGCTTGCCTTCCTCAGCTACTCGACCTATGGCTCCGGTTCCGGTGATGTCGTGGATAAGATGCGTCATGCGGCTGAGAAGACCAGAGAAAAATACCCCGACCTTCCGATCGCCGGTGATACGCTGCAGTTCGACGCGGCTGTATCTCCGCGTGTGGCACGTACGAAGTGTCCGGAGGATCCGGTAGCAGGTGCAGCGAACACCTTTATCTTCCCGGATATCGCTGCCGGTAACATCGGCTACAAGATCGCTCAGCATCTGGGAAGCTTCGACGCTTACGGTCCGATCCTTCTCGGCCTGAACGCACCGATCAACGACCTTTCCCGCGGTTGTAACGCCGGTGAGGTTTACTCCATGGCCATCGTAACGGCGGCCCTGGCATAATACAATGAAGTAATAGGAAAGATTTATGATCAAAGAGAGATTTCATACGAATCGACCTACGTATTCCATCGAGGTGTTCCCACCGAAGAAGGATACCGATGTGTCCGTGATCTATGAGGCGCTCGATGAGTTTCGGTTTTTACAGCCGGATTTCATCAGTGTGACCTACGGCGCGGGCGGCAACACTGTCGAGAATACGTTCGCGATCGCCAATTATATTCAGAATCAATGCCGGATCGAGGCGCTCTGTCATCTGACTTGCGCCGCGATACCGGATCCTTTATTTTTGAAAAATTTTCTCACAAACCTATACCGCAACGGTGTCCACAACCTGCTTGCGCTCCGCGGTGACCAGCCGATCGGGATGAGCGATGAGGAGTTTGCGGCGCGGTATTATAAGCACGCTTCGGATCTGATCCATGATGTCAGAGAGTCCTATGATTTCTGTGTGGCCGGTGCCTGCTACCCGGAGGTGCATCCGGAGGCGGCTACCATCGAGGAGGATATCCGGAACCTGAAGGTCAAGGTGAATGAGGGTGTCGATTTCCTGACGACGCAGCTTTTCTATGACAACGAAGTATTCTTCCGCTTCATGGAGAAGGTAAGAGGGGCCGGGATCACGGTGCCGGTGCTGGCAGGTCTCATGCCGGTGACTTCGTATAAGCAGATCTCCAATATCATCCGGTTGTCCGGGACGAGGATCCCGCCGGAGTTCATGGCGGAACTTCAGAAGTACAAGGATTCGGATGAGGATGTGAAGAAGTGCAGCATCGAGTTTATCAAAAAGCAGATGGAAGGGCTCTTGCAGCACGGTGTGAACGGAATTCATCTGTATTCGATGAACAAAGTGGAGATCGCGAAGGCGATATTTGACTGAGCATGGTCACGGGCCTCCTTTCAAACTCACGGCTTGTTTTCCTCAAAATTTTTTTATGTCACGCAACGCGGGAAGGAGAAATGTCGGTTACTTATATGACAGGGCAAATCAGTTACGACACGGTATCAATATGGGGATAACCTGTTTTGATAGAAAGGATGGTTGTTATGGGAAAAAGAAAAGGATTTGTATGGATGGTTGTATTTGTGCTTTGCATCGTCTCGACGATTGGTATCGGGACAAATGCGGCAGCTAAATCAGAAGGAAAGTATGTTTCGGATCTGCAGTTTCACTATACAAGTGATGTAGTTCCCGAAAGATGGAAGAATAAAGTTCAGGATATGGATAGCTGGGATTTGATCAATCCGGATGTGGAAGAAGGCGGAGACCTCGATATGGAGGGAGACATGGCTTTTGCCTATGCGAAAGCGTACGTAAAGCGTACAAATGACGATTCAAAATCCTTGAGGGACATCCAGATCCGTTCGGAGTACGATGATGGTTCGAGAAGGATACTCAAGGACGCAAATCAAAATCAGCTTAACTATTGGGTTGTTCTTCCGAGAAACAATGCTCACAAAAAGATGTATAATATGCTTTACACTACAAGTGAAAAAAAAGCAGGCGATCCGATATGTGATGTATTTTTCCTGAAAAACTCGCTTGATTGTAACGGCGCGGAATTTGCTTTGAGCAGATGGACTTCGGCGAATCCTATTCCTTTTACATCGTATGCGGCAAGAAGCTATATTATGGAGGGAAAAGAAATTCCGGTATACACTGTATTTATCAGAGATAATGTCGCAAAAAAATATGTCAGCGATGTTATCCTTGTCAAGGGAAGTGATGATGCAGCCAGAACGAAAGTACTCTACAAAGGCTATCGTTTTGTAAAAAATGTGGAACTCGATGGTGAAGGATATACACTTGGAATCAATCGTACAGATAAGACAGCTGAGGCATTGAGAGGCATCTACTTTACAAAGGATTCGAGAGACTATAGTGTTTTCACCTCAAAAAGCAAGGGCGCCGGTTCGCCGATCGTAGATATATGTCCCAAAAGTGATATGATCATAAAAGACGGAGAAAACACAACCATCGGAGATTGGGCACAGAGGTATTTCCTTGGAAATGAATTCAAAAGATTCGTTAAAAAATTCGTCGAGACATCGGATTCAGCGTTCAAGAAAAACAAAGCGTCTACACTTACTTGTACGACAGGAGAGGTAAAGCAGTATCAAAAAGTGGATGTGATGAAGGCTGATCTGGGCTTTGAAAAAAGCATACTGTCGGGAATAAATGCAGGTGAGGGGTCTGCCGTATCGGACACTATCGCCGTTGTCAGAAGAACCGGCGAAACCGAGACCGGAGACATCGTGGTTGACGGTATTAAAGGAAAAGGAACCAGTGATCCCCAAAAACTTGAGGCTTATCGCAGTCAACTTGGAACGGATGAGGTTTCGGCGACAGATGGAGAACAGGAAGCGCCAACAGATGAGGCAAAGCCTGCAGAAGATGCAGAAGAAGTGCCTACAACAGGCTCATTGATGTCAGGAGGAGCATATCTATGGATACTCATACCGATCGCATTGATCCTGCTTGGCGGAGTAGTATTCGTGTATATCAGAAAGAAAAAGAATTGATTTATTCTTACAAAAGTGTTATAGTTAACAAAATAAGGGTATAAACTACATTCTTGAAGAGAAGTGTTCTGAAAGGAGGATTCACATGGATTTTGAAAAGCTGTTTAGCAATCTTACTGAAGATCAGATGGAAAAGGCAAAAGAGTGCAAGACTCCGGAAGAGTTTCTGGAGTTGGCAGGCTCGGAAGGTATCGAACTGACAGATGAGCAGATGGAAGCGCTTTCCGGTGGCGGTGAGTTTACTCCTGTTCCTGATAGACCTAGGTAAAAGAGGAGTGAAGGACGAGATTAGTTATGATCGATAAATATGCCAATCCAAAAGCTCTTGAAAAAATGCGGAGAGCCGATGATCTGGAGGAAGCCCTTCACGTATCGAATCCCGGAATTATACTGACAATGATAGCCTGTGTGGCTCTCATTGTCGGTATATTTATGTGGGGATTTTTCGGTTCCGTACATACTGACATCAGTGTCACGGCAGTAAGACTGTCGGGTAGCTCTTCGATCTCTTGTATAGTGGATAGCAGAGAATTGTCTGAGATCAGAGAGGGCGATCGGGTTATGATAAAGGGAAAGACCTTTTATGTGGATACACTCTCAACGCATTCTATCAAAAGAGAAGATGTGAAGAAACTCATGGCAGGTGATGAGTCTGTGACTGAGGCTGTTATGGGAGACAGAAACTTCGGCTATGCAGTATTGATAAACGGCGAAGATATGTCGGACATAGATGACGGAGAAATACTTTCTGCGACTATCATAGCAAAAGAGCAGTCTCCGATCTCACTGCTCTTTTAACGGAGGAGAGTCGATGCACAGAGTAAAAAAGGTCCCGCCTATATTGCAGATGGAAGCCGTGGAATGTGGTGCGGCATCTCTTGCTATGGTAATGGCATATTATGGAAAATGGGTGCCGCTTGAGCAGGTCCGCGCCGAGTGCGGGGTAAGCCGTGACGGCGCTACTATGTCAAATATAGTTAAAGCTGCAAGATACTACGGACTTGAGGCAAAGGGAAAAGCTGTTAACTTGAGTGGCATCAGAAAGATGACGCAGTTTCCCTGTATCATTTATTGGAATTTCAATCACTTTGTTGTTCTAAATGGTTTCAGTAGAAATCATGCTATCATCAATGACCCGGCCAGAGGGACTGTCAAGGTTCCTATGGAGAGATTTGAAGAAAGCTATACCGGGATGCTGGTAGTGTTGTCGCCCGGTGAGGAGTTTGAAAAAACCGGATCGAAGCCGAGTACGGTAGCTTTCATCAAAAAAAGAATTAAAGGCATGTATGGTGCTATTCTTGTCATCATGCTGCTTGCGGCAGTCGCATCCGTAGCGCAGATCCTCTACACCTCAGTGGGGCGTGGGTTTATGGATTATGTTCTGACCGGAGAGAATCCCGGTTGGCTTACGGGGTTTGCGATCGTCATGCTTATATCGGCGCTTGTGGTAAGCGTTCTTTCAATTCTTAAAGAAATCGAGCTGAAACGTTTAGAGGGAAGGGCGGCAGTTGTTTCATCAAGCAGATTTATGCAACACCTGCTAAGGCTCCCCGTAGGTTTTTATTCTCAACGTTCGGTGGGTGATATCCAAACACGTCAGATAGAAAATGAGACTATTATGTTTACTCTGATGTCGCTGCTTGCGCCGTCATTGATAAATATAGTGATGCTCATACTGTATGCAGTTGTGATGTTTTCCTATAGCGCCCTACTTACCTGCGTGGGAGTGGGGATGGTCATTGTAAACGGTTTCATCGCAAGGTATATCTCTAACAAGAGAAAAGATATCACGAGGTCTTTGACCCAGGATACCGGAAAGCAGTTTGCCATAACGGTCGGAAGCTTCGATATAATCGAAACCATACGCTCTGTTGGCGCGGAAGAGGGCATTTTTTCACGCTTCGCCGGAACTCAGGCAAAGGTCAACAGTTCGCGTGTCAGACTTCAAAGGATCAGCGAATCGCTGGAAATGATCCCACAGTTTTTGATACAGCTCGCCAATATCGCCGTACTTTGTATAGGAGTATGGATGATCATAGGTGGAGCGCTCACTGCCGGTTCACTGCTCGCATTTACCGGTTTTCTCGGTATGTTTGTAGACCCCATGAATCAGATCATACAGCTCGGTCAGACGATCCAGGAGATGGAAGTGTCGATGGATCGAGTGGAGGATGTTTGTAAGTATCCTACTGATGTTTCCGAAGATGAGTTTGTGTCGGAAGAGGAGCTTGCTTCTATCCGAAAGCTGTCAGGGCAGGTTGAACTGAAAAATATCAGGTTTGGATACTCGCCATTAAAAGATCCGCTCATACAGGATTTCAATCTGACGCTCACACCCGGGAAATGGGTTGCGTTGGTCGGGAGCAGCGGCAGTGGAAAATCAACCGTTGCTAAGCTTATTTCCGGATTGTATAAGCCATGGGAAGGGGAGATATTACTTGATGGTATACCCCTGCCGCAGGTGCCGAGAGAACAGCTGAAGAGCTCAATGGCAGTAGTAGATCAGGATATTGTGACTTTTGATGATTCCATATCTGATAATGTTCGTCTCTGGGACAGGTCTATAGAGGAGTTTGAGATCATTTTGGCATGTCGGGATTCGGATATCCATGATGATATCATAAGGCGGCCTGAAGGATACTTTGGTCGTGTGATGCCCAGGGGAAGCAATTTTTCGGGAGGACAGTTGCAGCGACTTGAGATCGCCCGCGTACTGGCGATGGATCCGACGATACTTGTACTTGATGAGGCAACAAGCGCACTCGATGCCGAGCGTGAGGCAAAGGTTATGCAGTCGATACGTGATCGGGGTATCACATGTATCGTGGTGGCGCATCGTCTGTCAACTATCCGCGATTGCGATGAGATCATAGTGATGGATAAAGGGATGATAGTTGAGAGGGGCACACATGAGGAACTGATCCACAAGGACGGAATGTATGCGGATCTGATCAGAAACGATTGATTTTGGAAGGCGGAGTATAGATGGATCAATTTGAATCACAGTTTCAAACGAGAGCGCGATTGGATCGTGAAAACACGGAAAATGCCTACGAAACACTGGCCAGGAGTCTGACCGGCAACCGCCTGACATTTGAGAAAAATGAGCGCGAGAGGGTAACCGGAGCGATCCAGTCCGTATTAAAGTATAATGGTGCAAAACCCGGTGAAGTCCCGGAGGATGTGGAAGATTTCAGGGATCGACTGTCCTATATGTGCCGCCCGAGCGGAACCATGGTCAGGGATATAAGGCTTGAAGGAAAGTGGTACAAGCAGAACTTCGGGTCGATGCTTGGAAAGCTGAAAAATGGAGAGATAGTAGCCGTTCTTCCATACGGTATGACCGGCTATGCGTATTTTGATTACAACTCAGGATGCAGGATACGGGTCAATAAAAAGGTGGCAAAAGAGTTCGAGGACACAGCTATACTGTGTTACCGTTCGCTCCCGCCGGACAAGCTCTCTCTTTCCGATTTCTTTTCATTTTTGATCCACTCGTTTGACATGTCTGATTATGCGTTGGTATTCATAATGGCTTTTCTTGTCACTCTCGTGGGGATGCTTCCTACGATCGCAAATCGCATTGTATTTGACGAGGTGATCCCGTCAGGATATACGGGACTCATATTACCTATCGCAGCGCTTTTGATCGGGGCGTCAGTAGCAACCCTTTTGTTTACTATGAATAGAAATCTGGTTATCGGACGCATATCGCAAAAGCTTACGGTATATGCGGAATCGGCATTGTATTCCAGAGCATTATTACTGCCTACGAGCTTTTACAGGCAGTTTTCCTCCGGTGACCTTGCCGGCAGGATATCACAGGTGAGTATGATAGTCGAGCAGATGGTGCAGTTGTGTTTTGGCGGAGGACTTACGGTATTACTCGGTCTGATCTATATCATACAGATTGCTTTTATCGCGCCGCCGCTGGCTCTTCCTGCGCTGGCTGTGCTTGCCATACAGGTGGGGATCATAGTAGTGACCATGATCCTTACCATGAGATATGAAAAAAAGGCTCAGACATCATTTACGAAGCTGTCCGGCATGGTGAGCTCGATGCTCGGCGGGATCCAAAAGATCAAACTGGCAGGCGCGGAAAATCGCGCCTTTGCAAAGTGGGCCGGAGAGTATTCCGATTATGTACAGGCGACATATCGCAGACCATGGTTTCTCTTTACGGTAAATGCGATAGTGACGATGATCGGATTGTTTGGTGGTATCGGAATCTACTATGCAGCCGGAAACGGAAGTGTATCGGTGGCTGAGTTTATGGCATTTAACGCTGCTTTTGGTATGATAACGGTAGCGATAACACAGGTCGTAGCAATGATGCCCATCGCCGTTCGGATCAAGCCGGCTTTTGAACTGTTGAAACCCATACTCGAAACGGTTCCGGAGACAGATGAAGGTCGTCCTTCGGTTACGGATTTCAGCGGCTCGGTTGAGATGAATCATGTCGCATTTCGCTATAATGAAAAAACACCGTATCTGTTTAAGGATCTGTCATTCAAGATCAAGTCGGGAGAGTATGTGGCTTTTGTAGGGAAGTCCGGCAGCGGGAAAAGCACGATCATGCGACTTCTGTTAGGATTTGAGACCCCTGAGCGCGGAAATGTTGTATTTGGAAAGCACGATCTTTCTCAGATCGATATCAGATCATTTAGAAAATCTACGGTCGGTGTTGTTTTGCAGAGTGCGGGACTGATCAGCGGGTCTATCCTTGACAATATAACGATAGGTTCACCCAAAGCAACCATTGACGACGCGTGGAGGGCGGCAGAGATTGCCCGAATCGCAGAGGACATCCGCAATATGCCTATGGGGATGCATACAGTGATCTCCGAGGGAAGCGGCGGAGTATCCGGAGGTCAGAAACAGAGGATCATCATCGCGCGTTCCGTGTGCAGCAAACGAAAGGTGCTGATGTTGGATGAGGCTACATCAGCTCTTGACAATATCACTCAGAGGGCAGTTTCCGAGTCTCTGGCACAGTTAGATTGCACTCGCATAGTTGTGGCACACCGCCTGTCGACTGTCAAAAATTGCGATCGTATCATGGTTGTGGACAAAGGGACTATCGCCGAGGAGGGAACATACGATGAACTCATCGCCAAAAATGGCATCTTTGCGGAGTTGGTTCGCAGGCAACGTTTGGAATGAGCTCCGGGTATGTATATCTTCAGCCCAAATGAACCAAGCTGATGCAAGGCTTGATACGCAAACGAGGTGTGAGTGATTTTATCACAAACACCTCTTTTTTTCTTGCTAAAGAGAGTTTTTTCTGTTACAATAGGATAAAAAGATATGCTTGTGAAACGAGCATTGACATGTTGACAAGAGACCGCATATGTAGTTGATGTTACGGCAAACTTAAGCATTATAGATTTCGGGAGACGGATATGAATAATAGAAAACGAATTGCTATTCTTGTAGGACAGGCTGATGAAGGATATCAGGACAGGTTTATCAGTGGATTTCTCGACTTGGCACATAAGGAGGATTTTGATGTTTTTACATTCTCCATGTATTTTAAGTATCAGGGAACTCCGGAGAGAGAGCGCGGAGATTCCAATGTTTTCAATCTGGTAAACTATTCGATGTTCGATGCTCTTGTGTTGATGAAGGATACTATACAGACGACAGGGGTGATCGACCGACTGGAGAAAGAGATACATGATTCTTTTGACGGACCGGTGATATCTATTGAGAAGGAAAGTGAGTATTTCCCCTCGGTATGTACTGATGGGTATACATCTGTAGTTTCAGTGATCACGCATCTGATCGAGGCTCACGGATTCAGTGATATCGCTTATATCACGGGAAAGAAATGGCATCCGCATTCACAACTGAGACTGAAGGCGTTTCTTGATACGATGGAGTCACATGGTGTCAAAGTTCCGGAAGATCATGTTTTGTATGGTGATTTCAATTACAAGAGCGGGGGAGTCTGTGTTGAGCAGCTTTTGGATACCGGAAGTCTGCCGCAGGCGATCGCCTGTGCCAATGACCAGATGGCGATCGGCGCTTGTGAAGAGTTGACAGCAAGAGGATATCGGATCCCGGAGGATGTAGCGGTGGTCGGATTTGACTCCGTATATGAGGGTCGAACCAGTCCGTGTACTCTTACATCTACCATGCTTGCTGCAAGGGATTGCGGTAAGTATGCTTTTCGTTTTTTGTCGGCAGCTTTAAGAGGCGAAACTATCCCTGCATTTGATGCCAAGGACGAGGTCTTGATCGGTAAAAGCTGCGGATGTACGGAAGGTACTACGATATCCGAGTCTGCACTGCGTAGGGAGTGGGCTACGGATAATTCGGAGGAAGGGTATTATTCTATTTTTAACAATTTTTCGGATAACCTTTTAAAACAGGATTCACTTATCGGTTTTCTCGGGTTGATCTATGAGAGCTCTTATCAGCTCAAGGGAGCAAAGAGTTTTCATATCTGTCTGCAACGATCGGTGCCTGATTATGAAAAGGTGGGCAGTACTCATCTTGAGAATAATGGTTATGAAGCAATGATGATCCATGCTCTGAAGTACGATGCCGGCGGTGTCGGCGGCAGGGTAACGCTTGAAGAGTTGTTTGATACAAAGCAGATCCTTCCGGGGCTTGACGATGACAGAGAGGAGCCGGCTTCCTACTTTATCACGCCGATATTCTTTGAGGATGAGAACTTCGGCTATGCTGTAGTAGATTACGGGGATCAGAGCTGTACCTACGGAGCACTGTTTCGCGATTGGATGAAGGATATCGGCCGCGGATTTGAGGGACTCAGAAGAAATCTTGTGCTTCGCGCCGAGGAGCTCGGTCGTATGGCCGGACACAAGCTCATGACAACTGCTACTCCTGTTATTGATGCTCTTTCGGAAGAGGAAAAGGAGGAGATGAAGCTTGTCGAGAAGATCCTTGATGACAATCTTTTTACTTATTATTTCCAGCCTTTGATAAAGGTGTCGGACGGTTCTGTATTTGCTTATGAGGCGTTGATGAGGTCGACGACTGATCCGATGGTATCGCCGCTCACCATAATCAAGTATGCAAACATGATGGACAGACTTGTTGATGTTGAGAAGCATACATTTTTAAATGTGCTTGCTTATATAGATGCCAATCCGGATCTCTTTCCGCAACATAAGATTTTTATAAACTCTATACCGGGAACAAAGTTGGATGATGATGTTTATGACCTGGTAGAGTCTTTGCTTCTTGCCAATTCCAAAGCAGTTGTCATAGAGATGACCGAGGAAACCAATCTTACCTCCGAAGAAATAGATGAGATGAAGAAGCGGTATGAAAGACTCGGTATACAGATAGCGGTTGATGATTACGGGAGTGGATACTCCAATGTCAGCAATTTGATCCAGTATATGCCTGATTATGTCAAGATCGACAGATCCCTGATCTCAGATATTCACGACAAGCCTCAGAAGCAGTTCTTTGTACGTGAGATCATCAGCTTCTGTCATGAGAATAACATGCTTGCATTAGCAGAGGGGGTTGAGACTTCTGAAGAGCTGAAAACCGTGATCGATCTGGGGATCGATCTGATACAGGGATATTATACGGCAAAGCCCAGTCCGAAGCTGATAGAATCCATAGCTCCTGAGTTGGTGGATGAGATATGCGGTCGTGAGTCTGATGAGGGGAAGACGCGTCGTTATGTAGCCGGACGTTCTAACAGGGTTTCATTAAACGGCCTTGTACGCGAAGGCTTCGGAGAGATCGTCATCGGGGAGGACAACCCGGTTTATCGTGACGTGACGATAGTCGGAACACCTGGTGTACAGACGGGGATCTCGATAAGTGTAGCCGATGGGTTTAAAGGAGAGATCACGCTTGAGAATGCTGCACTCTCGGGACGTGGAGATGGCGGTCCTGCCATCGATATCGGTGAGGATACAACCATCAAGCTGATCATAAAAGGCGAGAACGCTCTTAAAAATGGCGGGATACGTGTTCCGGAGTTTTCGGAGCTCGAAATCGAAGGAAAAGGTAACCTGGCGATAGATTTTGAAGGCGTAGACGAGTTTTACGGTATCGGCAACACACCTAAAGCGGCAAACGGTTCTGTTACGCTTGCCGGGACCGGTGAGATAAAGATAACTGCGGCAGGCAGAACGGGTGTATGTATCGGTTCCGGTCTCGGAGGCTCTGTCGAGCTTCGTGAGGGCAAGGTTGTTCTGGAGGTGTCTTCGGATACAGGTGTCGGTGTCGGATCCATCGCCGGCGATGTGAATATCGATGTCCATGATTGCAAGGTTGAAGCCAATATGTCTGTAGTCAAAGGGGTTTGCTTCGGGACCGTAAGCGGAGGAGCTACGAATATTGTTTCAGAGAATGCTTTGCTGGATGGCCGGGGTGAAGCCGGCGAGTTTGTATTTATTGGTTCGTTATCCGGTGAAAAGCTCAATGCAGATATCTGGGGGATAAGAAGCGATGTTACGATCCGGTCGGATGTTGCTTCATTCATCGGAGCGATCAAAGGAAGCAGTGAAATACGTCTTGACAGCATCCAGGCAGTTGTCAATATATCCGGAAAGAATGCGAGATTCCTCGGTGGAGATGGAGAAAACTGGTCGGTTCTGAACGGCTCGGAGATCAAGCTTGATATCGAGACCGGGCTGGACAAGGGTTTGCTGTTTGGCAGGGAGGATATGGAAGTTGTGGAGTCCAATTGTACAGTTAAAATGAACGGAAATATAGTAGAAATGTTTTCTTGACCATTGATACAACACCCTCAGAAAAGGGAGGCCCTTTATGAATACCAAAAAAACAGTCAGACTCTCAAAGCTCTCGGTAATAGCGATCTGTTTTTCGCTCTGCCTCGGCATGTGCGCGCCGATGAGTTCGGAAGCGGCGAAAAAAAGAGCAGATGTTAAACTTGCCAAATCAAGCATTACACTCGAGGCCAAAAGTGACGTCTATAAGAAAGCGTTTCGCAATCTGAAAGCAAAACAGGTTGCGAGGATAACCGTATCCAATTCAAAACCCGGTGTAGCCAAAGGAAGCTATAGTAAAGGCAAAAAAAATGGCAGCCCGGTATACTATTCCGTTTCTCCGTTGAAGTCCGGGGAAGCCGTCATTACGTTTAAGATTAAAATCCGGAAAGCATACAAAAAGAACTTCAAAAAACTTAACTATACGCTCAAACTGAAAGTCAGTGTGGGGACCGGTAACCTTTTCCCGACACCGACGCCGACACCTTCTTATGAACCGATTGTCGATCCGCTGTTTGCCGGCGATAGAAAGGCAGAAATCAGCGGGGCGTTCAAATCCGGAGCGGTTGATTTTTCCGTCAATCTGTTCAAGGAATCCAGAGGGGATATAAAGGCCGGAGAAAACGTACTTATATCGCCTCATTCGGTTCTTACGGATATGATGATGGCCGCGAATGGTGCCGGAACGACCACAAAGGACGAGATGGAGAAGGCTCTGTGCGGTAGCGTTGGGTTTACGGATTTTCGCAAGAGCTTGTCCGATCTGAATGCCAGACTTGTGTATTCCGACCCGGTGCGCTTTCATCTCGCCAATTCCATCTGGATACGAGAAGATGCTGAACGACTGAAGGTTCGGGAGGATTTCATCGATTCCTGCAAAACCTGGTACAATGCTGAGTCCTTTGTGCTTCCTTTTGATGATGCCATGAATGATCAGGTCAATGCCTGGGTAAAGACGCATACGCTCGAAATGATCCCCAAGCTGATGGATGAGGCACCACCGGAAACGGATGTCATGCACCTGATCAACGCGCTGGCGTTTGAGGGGGCGTGGGCTGTTCCGTACGAGGACTACTGTGTAGCATCGAATCAGGAGTTTACCAATGCTCAGGGAAAGAAAGAAAAAGCCACCATGCTTCATGAGACGATACGATCCTATCTCCATGATGATAAAGCGGTCGGCTTTTCCAAGCCATACAAAGGATATGGGTATTCGTTTGTTGCGATCCTTCCGAATAAGGATGTCGGCGTGGATGCGTACCTGAACGACCTTACCGGCGAGAAGTTCCGTGCCTTTTTATCCTCCGGGACGAGCGGGTATGAGGTCTATACCAAGCTGCCGGAGTTTTCCTATGATTACAATACCGGTATGAATGATGCGCTTAAGGCATTGGGAATCCGGGAGGCGTTTGAAAAAGAGGCGGACTTTACGAGGATGGCTGAGACGAAGACCGGTTATCTTTTCATCGACAAAGTCACGCATAAGACGCATATTGAACTTGA
>JAEEGL012926939.1_pt1 | contig 15312 bp, 16 predicted proteins | sample 9134231 | NCBI WGS metagenome assembly JAEEGL01 (sample SAMN16246548, study PRJNA631951) | gut metagenome | biome: gut microbiome; feature: rumen; material: fiber-attached | host: Bos | place: Iran: Karaj | collected 2018-10 | reverse complement strand
ATCCCGGGAACTTGGTTGCCAGATAAAAGCTGTCCCTTGGTTACTTCTTGAGGAACTTGCAGGTTACGCTCTCGGATTTTCCTTCATGATAGGGCCATGCCGTATCGAAATCGTTGATACCGTTTGCAATGGCATAGTCGAACATCTTTTCGACCTGTTCTTCGTCTATGGACTTGTCTTCGAGAACCGGGAAACGCATGCAGCCGAATCCGAGAGCCGAGAGCTCCAAGTCCTGGAATCTGTTGTACTTCATTTTCTGCCTCCTTCTTGAAATAGTGATATATTCGACCGTATGCTCCTTTGCCCCGTTACAAACACGGCGGTTTGGGAGTATAATCGAAGTGAATGCAATACCTATATGTATTTAGGATAACACGAAATGACAAAAGCTGAAAGACTTGAAATGCTGAAAGCAAAACTCGAAGAGATGCAGACCTTCGAGAAAAGGCTCAGAGAAGCCGGCAAGAAATATATCGCAGGCGTCGACGAGGTCGGCAGAGGCCCCCTTGCAGGCCCGGTGGTGACAGCAGCGGTTATACTGCCCGAGGATTTCGACGTCCTCGGAGTGGACGATTCGAAGAAGCTTTCCCCGAAGAAAAGAGAAGAACTCTACGACCTGATAATGGAAAAGGCGGTCGCCGTATCCATAGGAAGAAGGGAACCTGAAGATATAGACAGGATCAACATACTGGAAGCCACGAAAGAAGCCATGACGGATGCTATAAAGGGACTGAAGGTAAAACCGGACCACGTGCTCATAGATGCGGTGACTCTCAGGAATCTCGGTCTTCCCCAGACTGCCATCATAAAGGGAGACGCGAAATCCGTATCCATAGCAGCAGCTTCCATCATAGCCAAGGTCACGAGAGACCGTGAGATGGTGGAGATGGATTCGGTATATCCGGGTTACGGTTTCGCATCGAACAAAGGTTACGGCACCAAAGCCCATTACGACGGTCTGCGGGAACAGGGGCCCTGTCCCATACACAGGAAGACGTTTCTTTAGCAATGAAAAAGCCTATGGCTGCAGCCACAGGCTTTTGTTTTTCAGCGTATCCTTCCGTAGCCGAGCAGATGCTCCATCCAGTAGCTTTCCCACAGGTTCGCATAGGCCACGTTGGTTTTCTCGTCACCGGCATGTATCATTCTGCCTTCACCGGTATATATGCCCACGTGGGTGACTTCGGCATCGCCGAAGGTGCCCGTGAAGAACACAAGGTCTCCGGGCATCAGATCTTTCTTTTCTATCTCCTCGGCCGCATGGTAGAGTTCAGCGCTCGTCCTTGCTTTCGTTTCGTGCCCCGTGTGGTTCAATACGTAATGCACAAGACCGGAACAGTCGAAGCCGGTCGACGGATCGGCGCCTCCGTAAGCGTAGGAGTATCCAAGGTACTGCTCTGCGAATTCTGCGATCTCCATGCCTTCTTTGTTTTCATCGGGAAGCGGCGCTTCGTCTCCGCTTTCCTTGTCTCCGTCAGACTTTTTGTCATCGTCCGTGTGGATATCCGGTTCGTCCGCAGGCACGTCTGCCGAAGGAGTATCGTCCTTGTCTGCCTTCGCTGCTTCTATGTTGTTTGCGATATATGCCGCCCCGTAGGCCGCTATGATGAGGGCAACCAGTATGAGGACGGTCAGTAATGTTCTTTTGGTTTTTTCCATAGTGAAATATATATATCAAACGGACGGATTTTTTTCAAGTTGGGTATAACAAAAAAAGCCCCGCGTACGGGGCTTTGGGCTTTCATTCGAGGGGCGAATCGCAGTATTCGCATCTTCTCGACTGTCCCGGTGTCAGAGCATTGGGCGCTCCGCAGAAGGGACACCTTATGAATTTCTTCTCGTATCTCGACTCGCTCGGTATCTTTGCCGGGTTCGAATCCAGCACGATGTAGTCGTCGTGGGTTATCTTGGCCTTTATGATCCCGCTGCCTATCATGTCCGTAAGATCGCGGACTGCCTGTTCATGGCTCACGCCCAGCGAGTATGCGAGGTCTGAGATGGGATCCGAACCGTATGCCGCAAGGTAGTTCAGATAAGGCTGATACTTCTTGAGCTTCGTCGTATACCTGTACGCAAGGGACAGGCAGCCTACGGATATCACCAGAGGTATCACCAGGTCCTCGAGGGAGAAATATCCGTAAAACACATCCGACAGTTCGGAGATGAATCCTATTCCGAAGAATATCCCTATTCCTATGAGCACGTTCCTTATTGCTTTGTAGTTTGCGTTCACGTTGAAGGACTTGATGGGTTCGTTCTTAGCATTTACCGCGGTATATGACTTCCCGGCCTTGTTCTTCAGTCTGATGAAGAGGAACACGAAGCCCAGCGGATAGCAGAATATGAAGGAAAACACTATCAGTCCCACAGAGGGAACGAAGGGTTTCTTGTTGTACATGTTATTACCTCCTATCTTATGACAGGTCATCTTTCTTTTTCACTATGGTGATTATACCCCTGAAACGCTTCTTTTGCATTATATATCTTAAAGATATAGCGGGCGGTATTCCTTCACAGGCGATACCGGAGGGACGGATATTCTTCCCCGTGGACACAGTGTTTGCGCGAAAGTCTTCGATTATGTTAATATCAGTAGAAATATAAACTAAGGGGGTATCAGACATGAGCATCGAAAAACATGCTATGAACGTGATAGAAGAAGGCACGGGCGATAACCACGAGAAGATGAGACAGAAGGCCGCAGCGATCTTCGTCACCTACGACCTGGACGCCATGGCTGAGAAGCTCGGTATAGATAAAGACGGTGAGTATCTTTACATAGAAATGCTCAAAAGGCCTTACCGCATCAGAAAAAGCGACGGATATACGGAGTGGTCGGAGGACGGCTTCGATACCTGCATCCCAGCAGGCTTCAGCGAATCCATGACGCTATACGATCTCATAGCATATTCAAAACCGGAGGCAAAAGCCTCCGGCGAATACACGAAAATTAACAATCTGGCAGATACCGTGACCGGTTCGTACTATGCCGGGAAAGGCATGGTGGACGATCTTGCAAAGGAGTTCGAAGGAAGGGGCGAAGCTCTGGCAAGGGGATGTGAGGCTCTCGGCGGCACTCCCTACGGAAGGGGGGACGTGAGCTATATAGTCCCCGTGTGGAACGGCCTCTGCTTCGTGATCTCCTTCTGGGATTCAGACGAGGAGTTCCCTCCCCAGATGAATCTGTACACCGATACCGCTATGCGCGACTTCATCCATTACGAGACCATCTGGTATCTCCAGGGTCATCTGATGAATATGATCAGGCAGAAAATGCAGTGAACCTGTTACTGCTTTCTGTTGAACAGTCTGAAGACGGCGGGATACACGCCGACTTCCACGAACAGTATCACAGCATATCTTAAAAATCTGATTGCAAACTGCGTCGCAGTCGCCGAAGAAAGAAGCTCCGGAGAGAACGGCATCTTGAGCAGGGTGTTGAGTCCGAAGAAGATCGCGACTCCGCCTATCACTCTGAGCAGCCCTCTGAAGACGTTCTTCGGTTTTTCGAATCCGACGTATTTCTCCTCGAACATGTTTCCGAGGATGAGTCCGAGCATCATGCCCATGCCGGAATAATAGTCGTTGGTCCTGCAATATATCGCTCCCAGGCATCCTATTCCGAAAATGAGGAAGTAGAGTGTCCTGGGATTTTTGAATTTCTTTTCGAGCACCGGCATGAGGAAAACTGCCCCGTATCCGACAGCCCATCCGCAGAGAACGTCCGTGGGATAATGGACTCCCAGGCAGAACCTGGAGATACCCACGAGCAGGGGTATGAGGATGCCAAGGACCTTGAACAGTTTGTTTTTGAAAAAGTAGGCAAGCGATCCCATGGACACCGCTGCATTGGCGGAATGTCCGCTGGGGAAGGAATACCCCTGAGCGGTCAGATCCATCGGATCGGCACTTTTATCTATGATCTTCAGGCATTCTATGCCCTTGTGGTCCATGTAAGGACGGCGCCTCAGGGCGACGTTCTTTATCAAAGGATAGGTTATGTTCGTGAGCATCATGTTCATTCCTATCCTGACACCGATCTTCTTATCGTATGCCCAGTATACGAATCCGAGAACGAGAACAAGAAACAGCTCTTCTCCGAACATGGAGATGATCGCCATTATCTTGACTTCGATCTCATTCATGTAGGCCTGAAGGAACTGTATCAGGTCTACTTCCCATTGAAAGAAAAATGTGTTTCCCATTTGAAACCTCCGTCCCAAAAAATCATGGGAATTATACCATTTTGAATGCCGAAATACAAAAATGATGGCTGCGGATGGACCGCGGTGTTTCAGCGTGAAAAAAAGGGGAGTAAATTCCCATTTTTCTTTAAAAAAGACTTGATTTTTATACCATCAGTGGAGTAAAGTAGAGAGGACAAAACGGAAAGTGTCTGACGGGAGATATTCACTCATGCTGATGGGCAGCTATCAAAACCAAATAGATGCTAAGAACAGGGTGATAATCCCGGCGAAGTTCAGAGAAGAACTGGGCAAAGTCTGCATCCTTACCAAGGGTCTGGACCAGTGCCTCGTTCTTTATCCGCTCGATACCTGGAAAAAGCAGCAGCAGGGTCTGGAAGAACTTCCGAGATCCGACGAAAGGGTAAGGGCCTTCCTCCGTTACACCTATGCGAATGCAAGGGATCTGGAGATGGACAACCAGGGCAGGATCCTTGTTTCTCAGGATATGAAAGATTTTGCCCATATAGAGAAGGAACTCGTGACCATAGGCATGATAGACCGCATCGAGATCTGGGCAAAGGACGTCTACGAGACCAACAAGAACGGCGGAATGCTCACATCCGGAGATCTGAACTCCTTCTACAAGGATTACAAAGTGTAGCCCATGGAATACAGCCACGTTCCCGTACTGTACGAAGAAGTACTCGAGAGTCTGAATATACAGGAAGACGGAATCTATGCTGACGGCACCCTCGGCGGGGGCGGTCACTCTTCAGGCATATGCTCCGTACTTTCCGAAAGAGGTACTCTCATCGGCATCGACAGAGATACCGACGCTCTCGAAGCCGCCTCGAAGAGGCTCGAAGGATACGGATGCCGAAAGATCTTCGTCCACAGCAACTATTCGGATATAAAGCGCGTACTCCGCGACCTGAACATAGAAAATATCAACGGTGCCCTGCTCGACTTGGGTGTTTCCTCCTTTCAACTCGACAATTCGAGCAGGGGTTTTTCTTACCAATACGATTCGCCTCTCGACATGAGGATGGACAGAGACGAAGGGCTTACTGCAAAGGACGTAGTCAACGGCTACAGCGAGCAGGAGCTCTCAAGGATCATAAAAGAGTACGGAGAGGAGAAATGGGCGGCAAGGATTGCGAAATTCATCTGCTCCGCCCGCGAGGAAAAAGAGATAGATACCACCTATGAACTGGTGGACATCATAAAAGCGGCCATCCCGGCTTCGGCCAGAAGGGAAGGCCCCCATCCTGCAAAGAGAACTTTTCAGGCGATCAGGATAGAGGTGAACCAGGAACTGGAACATCTCAGGGACTGTCTAGATGATTTTATCGACGCTCTCGCTCCCGGCGGGAGGTTCGCCGTCATAAGTTTCCATTCTCTTGAAGACAGGATAATGAAGGAATGCTTTCAGAGACATCTGAATCCGTGTACCTGTCCTCCGGGACTGCCGTGCGTGTGCGGCAAGGTGCCGGACGTGAAAAAGGTCACACGCAAACCCGTTGAAGCAAATACTGAGGAGCTGCTGGTGAATCCCAGGGCACGCAGCGCAAAACTGAGAGTAATAGAGAAGATATGAAGCTGATTTTCAGAAACAGAGCAAAGATCATAATCATTATGATACTCACGGCGGTAGTATGCATATCGTACGTAGCTTTGAATGCCTATTCTTCCAAGCTCCAGTACGAGATCAACCAGATCAACAGCGAAGTCCAGAAGGAATCCTACAAGGTCGCAAATCTGGAGGTCCGGATAAACTCCGCCACGAACATAAACAACCTTGAAAGCAGGGCGATGGAGATGGGCCTGATCTATCCGGGCTTCGACAGGATAATCACAATCCGGAACCAGGGAACGGGGGTGACCGATTTCGCCACCGCTCTAAAGCAGAATGTGTATAATTGATGATATTTGAGCGGCGCCCGTGCCGGGCGTCGCTTTTTGCTTTATAATACAATTTATATGAACGAGACAAAACCCGGAAAACTTAACAGGAGCAGGATAATTTTCGTCTTCGTGATCTTCGCTTTGCTTTTTGCCGGCCTTACCATGAGGACCGCCTGGCACCAGATAATCATGGGCAACGAGTATGCACAGAAAGCGGCGAAGCAGCAGACTGCCGACAGTGTCATCAATGCCTTTAGAGGCAATATACTCGATTCCGACGGAAACGCGCTGGCCGTATCCGCCACGACGCATACTGTCTGGGCAAGACCCTCCGTCGTGAAGAACAACGGAAAGACAGAAGAGGAAAAGATGACCAATATGTATGAGGAAGCAAGCGCCATAGGCGACATCCTCGGTCTTACCAAGATAGACGTATATGATCTCATCACTTCTGAAAAAGGTCTCGTCAAGCTCGCCAAGAACGTTCCTTCGGATCAGGCCGAAAAACTGATAGAAGGGGATTTTGCGGGAATAGAGGTCGTGGAGGATTCCAAACGCTTCTATCCTCTCGGCGCCTTCGCATCCCAGATCGTGGGCATAACCACCGATGACAATACGGGTCTTACAGGCCTTGAAAAATACTATGACAGCTATCTTGCAGGTACGAACGGAAGACTCATCACCAGCACGGACATCAACGACAGGACTCTCGTTTTCGGAAGAAGCAAGTATTATGCCGCCAAGGACGGATATACTCTCGTGACCACCGTGAACGGAAACATACAGAGGATAGTCGAAGATAAGATAGCGCAGTACAAGGAGATGTATGAAGCCAAGAGGGTCATGGCCATAGTCATGGATCCTTCGACAGGCGAAGTTCTCAGCATGGCTCAGACCGATGAGTTCGATCTGAACTCTCCGAGATCTGCGATGCCGGGGGATGAGGAATATTACGAATCCCTAAGCGAAAGTGAAAAGGTTGATTACTGGTACAGGATGTGGAGGAACTTCTGCATCTGCGACGTTTACGAGCCCGGCTCCACTTTCAAACCCATAACGGTCGCTCTGGCGCTCGATTACGGCGTTACGAACATGGACGAATGGTTCTACTGCGCCGGTTATCAGGACGTGGAGGACTGGACCATACACTGCTGGAACTGGCCGGGGAACCACGGATACGAATCTCTGACCTATGCTGTCGTCAATTCCTGCAACTCGGTAATGATACAGCTTGCCCAGCGCATAGGACGTTCGGGCTACTATAACGGTCTCAGGACCTTCTGCATCACGGAGCAGACCGGTATAGACTATCCGGGCGAGGCCAGCAACCTGATCTACCCCGAGAAGGAGACCGGTCCCGTAGAACTTGCGACCATGGCTTTCGGACAGGGCATAGCGGTAACGCCCATAAGCCTTATCACGGCCATCAGTTCTCTTGCAAACGACGGAAAACTCATGCAGCCCCATTTCGTCAAGGAGATTCGCGACCCCGACGGTAAAGTGGTGAAGACCGTTGATCCGGTGGTAAAGAATATAACCGTTTCGGAAGAGACGGCAAACAATATGATGGACATACTCGAAGAGGTGGTCGCCAGCGGCGGATCCGGAGTCGCAGGTATCCCGGGCTACCGTGTCGGCGGAAAGACCGGCACCGCATACAAGGTGGTCGACGGCGGATATTCAGAGACCGAGGTATACACCTCCTTCATAGGCATTGCGCCTATGGACGATCCGCAGGTGGTCATACTCGTGGTCTTTGACAGCCCCAACGTGCAGATAGCATCCATGACGGCTGCAGAGTGTGAAAGGGACATAATGAAGGAGGTTCTTCTCCAGCTGAACATACAGCCTTCATATTCGGCCGAAGAGCTGGAACAGATGAGAGAGACGAAAGTCGCAGTCCCCGATCTTACGGGACAGACCATAGAGGACGCCTACGGTATACTGGCGGGACATGAACTCGAATGTATCATCTCGGACGATCCGGGCAGCGGCTATCACGAGACTGCCGTCATAGATCAGTATCCGAGAGCGGGAGAGGAAATAGAGAAAGGATCTTCGGTGACCGTATATTATCACTGAAGCAGAGGAAAAAAGATGATAAAAGAATCCGTCAAAAGCCTGTGCGAAGCATGCTCCGGCAGGTTGCTTGGAAATGAGGACAACTGTATAACCGACGTCAAGATAGATTCAAGAGAGGCTCTTTCGGGAGACCTCTTTGTCTGCGTTGTGGGAGAATTCAACGACGGACACAGATTTGCCGAAAGCGCCTATCAGGGAGGCTGCAGAGCCTTTCTGATGTCCGATGCAGCCTGTGCGGAAGAAACGGTCGCCGCTCATGCGGACGCCTCGGTGATACTTGCAGAGGACACGGTGAAGGCCTTCGAACAGATGGCTGAATGGTATCTTTCGAATTTCGATATCAAAAAACTTGCTGTAACGGGAAGCGTAGGCAAGACTACGACCAAGATGCTCACCGCAGCCGTGATGAGTGCGGGTTACCGCACTATCTGCACGAAAAAGAACCTCAATACCAACCTCGGCCTCTGCCTCACGGCATTCATGGCTGACGAGAGCACCGAAGCCATCGTTTTCGAAATGGGGATGGACGGAAAGGGACAGATAGCGGAGGACGTTTCTTTCATCAGACCGCAGCTGGCCGTGATAACCAACGTCGGCGTCTCCCATATGGAGAGGCTCGGCAGCAGGGATGCCATAGCCGATGCGAAGCTTGAGATCACGGGCTGCCTGAAGGATGGGGATTTCCTGATCGTCAACGGAGATTCGGATTATCTCAGAACAGAAGAGGAAATACGCGAAAGAGCACTTAACAAATCCGCTTTTTCTGTTAAAATAGTCAAGGCTCCGGAAAAGATAGAAAACAAGGGTCTTTCGGGAGTCGAATTCGAATATGAGGGGCATCTTTACAGGCTGCCTCTTATCGGTGTGCACAACGTTATAGACGCCTGCCTGGCCATAAGCGCAGGCCGGGTATTCGGCATATCGCCGGAAGCAGCGGCCAAGGCACTTTCTGAAGTCGTGAGCACGGACAGAAGGCTCAAGGTCGAGACTATGGGCGGTCTGACCCTCATCGACGACAGCTACAACGCGAGTCCGGATTCCATGAAGGCGGGCCTGTCAGCCCTTGCTGCAGCGGAAGGAAAGAGAAAGATCGCGATACTTTCCGATATGTACGAACTCGGTGACGCCGAAGAGGAAGGGCACTTCGAAGTGGGAAGGGCAGTTGCCCAGTGCGGTATAGACATGCTGATAGCCGTCGGAGAGAACAGCAGCCTCTACTCGCAGGGCGTAAGCAGCGAGAAAAATGCAAAGACCACGGTCATAGAACTGGGGACCAATAAAAGTGCAGTCGATACGGTACTGCAGATAATACAGGAAGGCGACGTGATACTCGTAAAGGGTTCTAACGGGACCAGGATAAGCGTCGTAGCCGAAGAGATCAGAAAGGCTTATCTTTAATGAATGATTTGATAAAAGCAGCTATCATAACCGCAGCGGCAGCAGTGCTGTGCGCTGTGCTCACATACGTAGAGATACCCGTGCTCAAAAAGCTCAAAGCGGGCCAGAACATACGCGAGGAAGGACCTCAGGCCCATCTCTCCAAAGCCGGTACGCCGAGCATGGGCGGCATTTCCATGCTTATAACGTTCACGCTGTTCGGGGCCGGACTCATCATCTGGCAGTCTCAGCTTGCTCCCGCAGTGCTCGTGATCCTGTTTTGCACTATCGCATATTCTGCTATAGGTTTCTACGATGATTTCCTTAAGATCAGGCATCATCAGAACGAAGGGCTGACATCGAAGCACAAGGCGCTCCTTCAGGTCGCCATAGGCCTGGTCCTTGCGTTCTACAGGTTCTTTACGGGTCACACGAGCGTATTCATTCCCTTCTGGGGAAGAATGGTCGATTTCGGATATTTCATCATCCCGTTCACGGTGTTCGTATTCGTCGCCATGACGAATGCGGTGAACCTGACGGACGGACTCGACGGACTTTCGAGCAGCGTCACCATGAACGCATCTGCATGCCTCGGTCTTCTGCTTCTGCTCGGAGCAAAGCACACGAACCACGAGACCGGTATTTCCATGGGATATTCGGGGGATCCTGCAGGCGCAGCTCTTGCATTCACCCTTTGCGGATGCTGCATTGGCTTCCTCATTTTCAACCATTATCCTGCAAAGGTGTTCATGGGCGATACGGGGTCTCTTGCCATGGGCGCGGCTCTTTCCGCCATGGCGATGACCAACGGTTTCGATTTCGCTCTGCCCATCATAGGACTCATCTACGTCCTCGAGGTGCTGAGCGTGATGATACAGGTATACGTTTTCAAGACTCAGAACGGAAGAAGGTTCTTCCGCATGGCTCCTCTCCATCACCACTTCGAACTGGGCGGCTGGAGCGAAGAGAAGGTCGACACCGTGTTCGCGCTGGTCACCCTCCTCATGGGAGCTCTCTGCATATATATTTTCTCGATAGGATTTTAGATCAGGAAAAAAGTATTGGTAGTCGGCCTCGGGATATCGGGCATGGGAAGCCTGAAACTCCTTAAAGGCAAGGCGGAGCTTTATGCATATGATGCAAAAAGCGAAGACAAGGTAGACGATAAAGTAAAGGATGCACTGAGAGAGCTCGGCGCGGTATGTTTCTTCGGAAGAGATCCCGAAGGCAGCTTCGACGAGGCTGTCCTCAGTCCTGCGGTACCCATGGACAACCCGCTCGTAGTCAGGCTGAGAGAAGCCGGTACGGAGATAATAGGGGAACTGGAACTTGCATACAGGTATTGCAGGGGAAGTTTCATTGGCATCACCGGGACTAACGGAAAAACCACGACCACGAGCCTCGTGGGAGAGATACTTAAATATGCGGGCAGAGACTGCATGGTGGTCGGGAATATAGGGTCGGCTGTATCCGAAGCCTGCGAACAGGCTACGGAAGATACTCTCATGGTGACCGAGATATCCTCTTTCCAGCTGGAGACGGTCGCTGAGTTCCATCCGCATATAAGCGCGATATTGAACCTGACTCCGGATCATCTCGACAGGCACAAGACCTTCGAGGGATATATAGCCGCAAAGGCAAGGATAACGGAAAATCAGACCCTTGCGGACTTCTTTATCTACAACAGGGACGACGTAGAGACCGTAAAGCTGGCCGGTAGCATAGACCACGTCAACAAGGTCCCGTTCTCTGCTTCCGAGGATTCCGAAAGCCTGGCTCTCCTCGATAATTCCGCCTACGTTGCGGACGGCAACATAGTCGTAAAGGCAGGAGGCAGAGAAAACGTGATCTGCCCTGTGGATGCGCTCCAGATACCGGGACGCCACAACCTTGAAAACGCTCTTGCTGCAGCGGCCATTGCAGTGTTTGCGGGAGTGAACGCAAAGAGCGTCGGAAAGAGCCTCAGGGCATTCAAGGGCGTCGAGCACAGGCTCGAGTTCGTAAGAGAATATAAAGGCGTAAGGTACATCAACGATTCCAAGGGCACGAATCCCGATGCTTCGGTAAAGGCTCTTCAGGCCATACCCGCGCCTATCATCATAATAGCCGGAGGCTACGACAAGCATCTTGCCTTCGACGAATACGTGGAGGCGATGAAGGGGAAGGTGGAATACATACTCCTTCTCGGAGCCACAGCCGACCAGATAAAGGATACGGCCTTAAGGCACGGATTCCCCGATGAGAGGATCATAAAATGCAATACTCTCGAAGCCTGCGTTGCGAGCGCGGCAAAACTGGCAGACAAGGGATATTCCGTACTTCTTTCTCCCGCATGCGCAAGCTGGGGGATGTTCGATAACTACGAGCAGAGAGGAGAGCAGTTCAAAAAGTTCGTAAAGGAGCTTTAGGTCTTGAAGAAATACAGGTACAAAAACGGAATACACGAAGGCGATCACAGGGTGCTTCTGCTCACTTTGGGCATAGCCCTGTTCGGCATCATCATGGAGTTTTCCGCCGGTTACTATATTTCCATGGGCAAGGCAAAGGGAGACCCTTACGCCTTCCTCAAGACTGCGATCCTCTGGTTCGCCATAAGCTGGGTTGCCTTCATCCTGGCATCCCTTGTGAACTACAAGTATTACAGATTTCTGGCCATACCTGCGCTGATAATCGGCTTTGCGCTCCTTGTCCTGGTATTCACCAAGTTCGGAGTCACAATCAACAACGCCACCAGATGGATAGGCATCAAAGACAAATTCACGCTGATGCCCGGCGAGATCATAAAGACCTGCGCCATACTCTTCTTCGGATGGTTCCTTGCGGTGAAAAAGGAACACTATACGAAGTTCGGCTGGGTAGCGTTCTCATTCGCCATAGCCTTTGCCGCCTTTTACCTCATATACAAGCAGCCCAACCTTTCGACGGCCATAATCGTCGTGGCGCTCATCATAGGTATGATGTTCCTCGCAGGACTTCCCTGGTACTACATCATAGCGATATTGGTCCTTTTTGCGGGCCTCGTAGGGTTCCTCCTCCTTTACAAGGGAGGATATATGTGGGTAAGAGTCACGTCTTTCGCACATCCCTTCGACGATGCGCTCGGAACGGGATATCAGGTAGTCCAGGGGCTTCTGGCTCTGGGCTCCGGAGGAGTCTTCGGGGTAGGTCTTGGCAACTCGATACAGAAGGCATTCTATCTCCCCGAAGCACAGAGCGATTTCATACTTGCCATAATAGGGGAGGAGCTTGGATTCGCAGGGATCCTCGTTCTTCTCATAGCATATTTCGCCCTTCTTTATGCGGTATTCAGCGTTGCCGTCAGAGCAAAGGATAAATTCGGCATGCTGCTTGCGGCAGGGGTAGGGCTCCACCTGGGACTGCAGGTGGTACTGAACGTTGCCGTAGTTACCGCGTCGGCACCGGCTACAGGCGTCGTGCTCCCTCTGGTATCCGCCGGAGGAAACGCTCTCGTACTGTATATGGCTGAACTCGGTATGGTGTATAATATATCTAAGCAGGCTAGGTTCACCGACAGCGGTGAAGAGCCTGAAAACGGATCGGAGACAAAAGAATGAGAGTGATAGTTTCATGCGGAGGCACCGGCGGACATATCTATCCCGGTATCGCCATAGCAGATAAGATAAGAGAAAGAAGCCCGGAAACGGAGATACTCTTCGTAGGTACCAAAAACGGCATGGAGAACAATCTCGTGCCGGCTTCCGGATACGATATTAAGGGGATAGACGCAAGAGGCTTCGACAGAAAGCATCTTCTTTCCAATTTCAAGACGGTAAGGGAAATACTCAAGGGAAGCCATGAGGTCATTTCCATACTCGACGAATTTAAACCGGACATAGCCATAGGGACAGGAGGCTACGTAACGGGTCCTGTGCTCATGCAGGCGCACAAGAGAGGGATCCCCTGCTTCATACACGAGCAGAATGCAAGGCCCGGAGTAGCCAATACCCTCATCTCGACCTTCGCGGACAAGGTGTTCACCAGCTTCGAAGGTACGCAGAAGCGTTTCAGGCATCCTGAAAGGGCTCTGCTAACGGGAAACCCCGTAAGGTCTGAATTCTCCACCCTCGACAGGAATCGCTGCAGGGAAGAGATAGGTCTCAGGCCTGAAGACAGGATGATCCTCATATTCGGCGGGAGCCTCGGCGCCCAGGTCATAAACGAAGAGACCTTCCAGCTCATAAGAAGGCTCGAAGAAGCGGGCAGGGACATAAAGGTCATATTCGTCACAGGCAACAGGTATTACGAGGAGATAAGGCAGATAGTCGACGGAAACAGGGACGGGAAACTTCCGGACTTAGTCACTCTCATGACCTACGCATACAATATGCCGCAGCTCATGTGCGCTTCCGATCTCGTGGTCAGCAGGTCAGGCGCGATCGCCGTATCCGAGATCGCCGCATGCGGGCGTCCGAGCATCCTCATACCGTCGCCCAACGTCACTTCGAACCACCAGTTCTACAACGCCAAAGCTCTTGCGGACAAAGGGGCTGCGGTGCTCCTCGAGGAGAAGTATCTTCTCGATGAAAGTGTCGATCTTACTGAAGAGGTGCTGAAGATATTCGATCATCCGGACGTTCTCGCATCCATGGCTGAAGCCGCCAAAGCGATGGGAAAGACGGATGCCGCAGACATGATATTCGATAATCTGGGGATATAGATGGCAGAAGAACAGAAGCCCAAAAAAAAGAAACGCAGGAAGAAGAATTATCTTCTCAGGTTCCTCATATTCATCGCCGTTTTAGCGGGAACTTATTTCATTCTGAACAGTTCCCTGTTTTACGTTACGGGATTCGAGATCACGGGCAATTCCCATTTCACCGACAGCATGGTATCAGACCTTTCGGGTATCAGGGAAGGGAAGAACCTCTTTTTCGAGACTGATCTGAGGACTGCAAGATACAATCTGATCAGTTCGCCCTACGTTAAAACTGCGAAGATATCGAGAAAACTCCCCGGCACCATAGTCATAAAGCTGGAAGAGAGAGAGGAGTTCGCCGCAGTTCTCGACGGAAACAGAAGCATCATAGTCGACAGGGACGGACTCGTCCTCAGGATATCGGACAACGAACCCTATCTTCCTGTGATAGCGGGACTGAAGATCATTTCCTCTGTGGAAGGAAAGGCTCTCGAAACCGAGCAGAGCTATCTCCTTACCAAAGGGCTTGCGCTTCTCAGCGAGGCTGAGGTCATAGATTTCTATTTCGAAAGGCTCGACGTTTCAGTATCTTCGGTAAAGGCGTATATCTATTACGATCAGTACTACTGCGACGGTACTATGGACAACATAATCGAGTATATGACGAAGATCAAGGCGATGGTAGCCTCCCAGTATCAGGAGGACATATCCCACGGCACCATTTACGTGGGCTCCGGTGGCTATCTGTCTTATGCACCATAGTTTGAATTTTTTTCATTTTATCCGTGCCAAAACATACAATATATAGTATAATTTACTTTGATTGAATTTTTAATGCATATTGGGAGGGCGAAGATGCCGTTTTTGGAATTTGAAACACCAGCAGAACCTTCTGCGAACATAAAGGTCATAGGGATCGGAGGAGCAGGCTGCAACGCAGTCAACCGCATGATCGACGCTAAACTCAGCGGCGTAAGTTACGTTGCGGTAAATACGGACAAGCAGGCTTTGAACAAATCCAAAGCAGAAAACAGAGTCCAGATAGGTGAGAAACTCACAAAAGGGCTCGGCGCGGGCGGAAATCCCGAAGTCGGACAGAAATCT
>JAEEGL012614113.1_pt1 | contig 15312 bp, 14 predicted proteins | sample 9134231 | NCBI WGS metagenome assembly JAEEGL01 (sample SAMN16246548, study PRJNA631951) | gut metagenome | biome: gut microbiome; feature: rumen; material: fiber-attached | host: Bos | place: Iran: Karaj | collected 2018-10 | reverse complement strand
GTAGCGGCCGTCCTTCATGGGGAAGACGCCCAGCCCGTCGAATTCGCAGCGGTGTTCCTCACCTTTGAGGCAGCCAATCATTTCATCTACCAGGTCGTCGATATAGAGCAGTTCCAGCTCCACCGACGGGTCGTTGACTGTATAGGGCAGGTCGTTGGCCACGGCGTTGCAGAAGGTGGCCACGGCGCTGTTGTAGTTGGGCCGGCACCACTTGCCAAAGAGGTTCGGGAAGCGGTAGACCAGCACTTTTGCTCCGGTTTCTTCTCCATACTGGAGGAAGAGGTCCTCCCCCGCTTTCTTGCTGCGGCCATATTCGCTATTGCCGAAGCGGCCGGTGAGCGATGCCTGCTGGGAGCTGCTGAGCATCACCGGACAGGTGTTGCGGTGCTTCTTAAGAGTGTCCAGCAGCGTGCTGGCAAAGCCGAAGTTGCCCGCCATGAACTCCTCCTGGTTCTGGGGGCGATTGACGCCGGCCAGGTTGAAGACGAAGTCAGCCTTGGCACACCACTCGTCCAGTTGCTCCGGAGTGGAGTCGAGGTCGTATTCGAAGACCTCTTCTACCTCAACACCGTAGTTCTTTGCTTTGCCTTCGCGGATATTGTTCAGCTGGGCGCAGAGGTTGCGGCCTACAAAACCCTTGGCGCCTGTAACAAGTATCTTCATTACTTGACTATGTTAGGAATACCGTTAAGTTCGTTTTGGATGTATTCGAGGCTGGCGATCTTGGCCTTGGTTTCTTCGAGATTCAGGCGGCGGGTATTGTCGGAGTTGAACTCGTCGATGGTAGCTCGTTTGGTATCGCCATCCTTGAAGTATTTGTCGTAATTGAGGTCGCGATTGTCGGCGGGGACGCGGTAAAAATTGCCCATATCCTCGGCCTTGGCGCACTCCTCTTTGGTGAGCAGCGTCTCGTACATCTTCTCGCCGTGGCGGATGCCGATGACCTTGATGTCTTCTTTCTTGCCGCCGAACAGTTCACAAACCGCTTCGGCCTGGGTCTGGATGGTGCAGGCGGGCGCCTTCTGAACCAGAATGTCGCCGTTCTGGCCGTGTTCAAAGGCAAAGAGCACCAGGTCCACAGCCTCCTCAAGAGACATAATGAAGCGAGTCATCTTGGGCTCGGTGAGGGTGATGGGGTTGCCCTTGCGGATCTGGTCTATCCAGAGTGGAATCACAGAACCGCGACTGCACATCACATTGCCGTAGCGGGTGCAGCATATCTTTGTGTTGCCGGACAGGCGCGACTTTGCAACCGCTATCTTCTCTTCGATGGCCTTGGTTATTCCCATCGCGTTGATAGGATAGGCGGCCTTGTCGGTAGAGAGGCAGATGACGCACTTGACGCCTGCGTCTATGGCAGCATCCAGCGTGTTGTCGGTACCGATCACATTGGTCTTGACCGCCTCCATAGGGAAGAACTCGCAAGAAGGTACCTGCTTCAAGGCAGCTGCGTGGAACACATAGTCAACGCCCTGCATAGCATAGTGCAACGTACTCTTGTTGCGCACGTCACCGATGTAGAACTTTATCTTGCTTGCCACCTCCGGCATACGGGCCTGGAAGTCGTGGCGCATATCGTCCTGCTTTTTCTCGTCGCGACTGAAGATGCGAATCTCGCCGATGTCGGTGCGCAGGAACCTGTTCAACACCGCATTTCCGAAACTGCCGGTACCACCGGTAATCAAAAGAATCTTGTCTTTAAAAACTGACATATCTATCTTATTAATAATTAATTACTCTCCTCTAGCGGCCTCCTTTAACCCGTTGAACAGAATGCCGTGAAGGAATCGGAATGAGTCCATAGGGAATATGAGGGCGTGGCGGCAAAGGTCGCCCAGGCGCTGTCCCAGCGATATTATCTTTCTGATTATGTATGGATACTTTTCAAAGTAGCTCAAATCCCGGTTGTGGCCAAAGTTGCCGACTTTGAGTACGAAGCGGTTGATGCGGCGGGCTTTGCGCGTCCAGCGGGAAGAAGCATCATAGAGAGGCATCGCCTCCGCCGGCATTCCCAAAAAATCTACTGCATAGGCGGCAAAGGCTTTCCATTCACTTGTCAGGCGCATTTCGCGAAGCCTGTCTGTCAGCAGCGAAACATCAATCTTATCCCGATAGGTCCACAGCAGCCTGCACCAGTCGCAGATTTGCCTTAAGCCCAGTCCGCCTTTGTAAAAGTGCTTCAGGAAGTGCGTAAAGATGAACACTACGTCATTATCAACTCCCGGCAGGTAGACATCCGTTTCGCCATTCTTCCAGACGCGCACATTTCCACCGGCAATCGTATCTTTTTGAACCTCGTCTATAAGATTGTCCATCCTGGCCGACAGGCGGCAGTGGAGATGCCCGTGAAGTTCCAGCTTCCAGGGGCCGATGAATCCGCCGAACTGTAAAGACGAATCGCTATCGGATGAAAGGTGTGTCGCAAACGGCAGCAGAAACGCCTTTGCCTTTTCAAAACTCTCCGCGTCCATCAGCAGATCAACATCGCCGCAGCTGCGCCACAGAGGCCGCTCGTAGCACTGTGCTATCCCCTGCCCCTTTACCAGCACAGAATAAACATCCGCCTGGCGCAGTTTCTTCAAGAGAGTGCAGATAAAGCGATTCATCGCGGTATTGCGATCTTCCGTCTTCAGGGTACGGCTCATAAACGGAACCACGTCACGTTTTTCCGGCTTGGTGTCGGTGATATACTCCAGTCCTGCGGCGACAATGCCGGCCACCGACTGGTCCCTTGCAATCTTGTAAATTGTGGCAAAATCCATCCCCTCAAAGGGCAAAATCCGAACCTCTTTTTGCCAGAGCCCCGCCCTTAACAATGCAAAGAACGCAGACGTATTTACGTTTTGCCTCACTTATTTGCAATTATTGACCAAATCGTCTTGAATATCAGGCCTATATCTCCAAAGAACGAATGGTGGTCCACATACTCCAGGTACAACTTCAACTTCTCCTGCATTATCACCTCTATGTAATACTTCTCGGGGTCTTCTGCCTTTGCCATCAGCTCGTTCTCGTTGCGGAACTTGATGGAAGCCATATCGGTGATGCCGGGCCGCACGTCCAGCACATGCATCTGCTCCGGCGTCCAGTAATTAACGTAGTGCCTCACCTCCGGACGCGGCCCCACAAAGGACATATCCCCAACCAGCACGTTGATAAGTTGCGGGAACTCATCCAGTTTGAACTTGCGGATGAAATATCCCGAACGCGTTACGCGCGGATCCCTATCGCCGATAGTCACAAGGCTGCCGTTATCGGCGCCCTGGCGCATAGTGCGGAACTTGAAAATCCTGAAGTCTTTGTTGTGCAGCCCCACCCTCACCTGGCGGTAGAAAACGGGGCCTTTGCTGTCCAGTTTAATCCAGATTGCAAGAATCAGAAACAGAGGACTCAGCACAATGAGCCCCAGTGCGCTCGCCACTATATCAAACAGTCTTTTCACGAATTCTTGATGATGTCCACAAAGTTGGTAATAACATACTCCGCATCCTCGTCCGACAGGAGAGAATAGAGCGGCAGTGATATTTCGTTTTCAAACAGATGATAGGCATTCGGAAAGTCTGCTATATCAAAACCCAGCGCCTTATATGCCGTCATCATCGGCAGCGGTTTGTAATGCACGTTGGTGGCGATTCCACGCTCGGCCATCTTCACAATGATACCGTCAACTTCCTGGCGAGTCTTGCCGTGCAACCGCACCAGATACAGGTGATGCGAGCTGCAGTGGTTGGCATCTCTATGATTGAGCACCGACACAGGCAGCCCTTCCAACGCCTTGTTGTACCGCTCAACAAGTTCGTACCGCCGCTTGAGAAGGTCGGGATAACGCTTCAGTTGCGCCAGGCCAAGGGCGGCGGAAATATCAGTCATATTGCATTTGTACCATGGGCCAATTATGTCGTATTCCCACGCGCCAGGCGACATCCGCGCCAGGGCATCCTTGTTTTGACCGTGAAGCGACAGCAGCTGTACTATACGGTAGAGCAGGTCGTTCCAGGTCTCCCCTTTCCGCTTCGGGACATTCAGCATATAGTCGACATCTACCGGCACAACCTCGCCTCCGAAAGGCAGACGCCAGGTCATAGCGCCACCCTCTGCGGTGGTGAAATTCTTGACGGCGTGGAAGCTGAAAGAACTGAAGTCGGCTATAGAGCCAGCCATTTTGCCCTTGCGGCTGGCGCCGAAGGAGTGGGCACAGTCTGCGGATACCACTATCCGGCCAATCTTCGCCTGGAGCGCATTTGAAGGCCTGAACAAATGTTTCTTTGCCTCAACAATCTCGTATACCCGGTCATAATCGGCCACGACGCCGGCCAGATCCACCGGCACAATCACCTTTGTATGTTCTGTGATGGCATCGGCCACCTTGTCGTAGTCCATCTCCACATTGTCGCGCTGACTGTCTATCATAATCAACTTGCAGCCAAGGTGTTGCGTAACGGAAGCGGTCGCGGTGTATGTATACGCCGGCACAATTACCTCGTCGCCGGGACCGACGCCGAGCAAATGCAACACCATCTCCATCGATGCAGTTGCTGAGCTCAGGCACACAGCCTTATCTACATTAACAAACTCAGAAATCTGCTTTTCCAGCTTCTTTGTCCGAGGGCCGGTGGTAATCCACCCGGAAAGTATTGCTTCCCTAACCTCCGCCGCCTCTGCCTCGGTCATATCAGGCGGCGAGAAAGGGATGTTTTTAAGTTTAAGGTTCATATTTTATAACGATTATCGATTCGCCTTTGCTGTAAACGACTGACGGGTCAACAATTTCCACAAACCATTGATATAACCCCAACCGTATGCAAAGTGAACAACAAAAAAAATCCAGTTTTGTACAAATATTTGTTTCAAACTATGTGTATTTCGCAATGAGCACACTGTAGCGATTCCAAAATATATGAGCAGAACCGCAAAATATGCCACGAGAAACCAAGGTGAAATGAGCGCAAAGAACGGCCCTGTTATAAGTCCAAGCACGAACGCCAATGGGAAAAACTGCCTAACCGTGGTGGGAGTTCCAAGTTTCTTGTTCACCATAGGCTTGAAAAGTCCGTACTGGTAAAACATCTTATACACTTTATCTATCGTGTCCCGGGCATAATAGTCAATTACCAACTGGGGAAGCAGATATATCTTGCCTCCGTTCTTTATGATACGGCCATTAAACTCATCGTCCTGGTTGCGTACCAGTTCTTCGTCGAAATAACCGATACGGTCGAAAAGTTCCCGATGAAAGCATCCGAAAGGAACCGTGTCCACCTCCCTCACATCCCTGGCTCCTACACGGAAATGGGAATTGCCCATTCCAAAACTACAGCTCAAAACATTTGCTATGCTCCTGCAGACCACCGTATCTTGCACCGGGAGCGTGCGGCACACCCCCCCGACATTGTCGGCCTTCAATTCTTCCAGATTCTTCACCAACTCAGAGATGTAATTGGTCGGGAAGAAAGCGTGGGCATCCAAACGGATGATTATATCTCCTGTGGCCTCACGAATGCCTATATTCAATGCATAAGGTGCCGTTCTCTTTGGATTATCCAGAATCCTTATTCTGGAAAACTTATCTGCATATCCTGCAACTATCTCCCTTGTCCTGTCCGAACTCATCCCATCTACCAGAAGAACCTCCATGTCTTCTTGCGGATAGTCCTGATTCAGAATAGATTGCAGCAGTCCCTCAATATAGTGTTCTTCGTTATATATAGGACAGATTACGGAAATCATACAGGATTACTAAATATGTTCCTCAAATCCACGGAAGTGAACGTTCAGTTCGTGGAGATGCTCCAAAAGGGTTCCTAGAGGAGTTCCCGCTGTCATCTTGGCAAATGCGTTGACATCCTTAGGGAAACACTTGCCACCATAGCCAAACTTGCCATCTGGGCCAGGAACATAAGTGTGTGTATCATTGATATATCCGGAAAGGAGAATTCCAGTGTGGACCTTGCGCCAATCAGCCCCCATCTGCTCGCAATACTCTCGACAGGCATTGAAATAGGTAACCTTATATGCTCCAAACACGTTGTGCATATACTTAGTCAACTCGGCCTCCAGCGGTGTCATCACAGTGAACTTCTTGCCCACAAAAATCCTGGTGAGCATATCATGCGCTCCCGTGAACACCATTGTTTGCTTCTTGAAATCCTCAATGAAAGTACGCTCGGTAAGGAACTCCGGCATATAGCAGACCTGGTGGCCTGTCTCACGGGAAAGCATCTCACTTGTTCCTGGAAGTATCGTAGTGCGTACGAACACCGGGACATCCGGGAGGTTGGTTATCAACTCTTTCATGAGAGTTAAATCCTGCGTTCCATCGTCTTCTGTTGGCACATGTATCTGCAGGAATGCAATATCAATATTGCTCAGATCATCATAATAACCTTTAGGCGGGTCGCTGATGAACAATTTGCACTCCGGATTGTTGTGCTCCAACCAATCCTTCAAGGCTCCTCCCACGAAGCCACATCCAATAATTCCAACGTTAATCATTTCGTAATCTCTGATATTATCTTTTTTGCTATTGATGGTTCATAATCCCAATAATTGGATTCTTCTATTCTTCTTATTTCCTCTTCGGTAAAACGATACTTATAAATCTTAGCAGGACTTCCGAATACTATTGCATATGGAGGCACATCTTTATTGACGAACGAATTGGCGCCAATCACGGCCCCATTGCCAATAGTAACACCTTGTTTTACAATACTATCCGCACCAATCCACACATCATTCCCTATTGTAGTAATCTTTCCACTGATGCAACTGTCACTTAGACGGGTAGATGTTGATATATCCCAGTATGAATGTTCCATTCCTCCAATCTGAACTCCAGTTGCGAAACTACAGTAATTTCCAATCCGAGTATCGTTGTATGAACTGTTAGGTCCGATATAACAATACTTGCCAATTATTGTATTATGTAGAATAACGTTCCTTTCAATAATGGATCCCTTTCCAAAGCGACTATATCGTATGGTATATAGTGGCTTTTTAAGAAATGACCATATACTCTTAATACACCTGCGCACGTCTCCCAAATTATCGATTTAAATAAGAGTCTATCACCCTGGCAATACGCTCTTGATGATTATGAGCAAATATCTCTTTCCACACAAAACTATTCCCTTTCAACTGTTTGTATGCATCAATGAACTCTTGTTCAGTCTTGATGTATCTAGCCCCGTTTTCTCCTTTCAGAATCCCTCCATAATATTGCTTAGCAACATCTTTATAATCACAAAAGATGACTGGCTTGTGGAAGAAATGAGCCTCCAGTCCGGTTGTCGAAGAAATGGTTGCATGCATGTCACACCACTTAAGATACTCGTATATATTCACCCCAAACACGTATTTTACGTTAGGCTGAGTAAAGTGAATAAAATCACTCTTATGACGAGGGATATATATGAACATCACTTGTGGCATTTGTTTAGCCAGGCTGTCGGCAAAAGATGACAACCTTTCTTCTCCGCCAACCTGTCCGGCAAATACAATCACAGACTCGTACTTATCTCTGTATTCCGCAAAAATATCATCAGAAAAAGCCTCCCCCATTCGTTCGAGTATGTACAGCCCAGTCATACTCACTTTAGGAGCAAATTGCCGTCCTCCTGTCTGGAAGTATTTGTATTCTTCTTCACCATATACACATATCTCATCGGGATAAAGCGTCTTCGATGAATAACGAGGATTATAGGCATAATGATTACCATTGATAACCCCGTGCTGAAGCTCGATAACAGGTATACCTCTCCTATGAGCCGACCAGACACGTCCCATCTGAGTATATGAACACTCCATGATGATAAGGCGCGGCTTGGATGATATGGCGAAGAAAAAGTCGGATGCTCTCCGCTGAGCATATAGCATTATTGCCCGTTTACGATAATTGTAATCGAAGTGATAATCGTGAATAATGCTACGAATAATATCTTCACCTTCAATTCTTAAAGGCAGACATCGGATTATCACGTATATCAAACCGTAAACAAGGTTAAACCATGAGTTACTTACAATATCCTTCTCAGGAATTTCTTCTCTTCGAATCACCAATCCGTTGCTTGCCGGATCTTCAAGCGTAAGCACTCTTTGTTCAAATTTGTGCAGTGAACCTGAAACATGATGTTCATAGTACTGCCCTATCTTCTTTCTTGTTATACGTGAGGAAAAATTCCACACGTCGTACTTTTTAAAAAAACGAAGCGGATTAAAGAAAAACAAATCCTTGCAGACAAGTTTCAAACTTGAAGCAGAAACCTCTCGTGCCCGGTGTACATAAATTGAATCCAACAGATAAATCCTCAAATATGGCCATATTGCTATGCCCTTACATTTGATGGACATAACGTCATATCTTTCCTCAATCTCTTGCAGTTTATTTACCGCCTCCAGATACTCCATTTCCTATTTGTTAGTTAAAACGTCGTGCGACCAGATTATTGTATATGAGAGCATACTTGCTGGCAATGGTATTCCAGTCATAGTTGGCTCGGGAGACTCTTTCATTATCATTTCTCTCAAGCCAATTCTTTATAGCATCAGGCTTGACATCATCAAAATCGACAATACAATACTGACGACTATTGTTTGCATCGTCCACTAAAGTACCTGCAACGGCCTTGTTTACAATAGTCCTCAACCCCGTTGCATATGCCTCTATTTCAGACAAAGCCTGGCCTTCTTTCCAACTGGGATGGGCATATATATCAGCCGCCGAATAATATTTGAATAACTCATCGCTATTCCTATAACCTATCAACTTGACTATTCCGTCAAGTCGGTTACTGGAGACGAACTCTTCGATTGCGTCTTTATCAGGCCCCAGGCCAATTAGCCAGTATTGATAATCAATTTCCAATTGCTCAAGGATCTTCAAAAAAGCCAATTGGCCTTTTCTATCCTGCAAGGAAGCCACGGTGAGGAAGACCGTAGTATTATCTCCGACAGACAGCTCTTGCCTGATCTTCGTACGCCACTCTTTTGAGTAATAGAACTTAGTTGTATCTACCCCATTCGGGATTATGGAATATTTCTCAGGCTGCACCCCCAGAATATCCGTAAACTCATGCCTTGCATCATTTGTCAGTCCGGTGAAATAATCACAGTGCGGCAGATTTCCATAATACCTATCGCGTCCTATAACATCAGACTCCTCACCTCTGTAAAAAATACCATGGCAGGTCATAAGAAGTGGAATCTGCTTGCCGTTCATGGCAAACCAGGCCGGGGATACAACGCCTATTCCATGCACGTGAATCAGATCCGGCCGCGTCAAACCTATTGCCCTACGGATATTTGATTTATAGAAAGCATATCGAAACGGATTCTGATGATCAATCTTTATATAATGCTTCCATTCCAGCCAGGTCCGTACAGGATGGCAAAAGACATCCTTAAGCATCCCGATAATGGACAATTTATAGCCCACATATTGATTAGGGAATGAACAAATCTTTTGGGCACTTGATTCTGAAGTGTTGGTAGCAAAGGTGTAGACCGTTACGCCTTCTACAGATTGTTTGCTTAGTTCATACACCACTTTTGCAGCCCCAGTGGTATAATTGCCTCCCGCCTCTTTGGGCAATTGCCCAATCATCAGAATGTTCATTATCCTAATAACTCCCTATATAAATGCAAATACTCGTCGCCCATATGTGACAAGAGGAAATGCTGCTGGACATTAAGTTTGGCCGCTGTGCCAATATTTCTACGCTTACCTTCGTCAAGTAACAAGTCTTTTAACAACTTATATGCCTTGTCAACGCCATGCATCTGCACAATAAAACCGTTCAGACCGTCAGTTATTATCTCCGGTGTTCCACCACCGTCGGTTGCTATTACGGGAATGCCGGTCGCCATCGCCTCCATTATCGAATTAGAAACACCTTCTGCGTGCACTTCACTCGTAAAAAGCATCGCCACATCGGTTATCTGCATAATATCTTCCACATCTGACCGGCGACCGACAAACCGGATATTATGAATCCTGCTTTGTTTAACAATATCCCGGTACATATCCAACTGATTCCCTTCTCCAATGGCTAAGAAGTGAACATCTAGATTGTCCTCGTGCGCCCTTCTGGCCACTTCGATAAATGATTGCCAATCCTTTGCCCTGGTTACCCGAGCCACCATCGAGACAACAAACTTCTCAGTGATGCCCAATTCATTTTTCTTTGCTTCTTTATCTATATTGGCTTTTATCCGGTCAAAGTCAAAACCGTTATAGATGACATGAGATTTAGATTGAGGTGCTTTTTTTGCCTCTATACCAGCCCGCGAATTGCTGACTATGGCATCTGCCATCATAAAAGAAAAACGCGTGGCCAATCCTCTAAAACCGGGGGATACTTTGTTTCCATCAGCAACAAATCCGGCAATATACCTATAGCCCTTGGTACGGCTCAATATGGGCAATGTTATTAATTCAAGAGGTGTATCGGACCAGGAATGAACAATATCCGGTTTAAACTCCTTAATAACGTCCTTTATCTCACGGAAGCGCTTTAAATGGCTGGACTCCGAGTGTGTATATATCTTTATTTCCGAACCGACAATCTCGTGGTATTGAACCTCAGATGGATAAACCAAAGCCGCTTGTTCAACTTCTGCTTTCCGTGACAGTTCCCGTGCCAATTGGACCATCCGACGCTCTCGGCCTCCTCCGCCGAAACGTTGTATGATGTGCAAGACTCTCATTGCGTATTTGTAATTCCCACGTCTTCCAGGGGAAAAATAGCTGTGGTATTTATATCAATCCCCTCTTTCACAACCCTCGCCGGGTTGCCGGCAGCTATGCAATTTGCCGGAACGCTCTTGGTCACTATCGAGCAGGCTCCGATGATCGCATTGTCTCCTATCGTTACACCTTTGCAAATCCTTGAGTACTCTCCTATGCAAACATTTGAACCTATTTTAATGGGGGCATTGGCAGAATACATTGGCTGTCGCTCTCTTGACAGATGTGGAGTATGGCGCATATAGCGACGGTCATCAGGATTAATAGGATGATAATTGTGGTCAACAATTGTAACGAAATTAGAAATCGCCGTATCCTCCCCAATTTCGATACTATTGACACAATTGATTTTACTGCCCATCCCAACCTTAGCCCACTTGCCCAGAGTCACTTTGCCGTGGTTATATGAGAGGATGTTGCCAAAAAGCTCACTATTTTCGTGAAGGACTACATCACGGGCGTCAGATCCCCATTTCAGATATATTCCACTACCTGTCCCAAAATATTGGCCCCGTCCAATTAAGGTAGCCTTTTTAGATAACACTCTGAACTGTATTCTGGCACGAACTGACTCCGGCAACAGCTTTGTCAGAAGATGAAAGATTCTCATTTATTAATATGTAAATAGCTCAACACCAACCCCTTCACCGAAACTCTCTCTACCTTGTTGAGACCGATATAATATGCAAGTACTATAGATAATACCAAAGCGATGGCCGTTACGAGTATTTTTAATACTACAGATGAGCAGAGCAAAAACACAGGCAGGCTCAAGCCAACTGTCAGTAGTGCAGCCAAGAAGCACGGAACCACGGCACCCTTGATAAACTGACCGGCCGAGAAGACTTCTACTTCTTTCTTTGCAAAGAACACCCTGATAAAGATGACTATGAAGTTTATGGCTGCCTTTACAATCATACAGGTTACCGGAGGAAGTCCCAGCTTGAAAAGCAGGTACACGATGACCAGGTCGGAGAAGAATACCAGGGAAACTATTATCTGATATGTTTTAATCCTTCCTGTGGCAAAAATGGCAATCCATAACGGCGCCGATATGGCATTGAATATTGAGGCTATTATAAACAGGATACAAAACCAGTTGGTGTACTCCGGCACAGTAGTCAGCCAGATACCAAGTATCGCATCGATATTCAAAAGTATCGGATACGTGACGATGAAAAGCAAGAAAAAAGAAATCTTTGCCGTATAAGCTATAAGGTTACCTAAATACTCGTAGTCTTTTGCCGCGTAAGATTTTGTGATCTGCGGCTGGAAAGCAGTCTGGAAATTGCTGGTCAAGCCCGTAATGGCCCCGTTTACCTGGTGGGCTATACCCATTGCGGCATTTACAGCAAGGGGATAGAACCAGTTGACGACAATCCCGGTTCCATAGCTCACAGCAACTACAGCGGCCTGGCCAAGCAGTGCCCATCCCGAGAAACTAAAGATTTCTCTGAAGATTGTCTTGTCGTAGGCCAATCTGAACCTGGACTCCTTGAACTTAATCCTGCAATAGATTCCAAACGATAGATTCACCAACAACTGCAGCAGAGCGGTCAATATCCCGAATAATATCAGCTTGTCTGTATCAATTACCAACAGCAAATAGGCAAAGAAGAGCTTAAGGACAGCTTCCGCAACGCCGACAACCGCATAAAAAGACATCTTCTCGTGGGAAATGACATCGGCGATATATGGCAAGGCTATCACGCTTACCAACAAAGAAAAAACCGACAACTGGTAAATAATGTCAGCAGCTAACTTACGCCCTTCGGGGATATTAACTTTGGTATGGAGGAACCACAAACCTATGGTCTCGGCAAGCAATAAAATAATAGCGGCTATCACGACGTGTGTGGTCAGACTCACACTGAAAACCTTGCTTAGCCTTTGGCTATCGTCGCGTCCGAGTTCGAAAGACAAAAAACGCTGCGTCGATGATGCCAGGGTTGACTTGAGAAACGTCATTAGCGCCACTACCGAACCCACAAGATTGAATAAGCCGAAGTCATCGACTCCAAGGGCTTTAAGCACAAGGCGGGATGAATACAACGATATCAACATCACGATGAACATCCTGATGTAGAGAACGATTGTATTCGTTACTATCCTTTTGCTTTTACCTTGGTCACCTGCCATAGCTCATAGTCTGTTTAGCGCCCTTGTCAAAGTAAAATGAACAGTATTTATTTATAAACAGAAAAAATGCGATAAAAACAAAATAGCCCCTCATCAACGGCTCTAACAGAAAACTCTCTGTCAACAAAAAGACCATATACGGCAATATGGCAAAAGCTTTCTTGAACGAAAAATTGTTGTAGAATGGGCGTAACAACAAAATAATAAAAAACGCCACCCCGAAAATACCATATGCGATATACGCGGTTAGAAAATCGTTGTGCGTGCGGATATGACGCCCCAGGTCGATACACTCCAACTGCCCGATACCAAATAAATGGCTGACTGGTGACATTTCTGCAAACAACTCAAGCTTTTTGGACCAAATGCTAAATCGTCCACCACCGGATTCTTCGTCAAACTCCTCCTGAAAACGCTGAAGGAGCAGATCCAAGAGACTATATTTATATAAGATGTAAATTAGAGCACCGGAAGCGGCTATAATGAGCAGTTTGACAGGAATTGACAATTTCTTGTTGAGTATGACAAATAAAATGCTGCCCAAAGCTGTGGCTATCAAAGCGCCACGGCTTGCATTCATTGCCAAGGTGATAAAAGAAATGACAATAGTTGCAAGTAGGAACAAACGCAACAGTATCGGTTTCTTTTTTCCATCAAGGATAAGATTTGTCCCAATTACAGCTCCACATCCTATGGTGCCGCCAAAGACATTTGGATTAAGCCAGCCGGAACGGTCAAAGTCCTCAGCAGTATGGGTATATGCATACATAAAATGCTCTATATTGAGCAGGAATACCAAACCCAGAACGAAAGAGACCAACACAAATCCGTAGCCGAATAAATCCAAGTCTTTTTCGTTGCGGATGTACGCTGACAAAATCATTATCATCAATATGCCTATCCATAAAACTCCTGTTACCTCAAAATCAAAAAATAATAATGATACAACGAAGAAATATGAAAGCGCTATGATGTAAATTGCGGGAATACGGACTCTAAGTCTGGATAAAAACCATAAAAATAGTAAGGCGACAAACGGGTATGCGATAGAAAACGGCAACAGGCCCACAAATGAACTATATGATATTGTATAAAACGCCGTTACCGCAAAAGGTGTAAACTCCTTTGCATACAATAGCGGAGCAAAGACCAACCCCAAGTATACCATACGGATGGCCAAAGGATACTCTTCTACCTCCGGCCTCATCATTAACAACGTAAGGATGGCCAGAACGGCATAATAAATCACTAATCCTATGTTCTTTCCCAATACAGGAGACGGTCTTCCGCTATTCATCAATCATCTATCTTCTTTTCAGCAGAAACTCCGCGTACTCAAAGTCTTCAATAAAATCAATATCCACGGAACGTATCCTGGGCATGATATAGGCGTAGGATTTGTCTGTGAAGTATTTGCGTTCACGGATTATTGTTGTCTTGAAAACATAAACGGCCCCATTGGGGTAGTATGACACACGATTGTCCTGCCGGTTTTTCAAAGTATCTTCAAAGATGTTCACAAAGCGACCTTCTTCGTCGAGATACTTGTGCCATGTCACAGGATGCGCCTCACGGCAATAACTTACCACCGAGTCGGCTGACTTCTGTTCAAACAAATCCACCGCGCCATCGATATCTTCTGCAATGCGCAACGGCGATGTAGGCTGAAGAACCACGAAAGAATCGATAGGTTTTCCGCCTTCCTTCTCCAGACGATTTATGGTGTAAATGTAATTATCTACGGCCATCGCAGTGTCGGTAGCCAGTTCGGCTGGGCGCATAAATGGCAACTCTGCGCCGTATTCGACTGCGATCCGTGCTATTTCTTCGTCTTCTGTAGAAACAATCACACGGTCTATATGCTTTGCCTTCAAACCTTCCTCAACAGCATAAGCGATAAGGGGTTTGCCGTTCAGCGGTCTGATGTTTTTGCCGGGCAGGCCTTTAGATCCGCCTCGGGCAGGAATAATTGCTATCATAAAACTCTAATCTCTCTTAAAAATATCCCTCGTATAAACTTTCTCGGCGACATCGTCCAGGGCGGCGTCGTAGCGGTTGGCGATGATGGCGTTGGAGAGGCGCTTGAATTTTGCAAGGTCGTTGACAACCAGGCTGCCGAAGAAGGTGGTGCCGTCTTCCAGCGTCGGTTCGTAAACGATGACGCTGGCGCCTTTGGCCTTGATGCGCTTCATGATGCCCTGGATGGCGCTCTGGCGGAAGTTGTCGCTGCCGGTCTTCATGGTGAGGCGGTAGACGCCAACCACCACTTCATGTTCGCGGGCGGAATCGTAGGCGCTGGATGCGGTGTAATAGCCCGCCTTGCCCAGGACGCGGTCCGCAATGTAATCTTTGCGGGTGCGGTTGGAATCTACGATGGCCTTGATGAGGTTCTCCGGAACATCGTTGAAGTTGGCAAGCAACTGCTTCGTGTC
>JAEEGL012188456.1_pt1 | contig 15312 bp, 7 predicted proteins | sample 9134231 | NCBI WGS metagenome assembly JAEEGL01 (sample SAMN16246548, study PRJNA631951) | gut metagenome | biome: gut microbiome; feature: rumen; material: fiber-attached | host: Bos | place: Iran: Karaj | collected 2018-10 | reverse complement strand
TTACATGTTCTGTATGTGGTGACAGCTATGAAGAAATAATCCCTGCACTTGGACATGATCCTGCTGCAGAATGGGTTGTTGTAAAAGAATCGAACGATTTTATCGGTCGAAACGGATTAGAAGAGCTTCGATGTAACAGATGCAACGAACTTCTTGACAGTCGTGATATCGAGGCAAGGAATGATGGCTTTACTCTGGTGAAATTAATTGTAATCATAGCCGTGATCCTTATTGGAATAGTTGCTTTTATAGTGATCCGTCGGGCGGCTTTTAATAACTTGAAAAAACATGATTGATATTGTATATTAGTGTAGTAAGGCTTGATTAGCGAATACTGATCGTAAATTATAATTTGGGGTTGACAAAATGGTTTACATAACTCATAATCATACATACATACATACATACATACATACATACATACATACATACATACATATCGTTTCTGACGGTGTAATACGTCAGAGATTTTTCTGTAGCGTTTAATAGGGACACTCTGTTCCGGTGCATTCCGGGACAGAGTGTTTTGTTTTTGTACGGGGGAAAGGATGAAATGTTGAAAAAAACGAATCATAATTCATTCAATGGTAATGTAGATAAAAAGGTGGTAATACTCTTGACCACCTCGCTTATTTTATCAGTGGTCTTTTCTGTGCTGATAACAGTTGACAGTATAGCTTCATCTTATGATCTGCATAATCCTTGTCATGGTCGGCTTGATGATGGCGAAGATATTATCACATGGGATTGTGTATATTTTGGAAATTACTGGCAGAATGATACAAATAATGATGGAACCGCTGACAGAAATGATAGAAAAGAAAGAATAAAATGGCGTGTATTGGAAGTGAATGAAGATGATGAAGCTTTGTTAATATCAGACATGAATTTAGATTATTCGATATATACTAATGATCTGGAGAATCCTTCTTGGGAAACATCTTATACAAGAGCCTATTTGAACGGTATTGAGATAGAAGGTGATAATGGTAATCTTATTGAAGACTGTAGCGATGATAATTTTTTGGATAATGCATTTGATGATGATGAGCAAATCGCAATAGTAGATTCTACGGTTACTATAAAGGATTACATCTGTCTGCAGCTTGATGACAGTAGGGAATATGATACTGAAGACAGTATATTTTTACCAGGATCAGACGAATTCTTTTCTGAGAGATTTGGCGCATCGGTTTATTCAGTAAATAATCAGTTGTTTAGAAGTCGTGATACGGAGTATACAAAATGCCTTGGCGGTGAAGATACATACTGGATAGGATATGAAGGTGATGTTTCAAGATATGTTAAAGCTGATGGCGAATTTCTCGGTGCGACCGATGCCAAATTGAAAAGAAAGTGTTCCTTAAGGCCTATGCTTTGGCTGGATCTTACTGAAGAAGATGTTTGGAGTTATGCAGGTACTGTCTGTTCTGATAGTACAATAGATAGGAATGAAATGTATTCTTTTGCTGTCAGTTCAATTTCATTTTCTGATGATGAACAGATTCAGGTAAAGAACATTCATTATGGGGATTGTATTGGTGACTTGCCGAGTGTTACATCAGGAAGTGATTGTTTGCTGGGATGGTATGATAATCCAGATGAATGTGTATCAGCAGGAAATAACATGGGATACAGAATTAACCCGGATCATATGTTATATTTTACGGAAGATAAAACATTTTATCCGTGGATTGTCAGGGCTAATTCAAATCCTCAAAATCCATTGAATGATGGAGATGGTAATGTAATTTGGGATTGTGTATGGTTTGGAAACTATATTCAAAAAGATACTAATGGAGATAAATCGATAAATTCAGCGGACCGGAAAATGCCGATCAAGTGGAGAGTAATTAAAGCTGATAATGATTATATGCTGCTTTTGGCAGACAAAATACTAGATATTATGCCTTATTGCAATACTTCCTCTGAAGACGGTATAACCTGGACGAAATGTTCTTTAAGAGGGTGGCTTAATGATGAGTTTTTGAACAGTGCATTTGATGAGGATGAAAAAAACGCTCTCTCAATTCAGGGAGATGCTGCATTAGGAATACCGGAGGATAAGGTTAAATTATTGTCCTGTTATGATGGGAGCATAGAAGGCTTTGAGGCAGGCAAAAGATATCTTGCCAGAATAGATACAGCCGGTTTTGAGCTTATGGGGAAGTCACTTGCCTATAATACTGATTATGCAGAGAAAAAAAGAAAGGAATTAGTCGAATTACGTTTTGATTCAGCGGAAGCTTACGAATGGTTTAGTGCTGTGAGTTTTCCGACCGATACAGATTACTTTGATAAATATAAGGGAATGGGAGAATATTTTGTTGGAGAGAGATATGGTGAGGCATTATGCAGTTACAGCGATGCAATGCCAGGTTCAAAAATACGGATTAAGCCGGTAAATACATTGTTCCGATGTCATACAGATAGTATCCAAAATATGCCGGCAGGTATAAGGCCTGTTGTATGCATAAAAAAGAATTCGTATGCGTGGTCATATGCAGGTAAAGTCAGCTCCTATAATAAAAATGACGAAGGTGTGTATGAAATACCTTTCAGAAAAACAATGGCATGTACTGTCAGTTTTAACGCTGCCGGTGGATCGGTTGATATTCCTGAGAAAACTGTTGTTTCAGGGAGGCAATACGGGCAACTTCCTGTTCCTAAGTTTGATGGACGTAATTTTGCCGGTTGGTATACAAGTCCGGAAGGTGGTGAGCGTATTTGGGGTGATACGATGGTAAGACTTGTGTCTGATCATACTTTATACGCACATTGGACAGACGAAAAGAAAGTATTGGTGTTTTTTATAGCTCGTGGTGCAGGATTGGATGTCAGTCGTAAGGAGTATACAAACGGACAGCTTTTTGGAGACTTGCCTGTTCCTATAAAAAAAGGTGCTGTATTCACAGGATGGTATTTAGGAGAACAGCGGTCTTCTGCGAGGATACAGGAAGATGATATTGTATCATTTGAAGGTGGAATAGCTTATTTGTATGCACATTTTGACGAAGAACTTCCCCCAAAAACAGGATCGAAAGAGAAAATGATATCTGATCCAAGTGATGTTCATACGGATCCGGGTTATGATCCCCCTGGTCCTGATTCTCCCAAGCCGGGCACAGGTTATGATCCTCCCGGACAGGGAGGCTTTGATGGTAATAGTTATACATTAACGTTAAATGCAAATGGTGGTTATTATTTAGATGAACCAAAGGATATAGATGAAAGATTCTATGTCATGGATTACTACGATCGGATTAGGGAATATGGTAGTTCTGAATTGAATTATCTTGTGCCGGAGGGACTTGAATTATATGATTGCATAAATGATTTTTCGGAAGAAAAGAAACAGATAATAAATAATCCTTTTAGGGAAGGTTATGTATTTGATGAAGATTATTATCTTTTAAATCATAGTGGTGACATCAGTAATACTGATAAACCATATCTTGATGGAACTTCAAATGTGGTAATAGACGAGGATAAAACTTTTTATTGTGCATGGCGTGATGAAGATGAATACATCAAGATAAAAGAAAGTGATGATAGTAAAGATCCTGCTCAAGTACAGCAAATGTTATATGCCAGCCTTCGTTTTGAAGCTTCAGATGGAGAAGTGAGGTTGCCTTCCGGAGGACATGGAAAAATAATTATGCAGAAAGTTCTTAGGGGACAGCTTTATCAATTTCCTAATGCATATAAAGAAGGATGGGACTTTATCGGGTGGTATGATACGAAATCAGAATCAGGGAGAAGTTATATTAAAACCGGAACCAATTTAAGAATAGACGAGGATAAAACGTATAAAGCTTATTTTGCAAAAAGAAAAAGCGTGACAGTATATGCATATAATGACAATCAGGCTGGTCTTCTTTATCCGACGGATTTTGATGTTGAAGACTGTGAAAGAATGGCAGTGAGGTCTTTGCAGATCAATGTGGATGAATCGATGGAACTGGGTGCAGCTATTGAGGAAGGGCTTCGTGAAAGCGGTTATTGGCCATTCTATAGGCCATCTGCCGTATGGGATGCGTATGCAGATTCATCTTCTTTATCGTATGAAGAGGCTTATGAGTATTCATTGAATGCAAGAACTGTTTCGAATTCTGTAAATGAGTACTGGTTGTATTATGAGGAACAACCGGACTTCCCGGAGAGCATAACACTTACGGAAACAGAACCGCAAGGTATATACAGTTGGATTACAATTGATCCGAATGGTGGTTATTTCTCATCTGATTTATATACCGGCGGCCAGAAAGAATATGAGGCCAGAAAGTATCCTTACTTAAAAAATACTGTATTTGGATGCGAGACAAATAGATATGAGATAGAAAGAGAAGGATATGATTTTGTGGGATGGTTTTATGCTGCGACCGGTATTACTTATGCTCCGGATGTTGCGATAATGATCGGAAGGGATGATTCATACAATTCGGGGGAAGAGTATATATGCGCTTTATGGAAAGAAAAGAGTAATGAAGAAACGGAACCTGAAAATGAAATAGGAAAGGATGATGGAAATAATACTGCAAAAGATGATAAGTCAGATGATGCACAAAAAACGAATAATGAACTTTTTAAGTCGGATGAGTTTATATTTGATGATTTAGCTGCAAATGAATCGGTTTCTTTAAAGCTTGAGTACAAGAAAGCAGTGTCTTATAACGGATTAAAGCATGTTTCATCATATAATAAATCCGGCAAGAAGTATGTGAATGATGTGGAGGTTAGGATTGATTCATCTTTGCTTGTGTTTTCTGATCCGGTATTAAAGTTTAAAAATAACATTAATTCTGTCCATAAGCCCGGAAAAGAAGCATATTATACGCTTTCTTTTAAGGCGTGGAAAGGTATTTCTAAAGAGAAAAAAGGACTGATAAAGTCAGTGAACAGGCAATTAAAGTCTAAACGTTTTGTATTTGATATAGATCCGGCTGATATATCAAAGGCAGATAGTATCGATGTGAAGAAAAATAGGAATGGCAGCAAAATCATAAAGGTCTTTATTTCAATCAATGGCTTCAACATGATCCTGGGGAAAAAGGATTATGATTATGTGATCACAAGTGATACGGTCGTGCTGACTGGGAAGGGAAACTATGTAGGTACGATGGAAATGAAGTAGTATTAGTGGAGAATTATGATGAGCAGAAGTACAAATAGGAAAAAAAGCGTTAAAAAAGAAAAAAATGTAATAAACAAAAGCGAATTATATCAAATACAAGAAAAAAAGATACAAAATGACACAGTGAATCGTAATCAATATGATGATAATGCGATGTTCAGAATCATGTCGGTCATATCTTTTATTTCAAGTGTGGTTAGTATATTTTCTCAACTGTTTGGTAATGATTCTTATGTGGAATCTGTGTTAGTTGCATTAATCATCTCATTATTCATTGCATATATAATGCTCGAAATCAAGAATAGTAAAAGAGAGACACTATGTGGTAAGATTTGTGAATTATATACTTGGTATAAGGATAATTCAGTGTTTGTTTTAGTTCCTCTGATAGTTTTTTTCTTTATATTTGTCTTGCTTGTCATGGTTAAATCCAAATGATTTATTATGAATTACAAATTATTAATGAATGACGTAATGATTGTATTGATGAATGAACTGGAAAAAGGGGGAATTATAATTGTGAACAATGAGAGGATAAAGAAAACAATTTTTAAATCAGTTGTATTGTTATTAATTTATTGTTGTTGTTTCTGCTTGGCTGAAACTGTCTTATATGCACAGGAAGAATTGCCCGAATGTGAAATATGTGAGAATGAAGATGTGTCGGTCAGTGAACATGAAGAAAGCGTAACAGGTGCAGCGTTTGATGTTGTTATTGATGGTTGGAGGTTTGAACGCAATTATGATAAATCGGAGTACTCAGGGTATAAAGTTGGTAAAATAAGACGGGAAGGTGATTCAACAAAGCTTATAATTCCTTCAAAGATAGATGGATATGATGTTATCATAAAAAATGCATCTACTGGTTATACTGATCCTTTTTTCCCTCCGGATGTAACTGAAATAGTATTTGAAGAGGGAGTAAAAATAGATAAATCATGTTCAGACCTTTTTATTGGATGTGATTGTTTAAAAGAAGTGGATTTAAGTGGAGTTGATATGTCAAACGTTACAAATTATGAAAGTATGTTTTATGGATGCGAATCAATTGAAAAAATACGATTTGGAGATGGTTTTGATGCATGCATGGCACTTAATATAGATAATATGTTTTATGGTTGTAAAAAACTAAATGAGTTGGATTTTGAACATTTTAATAGTGGAAAATTATTAAAATTGGAAGATGTATTTTCCGGTTGTGAATCAATTGAATCAATAGATTTATCAGGATTAAGGACCGAAAATGTTACAAGGATGACGGGATTGTTTAGTGGGTGTAAAAAATTAAAAAGTATAGATATATCACATTTTAATACGAGTAACGTGACTACAATGCGTTATTTGTTTTCCGGTTGTGAATCTCTTGAAAGTGTTGATTTGAGGAATTTTGATACATCTAATGTTACTGATATGTTTGCATTATTTTCTAATTGTAGAAAATTGAAGATAGGGGATATTCCAGGAATATATTCTTTGAATACAAATAATGTTACTGATATGACAGCAATGTTTCTGGGATGTGATGAGATAGAAAATACATATTTTATTTCGTCGTTTAATACTCAGAATGTCATGACGATGAGAAGAATGTTTGCGGATTGCAAAAATCTTAAAATTGCGAGTTTAAAAGGGTTAAATCTAGAATCGCTTGATGATAATAATTATATGTTTTATGGTTGTACAAATCTGAAGGTGGTTGATTTAAGTGATACATATTGGAAAGGATACCAAATTCATGATGCGAGTATGATTTTTTGGGATTGCGATAATTTAGTAATGATTGATATGAGCAACTCAATTAATATTGGTCTTGGAATTCAGGTTTTATATACATATGATATACCGATTATAAAAACGCCTAAATCGGTGAAAAACATTAGTGGGACGGATCTTTCTCTGAAAAATGAATACTACGAATATAAAAACGGAAAATATGGGACAGAACGTTTTTTTACATTAGAGGATGCACCAGCTAATAGTGTAATCGCGGTTAAAGGCGCTATTGAGAAATATGGTTTAGAGCTTGGTGAGGAGAAGAAACCTATAAGTACAAATGATGAAACGGTGCCGGATGGTGGGGAATATCCATCTAATAATGATAACTATTACCTTGTAGTTAGTGGGAATAAGATAAATAAACTGATACTCGATTTGTCCGGGGTAGAGAAGGCTGGGGTATCTCCTGACAGTTTGAGAATCACAGTTCTAAAGGGTAGCGTGATTAAGACCTATGGAGTTGTAAAGGCGGAGGCTGAGGATAAAAAGGCAGTAAAGGTTAAGGTTTCTAATGGCGTAGCAACCGTAAAACCTAAAAAAGATGGAAAAGTAAAGTATAAAACAGAGGACGGAAAAGAATATACTGTTGAGTTTATAGTGGAAACGCCAAAAGCACAGAAGGCCGCAAAGACTATCAGTGTTGATGAAACTAAGACGGTGGAATTATCTATAGCTGATATGTTTGGAACTACGATAGATAAAGGAAGTCTTAAGATTGAAAAAGAAAAAGTAGAAGGACAGGCAGAGGTGGATAATAGCAAAAAAACAATTGTGATCACACCGAGGAAGGCTGATGTAATAAAAGTGGTTTATTGTTATTTGAATAAAAAGTATAAGCTGACAATCAAAGTTAAATAAAGGGGGAAATAGAAAATGAGAAGAAAAAATTTGTTGTTGGGGGTAGCTGTATTATCTACTATTATGACAATGCCGTTGTCTGTACAGACAGTGTTGGCCGGTGATATTTCTGTGATGGAAGACGGAGTTGAATGCGTTTCGGCCGAAAATGCGTATTCGGTGGAGGATTCCATTGGATTACCTGATTCGGAGGAAATAAACGGCGGGGATGAAGTGACTGAAGGAGATTATACATATTACATATCGGATGGTGTTGCCTCCATAAAGAAGTATAACGGTACGGAAGAAGAGGTGACTCTTCCTGTTCAGGTCACAGCAGGTGGTGTGACATATGATGTCACCGGGGTGAGATCGTCAGCATTTGATGGAAAGACATCAATAAAAAAACTTACAATTCCTGAAGGCATTTCAAAGATGGATTATAAGTCATTTGGTGGATGTGTAAATTTAAGCGAGATCATTATTCAGGGAAATCTGTCGGCGGTTTCAAAGAAGACTACTTCGGTTTTTAGTGAAGCGGGAAAAAATGCAGATTCACTCACTGTGAGTTTTGGAGAAAAGGTTACGGAGATACCGGAGAATCTGTTTTCGTCAGATGCAACTACAGATAAGCCCGTGCACCCTCATATTACAAAGCTTATTATCGGAGACAATGTGGCAAGTATAGGCGCCAATGCATTTTATAATTGTCGGAGTCTTAAGGAAATAGTGTTCGGAGCAAAGCTTACAACTATAGGTAACAGTGCGTTTGAAAACAATGTGGTCCTTGAAAAACTGGAATTTGATCCTGCTTTGACAACCATTGATAGAGAAGCATTCATGGGATGCATAGGGCTTTCGGAACTGGTGTTAAATGAAAGTATAGTTAAAGTGAATAACGATGCATTTAAGGGGTGTTCCGGAATCACTACGATTAAAGTAGAGGGAAGTGCAGTATTTGGAACACATGTTTTTGATAATTGTGTTAAATTGGAGAAACTGGACATTATGACACTGGGGACACTTGGAAATGCGGCGTTCAAAGGATGTACTTCTCTTAAGGAAATAAACATAAATGGTAATATAACAACATCAGATGATAGTGGTTCAAAGAGCTCAGGTATCTATCAATCTATATCTGTTTTTTCTGATGCGGGCAGAAATTCTGATGGGTTGGTCGTAACTTTTGGACCTAAGGTTACAGCTATCCCCAATTATCTTTTTGCTACAGGCGCCGACCAGTCAGCAGGTGATCATGCATATGTAACAAAGGTTGTGGTACCTGACAGTGTAACTACCATAGGAAAATACGCATTTTACAGATGTTATAACCTTTCAGATGTCGAGCTTGGCAAAGGGGTAACGACTATTGGAGAAGGGGCGTTTGCATATGACGTAAAGCTTCCGTCATTGATTTTGGGAAATAAAATCGCTGCTTTAGAAAGGGAAGCGTATTTGGGGTGTTCGGGAATAGAAACAATTGAAATAAAGGGAAATGTTGACATTGGAAAGAGTGCTTTTGAAGATTGTACTTCTGTTCAGAAAATAGTGATCGATGGAAATTGTAAGCCCGGGAACAAGGCTTTTGCCAATTGTACGTCCCTTGGTGAATTGTCAATTAATGGAAATATGACTGAAGCAGATCATGCGACAACTGGCTCATCGTATAAGTATTATTCTGTCTTTCTTAATGCAGGCAGGGATGCAAAGGGCGGTTCATTTGTGATTACTTTCGGTAATAAGACATCGGTCATTCCGGGATATCTTTTTGCAACCGGTGCGAGCGTGTCCGATGGTGACTATACTCATGTGACAAAGGTCGTAGCTTCTGAAACCGTATCCGGTATAGGCAAATATGCTTTTTATAACTGTCACGACCTAAAAGAATTTGTATATGAAGGAAAAGAGAGCTACTTTAAAAAAATACTTGAAGAGGAAGGAAATGACCTGTCCAAAGTGATGATTTCTTATGGTGGTAAGGATTATACACCCCCGGTAGACGATGGCTCGGGAGATTCAGGAAACGAATCGGGAGAAGAAGGAAAAGATAGTCAAATAGTAACTATATCATCAAACCAGGCTTATTTGATAGTGGGAGACCGGGCAGAATTAAAACTGGCCGGAATAGATAATTCAACTATCGTAGTGACCGGAAAGGCCGGAAGTTACAAGGACGGCATCCTTACGGCCTTGAAAAAAGGAAATATAACAGTAAAAGCACTCGTGGGCGGAAAGCTGAAAAAAGTATGTAAGGTCAAGGTGGAGCAGCCCAAGATGAAAACCGCCATAAGCGTAAAAACAGGGAAAAAGAAAAGAGCAAAACTTGGGGGTACGAAACAGGCGGTGATTTATGAAAGCTCTGATAAGACTGTAGCTACGGTGGATGAAAAGGGAAAAGTGACAGGTGTGAAAGCGGGAATTGCTACTATTACCGCAAAGGTTGGAGGACATACTTATCCTTGCGTGGTTACTGTGATTTAGTATAATGATCCGGATAAATATCAAATGGAAGATAAGTCAAAGAAAAAAATAATAATCGGGATAGCTGTAGCTGCTATTTTATTTGCAATACTTATAGGCGTAGCCATTATAGTATTACTGTGCTTAAGATTTTTGCCTTCACAGCAGAAAAAACGTCAGCTTTCGCAGAACGAAAAAAATCTGTATGAATTAAAGCCTGAAGATAAGGATATGGCTGGCTTTGAGGAAGAGTCTGCGATGGAGGAGGAATCGGCATCGTCGGAAGAATCAGCTTCGCAAGAAGAATCAGCACCGCTGGAAGAATATATTGCCGGTCTTAATCTTGCTATAGGTCATTCTTATACAGGATATCTGAGAAACAGGTCTGATGAAGGATATCCTGTCGGAGAAAGCATAGTATATGATTATCATGATCTGCCTGATGATCTTTGTCTGGGGTATAGGATCATGGATTTCGACGAGGATGGTGAGGATGAACTTCTTACTATCGACTATGATGTTGAACATAATTTCCGTCTGAATATGTATGAGGTCAAGGACGGAGATACGGTTATCAGCGATCAGGTGTCCATGAAAGAGGATTATACTGAACCATCCGAGTTTATTTTTATAAATTGTGAGGGCTTTGGCGGTTGTTACATTTATGATAAGACTAAGATACTTTTATATATGGATTACTACGCATGGATCAATGCGGATGGCAATGACTGGGCTTATTCGGCTTATAAATATAACGGCAGTAGTTTTGACAGGATTGACGGCTCAGGATATGCCGGTTCCGGACATGAAAGTGAAGATGAATTCAGGTCTGCATTAAATAATATCGGGGTGAAGGATCCGGAGGACGAAGACCTTGTGTTTAAAGAAATATCTGAGCATTTAACAGGCGGTAATGCAATGTTTGAGTGGTATGGAAGCGGAGAGAAAAGCATAGCGCTTACAAGATTGCGATTCACGGATAAAAAAGATGATAGAGGTCATTTTGTTAAGGATAAATCCTTCGATGAAAAGATGAATTACAGAGGCGGTGATCCTGAACCCGGAACTGTTGAAGACAAATCTGAAGAGGTCGGTGAATATGTAATTCCCGACAGCGACTCCAGGATATTGAGTAAAAGTGATATTTCAGGTCTTTCGAAAGATGAGCTGGCATATGCCAGAAATGAGATCTATGCCCGCCATGGCAGAAAGTTTACCACAGACAAAATGAAGAAGTATTTTGACTCAAAGGAGTGGTACAGTGGAACCATAGAAGCATCGGATTTCAATGAAAATATGCTCAATGAAACAGAAAGGAAAAATGTAAAGTTTATTGAAGCATATGAAAAGGAAATGGGTTACAGGTAGAAGAAGTGTCAATATCATTTGAAAGCTTAGTTATCTGAAAATGGTACTATTTAATGAAAGCTCTAAAAAAATCAATTATTTTTTTATAGTGGGTAGTTTGGTCTTTTCAGTTAGCGGATGCGGGAGATTATTATATAAACTTTAGTTTTGATCATAATGATTTTTTTATATTTGTGTCTTTGATAAATGACAATATAGTTTTTTCTGTTAATATGTAGATGTTGGATTATAGGGGGAATTGTTAATGAAACATAAAACTAAGACTTTTCATATGTTCTTACACGTTGTTTTATCGATGATATTCATTGTGTTATGTTCCCTTTTTGTAGATGAATGTCAAGCATCTGAGGTGAGTGAAAACTCTATTGTTTATCATCTAAACGGCGGGATAAATAATACTAAAAACCCTACAGAGTATTCTAAAGACAAGAAAACCAGACTGAAAAACCCTACTCGTGAAGGATGCTCATTTGCAGGCTGGTATAAAAACAAGGATTTTACTGGATCGAAGATATCCAGTATTCCTACTAATACTAAAGGCCAGCTTGATGTATATGCAAAGTGGAAATTAAAAAAGTATTCAATCTCGTATAAGTTGGATCAAAAAGGCGTTAAGATCAAAAGTGGAAAAAAGCCGGCTAACCTTACAAAATATACAATTGAAGATGAAATCAATTTAAGTAATGTTGCTCCTACATGGAAAACTGCTACTATCAATTCTCAAGACGTAGTATTTGTAGGCTGGTATAAAGATAAGGATAGAACAATAGCTATAAAATCAATACCTAAAGGTACGACGGGAACAGTAAGGCTCTATGCTAAGTGGGGATTACAGGGAACATCTGGTGATGTTATAGATAAGCCTGTAGACGATGATAAAGATAACGACAATCCCGAATACACTTCTTATACCACTAAAGAATACAGAAAATGGTCAGAATCTATAATCAAACAGATCAATGAGGAACGAAAAAAGATAGGTAAAAATGAACTTAAATTAGATGAACAACTTATGTATGCCGCTACAATAAGAGCAAAAGAGGGCTTAGATCATGTGGGACATGTCCGAATAATAGATGGAAAGTCTTTAGATTGGTCAACTATCGCAAACGACATAAATTTATCTGATAATATTGTATTAGTATCAGAAAGTGGACAAGCTCATAGTGGTTCTGCTATAAATCAACATTATAATATATCAAATACGGCTGTATCAGATTGGAAAGGTAGTACAGCACATTGGGCTGCTCTTATGAGCAATCAGGGTATTTCTGGTGATATAATAGGCGTTGGAATAGCATACACAAATAGTTCAAAATCTTATGAATATAAAGGACAGCATACAATGACAGCATATGCCATCATTGGCCGTTACAAAACTGCTGAAGAAATAGCTGCTGAAAAAGAGCAGGAAGAAAAGGAAAAAGAACAGGCTGAACTTAGAAAAATTCAGTACACCATTAAATACGATATTAATGGCGGTGAAGGTAGTATTCCTGATTCTATAACAGTTACCCTTGCAGACACCGGTATTTCTCTTCCTTCACCTGATCTTAAGAAATGGGATGCTGATGAAGAAGAATATTTGAAGTTTAAATCATGGAATTCTCAGCCTAATGGCAAAGGTAAGTCATTTACCAAGGGACGAGCTTATACTTCTGCAGTAGGAAATGATCTGAACGTGAAAAATGGTGATGTGATTACACTGTATGCGATTTATGAGTGATAATTTATAATCTCTTCTCTTCTAAATTTTAAACAGGTGACGTCAATACCGGCGTCACCTGTTATTCTTTTTGATATATTTTTGCAAGAAGAATACAATGATTCGGTTCCTTGTCTGAATAAAATATGCTATATTAAAAAATATATGCAAGGTAATTTGATAATTATTCGTTTTAATAATAAAAAGGGAATAAAATGATTTCATTAAAAGCTGCTTATCCAGATATTGCAAAAGAATGGGATTATGAAAAAAATATACCTGAAAAACCTGAAAATGTAGCAGCTGGATGCAATAAGAAAGTATTTTGGATATGTGATAAAGGACACAGCTGGCAGGCAAAAGTATCAAATAGAACATATAATAATACGGGATGTCCATATTGCAGTGGAAGGATGGCTATCACAGGAGAAAATGATTTTGTGACAGTATATCCTGAATTAGCCAATGAATGGAATTACGAGAAAAACGGGGATCTAAATCCTAAAACATTATTACCAAATAGTAATAAAAAGGCATGGTGGAAATGTAACCAAGGGCATGAATGGTTAGCACAGATAAATAGCCGGGTACGTGGAAATGGATGTCCTTTTTGTTCAAATCAGATGGTTTTAACAGGTTTTAATGATTTGGCTACAAAAAGACCGGAACTCATTCTTGAATGGGATTTTGAAAAGAATAGGGATCTTTTACCTCAAAACATCACGTTTCGAACGGAGAAAAAAGTATGGTGGAAATGCGAGTATGGCCACTCGTGGAATGCTTCTGTATACACTCGATCTAATGGTCATGGCTGCCCTTTTTGTAAAAAAGGGTTAAGGACATCATTTGCCGAACAAGCAGTTTATTATTATGTTAAAAAAGTATTTCCAGACGCAATAAACAGTTGTAAAACAGCGATTGAAGGAAAGGATTTAGATATCTATATCCCCTCACGGCAAATAGCCATTGAATATGATGGTGAAAAATGGCATCAAAACATAAAAAAAGATCAAGAAAAAAATAGGCTCTGCGAAGAACAAAATATTGTTTTGTATCGTATCAGAGAAAGAAAATGTTGGTTTTGGGAAGAAACTGAGTTTCTTAAATTAATTCCTTGTGAAGCATATAATTTTGAAGAATTAAATAATGCGATTAATGTATTGCTGATGGATATAACTAATAATCTATACATACCTGAAATAAATATTGAGTCAGATAGATTGCTGATTATGGGGCAATATGCGCAGTTTAAAAAGAAAAATAATCTTACTATTACTCACCCAGATGTAGCAAAAGAATGGAATTATGAGAAAAATGAAGATATCATACCAGAATCCGTTAAAGCCGGATCAAATTTAATTTTTTGGTGGAAAGGAAAATGTGGACATGAATGGAAAGCTTCACCTGCAAACAGAATAAAAGGGAAAGGATGTCCCATTTGCGCTGGTAAAAAAGTGTTAGAAGGTTTTAATGATTTGGCTACTGTTAAACCAGAATTGGCAAAAGAATGGAATTATGAAAAGAATAATGATCTTTTACCAAATAGTGTTACCCCAGGTAGTAATAAAAAAGTGTGGTGGAAATGCCATAATGGTCATGAATGGATAGCTCAGATAAGTAGCCGTTCACATGGAAGAGGATGTCCTTTTTGTAATGACAGAGTAGAAAAGAATGTTATGTGTGTAGAAACCGGAAAAATTTACAAGAATGCAACAGAAGCAGCAAAGATAATAGGCTTAAAATCACGAAAAAGCATATCACAATGCTGCCTTGGAAAAAGAAATACTGCTGCAAATTTGCATTGGGAATATGTATAGAATTAGATAAGGGAGTGTAAAATAAGGGTCAATCATTTTTTCTATGTGATACATTAGCCGCTGACCCTGCGGCTTAGTACATTGACAGTTGCATAAAAAAGGATCTTCCTGTAAGGTTGAGTTGCATCTTTGGCCGGATGTAATAACCCAATCAACAGGAGGATCCTATATCATGGATTATATACGAACCGAAGCAGATGGACAACTGGCTTTTA
>JAEEGL010566489.1_pt1 | contig 15312 bp, 14 predicted proteins | sample 9134231 | NCBI WGS metagenome assembly JAEEGL01 (sample SAMN16246548, study PRJNA631951) | gut metagenome | biome: gut microbiome; feature: rumen; material: fiber-attached | host: Bos | place: Iran: Karaj | collected 2018-10 | reverse complement strand
ATGATTGGAGAAGTCCAATATGTAGTTTGTTTTATGATTATGAACTCGGTAAAGCTTCTTATGAGGCTCCTGATGGTATAATATCTGGTGATATTATAAAAAAGAGACAATATACGATAGAAAATGCTAAATTATTACATATATTTGATAACGAAATTAATATTGATGATGAATTATTACAAGAGGTTTTAGCTAGTGAATCATCTGATAAGATGAAAAATATTGTTAATACTATTCAAAAAGAACAAAATGAAGTAATAAGAAATGTTAATGATAAAAACTTAATAGTTCAGGGAATTGCAGGTTCGGGTAAAACTTCTGTTGCTTTACATAGAATTGCTTTTCTTCTTTATAAGATAGAGGATTTAAATTCTAATAATATGTTAATATTATCTCCTAATAAAGTGTTTTCGCAATATATATCAAATGTTTTACCAGAGTTAGGAGAAGAAAATACTAAGGAAACTTCTTTACATTTATTTTTAACTACATATTTAAGTGAATTTAAGAGAGTAGAGTCATTTACTGGTTTTATTGAAAGATATTATCAGAATAGAGATTTAATTGATTTTGATATTATTTCTTATAAACTATCTGATGGAATTATTAATGATATTGAAGATTATATTAGTAACTTTATTAAAAGTATTTCTTTTGTAGATGATTTATTTATTAATGAGGTTTCTTATACGAAAGAAGAATTAAATGATTTGTTTAAAAATAGATATGATCATTTTACTGTTATGGAAAGAATTGATTTTATTTCTGAAAAGATTTGTGATTGGAACTTTAATGGTAAATATAATAAGAAAAAACAGATTAGAAGGTATCTTTTAGATAGATTATCTTGTAATATAGATTTTATAGAAATATATAATGAATTCTTTAATAGTGTTTATTGTAAATATAAAAGGGGAAATCAAATATCGGATAAAAAACTTATAAATTATGAAGATGCAACTATATTAGTGTATATGAAGAGTTTATTAGAGGGTATTAATTATAATACTGAGATTAAAGAAGTTGTAATAGATGAAGCTCAAGATTATACTTTAATACAATATAAATTATTATTTAAAATATTTAGAAATGCTAATTATACAATTTTAGGAGATGTTAATCAAACGATTAATCCTTATTATAAATATGATAGTTTAGATATTATTAGTAAAATGTTACCTAGAAGTAGATATTTAGAATTAACTAAGACTTATAGATCAAGTGAAGAAATAATCGAGTTTACTAATAAGATACTTAATATTTCTCATGTTAGTGCTATAAGAAGAGGTGAAAAGAGAGAAGTTATACTTAGAAATAATCTTTTAAATGAGATTGATTATTTAGTTAATGATATTAATAATTTAAAGAGTAATTATAAGTCAGTAGCTATTATAACTAAAACTGATGATGAAACTAATTATATTTATAATAAGTTAAAAGATAAAGTGAGTATTTCAATGATTGATGATGATAATGATAAATATAGTAGGGATTTAATAGTTATTCCTAGTTATATGGCTAAGGGATTAGAGTTTGATGCTGTTATTATTTATACTGATAAGGATAATCCTTATACTGATAAAGAAAAATATTTATATTATGTTGCTTGTACTAGATGTCAACATCAATTAATTGTATATAATCAAGAGTAATACTTTGTTATTACTCTTTTTTTTGTTATAATATATTTAGGGTAGTGATAATATGACTGAAGAAAATTTTCATGAATTTGAAGAAGCAAATGCTATTTTAGATGAAGATCGTGCTTTTCTTTTTCAAGCAGATGAATTAGAAAAGGTTGATTTTAAAGATGTATTAAAAGCTAGAATGATTATAGAAGGATTATTGAATCAAATAGGGGTAGATTCTATTTTTTCGAAAAATCTTCATAAAAAAGTTGAGTCTGAGTTAGAAAAGGAAGAAGAAAAGACTTATTTAATTAATGGTATGACTTTTATTTGTTCTAATGAAGTAGAACATTATTTTGCTAGAAGATTATCTGTTTCTGGGGATATAGGCGCTAATAAATATATTGATAAAAAAATTAGAATAGTAATGGATAAAGATATTCTTTGTAAAGATATTAGTTTTTCTATTGATGGAGATGTTATTGTTGCAAAGATAGGTTTTTGTTGCGAACCAAAAATGGATAAATATTCTTTTATTTCTGATAAATCAGAATTAAGAGATAAGTTTCTTGATGAGGTATTGCTCCCTGATGTTAAAGATTTATTTGAAGAGATGTATGAAGTGTCTCCGGAGATGGCTAAGTTTGCAGGAGTTGGGAGAGTTATTTCTTCTTTAACAGAATCATACGAAGATAGTGTTACTGATGATTTAGCAGCTGATATTCAAAAAGAAGACCCAATGTCATCTTTTGATTTAATTGGTTTTACAATTGGTTTTTTAGATAGTGTAGATAAAACAGGTCATTTATCTAAAGTTCTTAAGGAAGCTATAGCAAATCAAGATCTTAAATTACTTAGAACTAAAGAAGAAGTAGATGAAGCTTCAATGGAATATAATGTTGATATAAAGGATGTTGGGGGATGTGTTGTAAATAGAGAGAGAAAGATTCTCATTCCTTGTAGTGGTACAGCTTCTGATTTTATTACACTTGTTCATGAATTAATGCACTATAATTCTTTAGTTAATAGTAAAACTAATATTGCTAATGAAGATGATTGTTGTTTCTTTACGGAATTTCCTTCAATTTATTTTGAGTATTTAGCTAAATATTATGCTGAAAAACATGGCCTTAAAACTAATAATTCTATTGATAGAAATGAATTTGCTATTAAGAAATTTTGGGATGTTGTTATGGCAACAGAATTATCAAATCTTTGCGTTGCTGGTAAACTAAATTCTAAGAGTTTTATGATTTTAGCTGAAAAATATAATTTTAGTCTTGGTGAGATGTGTAATTTTTCTGTTAGGATTAATGAAACATTTAGGCATGTTCCTTATTTATTAGGATTGCTTTCGACTAAGTATTCTTTAGATAAGGGTATTAGTGCTGATACTATTAGAGATCTTAGTACACATTTATATGATTTAAAATCTGATGAAGTTATTCAAAAATTAAATATGTCAGAATTAATTTTAAGTGATACTTTAGAAGCTAATAATTCTCATAGTCTTTAAATAGTAAACAAAGAAGTAAAAATAGTATTTTACTTCTTTTTTTTGCTATAATTTATATATAAGGGATGTATAGTATGAAGTTATGTGAAGTAGATAAAAGTAAGTTAGCTCCTATGATGAAACATTATGTTGAATTAAAGGAAAAATATCAAGATGTATTATTGTTTTATCGTTTGGGAGATTTTTATGAGATGTTTTTTGAAGATGCTGAACTTGTTAGTCATGAGTTAGAGCTTACTTTAACTGGTAGAAACGCGGGATTAGATGAGAGAGTTCCTATGTGTGGAGTTCCTTTTCATTCTGTAGATATATATATTGATAAATTAGTTAAAAAAGGTTATAAAGTTGCTATATGTGAGCAGCTAGAAGATCCTAAAAATGCTAAAGGTATTGTTAAGAGAGATGTTACAGAGGTTATTTCTTCTGGGACAATAGTTAATTCTAATAGTTTAGATGAGAGAGAGAATAATTATATTGGTAATATATATGATTATGAGTATTGTTATTGTATTGTTTATACGGATATTACTACTGGTGAGTTATATTCTGAAATAATTAATCATGATACAGATAAGCTTATTAATGATATTCTTTCTTTTGGTTTAAAAGAAGTTATTGTTAATTCTTTAGTTAGTAGTAATATTATTAATTTATTGAGAGAACAGTATAAACTTACAGTTACCATTAGTGATAATGTTTTAGATAGTGATGAATATAAGTTTTGTTATGAAGATATTAGTGATTTAAGATATATAACTGCTATTAATCATTTATTATATTATTTAGTTATAGATCAGAAGAGAAGTTTATTACATTTACAAAAGGTTATTATTAATGAGAATAATAATTTCTTAAGAATGGACATTCATACTAAGAGAAATTTGGAATTATTAGAGAGTTTACGATTAAAAGAGAGAAATTATTCTTTATTATGGCTTTTAGATAATACTAAGACGGCTATGGGTAGTAGAAAGTTAAGGCAGTGGATAGAAGCTCCTTTAATAGATAAAAAAGAAATAGAAAGAAGATATTCTATTGTTAGTAAATTAATGGATGAATTTATTCTTTGTGAAGATTTAAGAAAAGATTTATATGAAGTATATGATTTAGAGAGATTATCTGGTCGTGTATCTTTAGGTAATGCTAATGCTAGAGATTTATTACAGTTAAAGAATTCTCTTAGTGTTTTACCGGCTATAAAGAATATTTTAAATGAGATTAATTTTTATTATGATATCGATACTTTGGAACCATTATATAATCTTTTAGAGGAATCTATATATGAAGATGCTCCTATAACATTAAAAGATGGTTATTTAATTAAAAAGGGTTATTCTTCAGAATTAGATGAATTAAAAGATTTAAGGAGTGGGGGAAAAGACTTTATTAGTAAGTTTGAGATAGAAGAAAGAGAAAGAACTGGTATTAAGAATCTTAAAGTTGGTTTTAATAAAGTATTTGGTTATTATATTGAAGTTAGTAAGGGACAATTATCTTTAGTTACAGATGATATGGGATATATTAGAAAACAGACTTTAGCTAATTGTGAGAGATTTATTACTAATACTTTAAAAGAAAAAGAGGACTTAATATTAAGTGCTGAAGAAAAGATTATTAATTTAGAATATGATTTATTTATTGATATTAGAGATAAAGTAAAGAAGTATATACCTAAATTACAAATGATATCTAAAGCTATAAGTGAAGTAGATGTTTTACAGAGTTTTGCTTTAGTTAGTGAAAAATATAATTATGTTAAACCTTCTTTAGTATTAGATCATAATCTTAAATTAATTGATTCTAGACATCCGGTAGTAGAGAGAGTTATTAAAGATGAATATGTACCTAATGATATTATTATGGATAATAATGTTACTACTTTATTAATAACAGGTCCTAATATGGCAGGAAAGAGCACTTATATGCGTCAACTTGCTATAATAGTAATAATGGCACAGATAGGGTGTTTTGTACCTTGTAAAGAGGCAAAAATGCCTGTGTTTGATCAAATATTTACAAGGATAGGAGCTAGTGATGACTTAGTAAGTGGTGAATCTACTTTTATGGTTGAAATGATTGAAGCTAGTAATGCTATTAAGAATGCTACTAAGAATAGTTTAATATTATTTGATGAATTGGGTAGGGGAACTGCTACTTATGATGGTATGAGTTTAGCACAAGCTATATTAGAATATACTCATGATATGATTGGTTGTAAAACTCTATTTTCCACACATTATCATGAATTAACTAGTTTAGAAAGAAATTTAATACATTTAAAGAATAAACATGTATCTGCATCTGAAAAAGATGATGAAGTTATATTTTTACATAAAGTATTAGATGGTTCAGTAGATAAGAGCTATGGTATAAATGTTGCTAAATTAGCAGGCTTACCTACAGATGTTATTAGTAGAGCTTCAGAAATATTAAATAGTTATGAGTCTGGTGAAGTAGGGGAGGGACATAAAGAAATATCTATTCAAACCTCTTTACCATTAGATTTTATAACTAAGAAGAGTGAAGTAGAGGAGATAATCAGAAATACTAATATATTGGAATTATCGCCAATAAAAGCGTTAAATTTATTATATGAATTAAAAGAAAAATTAAAATAAAAAATAGAGTAGTAACAAAAATAAGAGACAACGTCTCTTATTTTTGTATCTCTAATTCTTTTAAGAATCTATTTTTTATAGCTTCTGTGCTATCTTTTAAATAGTAAGTTATTTGATCATTCATATTACTTTTTATACAATTTTTATATGTAATTATTGATATTAAATTTATTCCTGCTTCTTTTGTATAGTTTTTTACATTTTCATCTCTTTCAATTTTGTCTTTTCTTTTATGTGTTCTATCATTTATTTCAATTAATAATAATAGTTTTTTATAATCTTTACTAAATATTCCAAAATCTATATATTTTTCTAATTCAGGTACAAACTTCTTTTCTTTTGGCTTTTTGTAGATTATTCTTTTTAAACTAACCTGGGGTGCAAGTTCTAAATCATACTCATCTGTTATTTCCTTTATTATATTATAATAATTTCTTTCGTTTTTTGTTATAAAACTTTTTCTTTTTATATACATCTTTATTCCTACCTTAATATAATAATTATAATATAGTATTAGTAGTTAGTAAAGAGTTATATATTAGCGTAGGTTTTTTTTCATTAAACGTATACTTGTTATCTGTAAGAGTAGTAGTATTACTAATCTACTTTTCTATAGAAGTTAACATAATATACATTATAGGAACTTGCTTGTGCTGTTAAAAAATCCTTTGTTTATAGGGTTTATATATTATTTTATTATGTTTTTAATAAATTGTATTTATTACTACTTTTTTATATAATTTGTAGTAAAAATATTTTAAAAATTATTTTAAATTTTTTTAATTTTTATTTTAATTTTTAATAAATTTTTTTTATTTTAGATAATAGTTATATAGTTAATAGATAATAATAGATAAGTTGAGATTTTCAAATTTAATTCGAGATGGGTAATTATGCATCTTTTTAATTCTCGAATTAAATTTGAGATGGTACTTCCCTTTTTGATATTTTAATAGGGGAATCGATTTATTTGTTTTTTGTTATTTTTAGTATTTTTATTAATAATATACTGTTATTTATCTATATTTTCTTTATACAATACTTTATTTTATTTGTTTTTTTCTTTATGTTAGGAAAGAGGGTATATATAGTCTATTATTTAGTTACTACTCCCCTATTTATAAGGATAATAGGGTAAATTAAAAATAGGATTAGATCCTATTTTAAGTATATTTATCTTTTATTTCGTTATATTTATCCTTTATTTCGTCTTTTATTTTATTAGCTGTATCTATGTATTCATTAGTATTTCCATATTTTTTGCCATTCTTTTTAAAGTTCTTTTTATAGGTATAGATATTATCTTTGGAATATATTGTTACTTCATTTACGGAATATTTCTTTTTATTTCCTTTGAATGATATTTTTTTAATATATTTTATTATTTCTGCTTGAGTATCATAATCTAGATTATCATATTTATTTGATGTTAACTCTATGTTATATGACACTTTGGTTTGATAATTAGTTTTAGAGTGTATTTTTATTTTTATGTTTTTTAGATCTTTTACTTCATAATCAGAAAATACTTCTTTTATATTATTTTTTATTTCTTTTTTGGCATTTATTCTTGTTACCATTGTATATCCCATATATAGTGCTGCTCCTACGATTAGTAGGACTATTGCTAGGGATAATTTATCCATTATTTTTTCTTTCATATTCACCACTTCTATATAATAATAGAATAGGATTACCCTATTCTATTAACTAAAATTTCTTGCTTGTATTTCTGCTATTTTATCAAATACTTCACTTGCATTTTTTTCGTTTATTTCGTCATATCCTAATTCTCTTAGTGCTTGGACTTTAGCAGTATTTAATTCTTGAGTTCGGGATAGTTTTTCTTCATTTTTTCTTTCTAGATCTGCTTCCCATCTTCTGTGAGATTCTGCTAACTTACTTTTTGATGCTCCCCCATTTGCATATAATGTCATAGCTGAATACATAATACTTTCAAATATAAATTGTTGTTCTTCGTTAAAATCATAGGTACTAGCTTTTATACATCCGGTTGTTTTTGCTATATATCCTAGTATATATTTTAATTCTTTCATAGTAGGGATTGCTTGTAAGAAATTATAATAATATTTAACCGTGTTATAGCTATCTTTTGTTTTGTCTTCATTTAGCATTTCTTTTAGTAAGAAGAAGATATCTGTTAATAGTTCTTGTTCTTCTTTTTTAAGTCCTGTTAATTCTATTATTTCATCTTTTTTTGAAGGTGATTTCTTGTAGTTAAATATTTTATTTGCTACACTTTGTAAATATTCGTCAGTTAATTCTTTTTCTAATATTTCATTACAGTTATTTACTTCTAAGAGGTTAAATAGTAATCCACTCTTCTCTGCTGGCATTTTATTTAAATCGTCACTGTCTAAGTAGTTGTATACCATTTGTCTTGATACTCCTAAATATTTGGCTAAATTAACTTTTGAAATATTTGTTTTTTTAAGAATTAGATTTATTTTTTCTACGATATTCATTTCAATCCTCTCCTAGTTATTATTTTATCATTTATAATAAATATGTCAAGTAATTGTCAAGTAATTATCTAAATTATTTATTATTATCTATGTATTTAGTTATTTCATTTATTGTTTTGTTAAAATCTTTGTAATTGGTATTAAACCATGTAATATTTAGTTTATTATTTAAGAATGTATATTGTCTTTTAGCATAGTGTCTTGAATTTTTCTTTATTAAGTCTATTGCTTCTTCTTTAGTTATTTCTTTATTAAAGTATTTATATAATTCTTTATACCCTATTCCATTTATTAATGGCTTAGTATTAATATTTTTATCATATAAATTTTTTACCTCATTTATTAGCCCGTTTTCAATCATTTTGTCTACCCTAGCATCAATTATATTATAGAGTGTTTTTCTATCTGTTGTTAGGCCTATAAATAGGCAATTATATAATAATATATCTGTTATATTATCTGTTATAGATTTATTTGTTTCTTCATAATAGTTTATGGCATTAATAATTCTTCCACGATTGTTTTTATCTATTTTATTTAGACATTTTTTATCTAATTTTATTAGTTTATTATATAATCCTTCTGTTGTTATATTATCGTAATTATTAGTATTTTTATTATATATTAAGTTGTAATCATATAATGCTGCTTTTATATATAGAGCGGTACCTCCTACTAAGATTGGTGTTTTATTTCTGTTTTTTATTTCTTCTATTACTCTACGACAATCTTTTTGATATTCATAGATAGAATAGTCTTCATCTAATTCTTTTATACTTAGTAAATGATGAGGTATTCCTTCTTTTTCTTCTTCAGTTATTTTAGCAGTTCCTATATCTAATTCTTTATATATTTGCATGGAATCACAATTAATTATTTCGCCATTATATTTTTTAGCTAGTTCAATTGATAACTTAGTTTTACCTACTCCTGTAGGCCCTGTTATAACTATTATTTTATCCATTTTGCACCTCGTTTAAGGTATTATACCATTAAATAAGAAAAAACGCTAGAAAGCGTTTATTTTCTCAATATTGTTATTAGCAACAAATATAGTTGTGCTAATTTATTAAATTTTTCTTTTCCATATGATTGATAAAATTCTTGAGTTGCAATTATTTTGTCTTCAATACTTACAACATAACTTTCTTTATATTTGGGAATTTTATGTGGTAAGGTTGGAAACATGTGTGATATTATTATATCTTTTTCTTTCTTATTTAGTTCAAAATACTTAGTTGCATTTTCTAATGATTTGTATGGATGTACTACAACACTTACTTTTCTTTGCTTTTTTGTTAAATCTTCTGTTATAAAGAAATCGTGTAATAATCCAGCTCTTGCTACTGATACGTAATCTAAATTATGTTTTTTTGCAAATAAGTATGATTTATATGATACTTTTAGAGAATGATCAAATCTATTTAATCCATGATGTTTACAGTCTTTAGTTTTATTAAATTTTTCATTATCTAAAATATCTTTTACTATTTGATAATACTCTTTATCTTCTATTATTGTATTCATGTACTCACTCTTTTCTAGTATATTATATCAAAAAAGAAAAGAAAAATAAATAATAATATCTATTTTTCTAACATGTTTAACAAATTTATTTTGAACATATCTTTTTCAGCATGTGATTTTGAGATAGGAATTCCTTTATAAGTATTTAATTCTTTTTGGTGTCCTTCGGTTAAGATGTCTTCTGGAGTTATTGTATCTAACATTACAATATTTTGATTTTCATAGACAGTATAGTGTAAAATTAGATCTTCATATACTTTTGAAAACATTACGTCAGTTGGTAATTTCAATTCATATTTTGTTATACCTTCATTAGTGTTTTTAGAAATTATCACACCATTAAAAATTCCTTCACGAAAATCTGGATAAAATTCGAAAATTAATTTTTTGTATGCTAACATATTATATTTTTTTACTGCTCTTTCTTTTTTTCTAAACTCATTTTCATTTAAATATTCGATTATATATGATTTTTTCATATACACTCCCCCTTTTGTGTCCTATCCAACCACTGGTATAATTTTAGCACTTTTTAGTGTTTTTGTCAATACCTACAGTTAATTTCCTTTGTCTTTGATATATTTATATGGTTTTTTCAATTCTTTTTGTCATTATATATCTCGGACCACCATGGATAGTTAAGAGATTTTCTTTTTTATATCTTTCTTCAATAAAGTTGTTTAAACTATATATATTATTGGGATGTACGGTTGCTACTATATAGTTTATATTCATTTCTTTTGCTTTATTATATAAGTATTTAAGTATTTGTTTTTGTAGTTTACTTCCTCGATATTCTTTTTTTATCATGATACTATCAATTAGTAGATAGTTATCTTTTTTTAGTTTATATTCTTCTAATAAATCATCTATATTGCAAGTTGCTACAAATAAACCTATTATTTCATTATTATGTTTTAGGATATAGACATTATCTTTTTCTTTTATTGGTTTTAGGAATTCTTCTTTTGTTAGTGGTTTAAAGAATTCTTTATTAGGCATTTCATTAATAATACTATTTTGAAAATTTAGTAATAATTCTATATCTTTTTCAGTTGCTGTTATTATTTCGATATTTTTATTTAAGATGTAGTTATTCATATTATCTCCTTAAAATAATGACTAAGTTATTAGTCATTATCATATTTATAGAATCCTTCACCAGCAGATTTACCTGTTTTTCCTTCTTCCATATATTTATTAATTATTCTTAGCATTCCATCATAGTTATATGGTAACATCATTTTCTTTAATAATGGATCAAATAAATCTGGTACTTTTTGATATTGTATTACTATGTTTTTAGCTGTTTCTAATCCTACAGTATCTAATATTTGGAAAGGTCCTTTAGGAGCTCCTGTTCCTAGTGTCCATGCTTTATCAATGGTTTCAGGATCTGATATTCCGTTTGCTAGTAAGTCCATAGCACTTAGTAGGAATGGTACTAACATTGAATTTAGTAAATATCCTGATTTTTCTCCTTGAGCTTTTAGTGGAATCATGTTTATTGATTCTGCAAAAGCTGTTAATTCTTCAAAGTATTTATCATCTGTTTCACTATGTTTCATTACTTCAGCAATATTATTTTTCCAAATTGAATTTGCAAAGTGAAGTGATAGATATTTGCTTGGTCTTCCTGTATACTTAGCTAATTTAGATGGTAATAGTGTTGAAGAATTTGTTACAACTACTGTTTTTTCTGGTAGTTTTGGCGCTATCTCTCTATAGAAAGCTGCTTTTATATCAAAGTTTTCAGTAATTGATTCAATTACTAAATCAGCACTATCTAGAGCTTTTTCTTGATCTGTTTCAATAGTTATATTACTAATTGTTTTATTTAATTTGTTTAGGCATTCTTCTTTATTAAAGTTATCTTTACTTGCTATTCCTTTAGCCCAATTTCCTTCTTCTTTTCCTTCTTTAGTACTCATTAATTCAATGGTATCTTTATACGTATTTTCTAATTTTTTTAGTTTGTCTTTTACGTCTTGTTCATTATCTTCTTTTCTTATTAAAATTGTTACATCATATCCGCAGTAGGCACTTTGAAAGGCTATTTGACTTCCTAATATTCCGCCTCCAGCTATTATTATTTTTTTGTAGTTCATCTTTTTACCTCCATATTAATTATACCACATTTTTAATCTAATTGTGTTTTTTTGCCTTTATAAGTGTCAATGGAATGTATATTTCATCATCGGTATATCCGGCATGTTGGGATTTTAGTACTTCGCTACCTTCATATAGTAGTGTTTTATTTGTTTTACCTATGGCGATGAAATCTCCTAATTCATCTCTAAATATTTTGTTTTCCTCACCATCACCAAATAATTTAGAATTAATTATTTCTTCTTTGGTGTATAAGTTAAAATCATTTCCAAAGTATTTATTAAATAGATTTACAAATAATTCTTTTTTGTCTTCTTTTATAAAGAAATTTACTGCTCTTGGTTCCATGGATGTATTTCTTAATAAACAGTCTTCGATATCTTTATAGTCTTTAATAAAGATATTTTCAACATTTATGTGTCCATGATCGGCTATTACGAATATAATAGTATCTTCTAATTTGTTACTTAGTTCTTCTACTCTTTTGTTTATATTTTTAATTATTTCTTCTACTTCTTTGGTGTCATTTCCTAGTTCGTGCATTGTATGATCTGGTTCATCTATATAAGCATAGATATATTTCTTTCCTTCTTTATTACATAATTCTTCTATTTTATTATATAGGTCATCTAAATCTTTATAGTGATTGTCTCCAAAAGGAAATAAGTCATATCCTTGGTATTCTTTTTTTTCGTTTATTTCTTCAGATATAGTTTTTCTAATCATGTGTTTTTTATTATATTCTTCTGCTTCTTTTAGTGGTTTATGTTCTTTATCTTCTTTTTTGGAATTTAGGAAAGTTGTTATTACTAAGTCTAAGTCTTTGTAGTAGCTATCCCATCCTAACATACCTGTTTCAACGGGATTAAGTCCTGTTAAAATTGATGTTGTTGCTGCTACCGTTGTAGCAGGAAATACAGTTGTTATGCTTTTAATTCTATTTTTGACTAAAAAGTCATCTTTTGTTAAGGTTCTATCCATAATATTTGAACCCATTCCATCACAAAGTATTGTTACGATGTTTTTGGGTTTATATTCTTCGATTATTTTGTCTATATAGTCAATTGTGTTATGTTTTTGTTCTAAATTAAAGTATTTTCTTATAGAACAAGCTAAATTTGTTAAACATTCTTTGTAGTTATTTCTTACTTCCATATTTATCACCTAATTTAATTATAACATAAAAAAAGATTAAGTAATCTTAATCTTTTATTTTATGTGCAGTTATTATTGTATAACTATTAGAATTAATTGTAATAATTACGTTATCTATTATACAGTAATAGTTTTTTCCTTTTTTAGTTATTTTAGATTTACTATTAGTTATTTTTTCTTTACAATACTCTACTACATTATTAATACTTAAATTCTTTTCTAGTCTTTTTATTCCCATTCCTGTTGTATGTATTTTATCTATATTTAGTAGTAGTATTTCATGTTCTTTCATAATACTCCTTTATAAGATGTTTTTATCAATAAAATGTGCTACTCCATCTTCTTCACTTGTTTTATCGGTTATATATGTTGCAATTTGTTTTAATTCTTTTTCGGCATTTCCCATTGCAACTGAATTTATGCAGGCTTCAAACATGGATAGGTCGTTCATTGAATCTCCAAAACAAATAGTATCTTCATTTTTTATGTTTAGCATTTCTAGTAATTTAATTATTGCTTTTCCTTTGGAGTTTCCTTTTTTATTTATATCACAGAAATAGTATTCTGTTGCCATCTTTCCAGTTAGATTAGTATTGGTTACTTCTAGTTCGTCTATTTTTTCTATTTCTTTTTTAAAATTAATTATTTCTTTTTTGTTTTTACTGCTTATTACTATTTGAGATATTGGTTCTTCTAAATCAGATATTTTATTAATATAAGAGTTGATTTTTATGTAATCGCTATCTTTAAAATTAGTGTGTCTATATCTTGTTTTTAGAGAATTTAATACACAATCAATATTTTTTTCTAAGGATATATTCCATATTTTTTCTAAGTATTCTTCTTTTATGTTGTTATCATATAGTATTTCATTAGTTTCATAGTTATAGATTATGGCGCCATTATCGGATATTACGATTGGACTAGCATTACTCATTTTACTTTTTTCAATGGCATAGGTATTAGGTCTTCCAGAACAGATAATTACGTATATATTTTTATCTATAGCTTTTTTTATTATTTCTTTGGTGTAATTAGATACTGTTCCATCCGATTTTGTTAGAGTAAAATCTATGTCTAAAATTATACATTTTATATTATTCATAATATCCTCCTTTTTTTTAAACTAATTCTTTTTTATTATATCTTATATATGTCATAATTATAAAGATTGCTGTTATTAAAAGACTTAATAATATATTTATATTGTTTATTGTTACTTTAGATATTACATTTCTTGTATCTGCTAAGGTATAGATACTAAAGTATTTCATAAAATCTACTTTTTTAGATATTTCTGATAAAACATTAAATACGTAAAAGATAAAGACTAATCCTAGACTTATACCTGTTACTTTTCTTTGTTTTTGGAAGAATGTAGATATGAATAAATTAATAGCAAATAAAGGGAGTCCTATTAAGATTGGAGTAATACTTAATAGAATAAATTCTTTTTGATTAAAGTCTCCACTTATTGTTAAAGCTATATAGTTAAATAGTCCTAATAGTAATACCATAGATATTATATAGGTTATACTTACTATTATTTTATTAGTTATTATATTATTTCTTTTTATTGGTAATGATTCAAGATATTCAATTGTTTTATCATTTTCTTCTTTTAGTAATATATTAGATCCTAAAATAGATGAATAGATACCTATTATTAGTAAGATGAAGGTAAATCCTTCTGTTTTTAGCCAGCCATAAGCTGTTGATATAGATGATAGATCCATATTAAAGGCTTTTAGTACTTCTTCAGGAAACATTTTCATTAATTCATCCATGTTCTTCATTGTTTCGTCGGTAATAATATAGGGATATATTAAATAGACGATTAGAAACATTATTAATAGGACTGATAGCCAGATAATAAAGCTTTTTAAATTTATTTTTAATTCTCTTTTAATCATGTTATCACCTACTTATAGTAATTTATAAATAAATCTTCTAATGTTATTTCTTGTATTAGTAGTTTATTTATATTATATTTAGATAATTTTTTTATTAAGGTATTTGTATCTAAGTTATTAATAAATGTTATTTCTTCTTTATCTTCTTTTATTATTTTTAGATTTAATTCTTTTTTTATTTCTTTTATTTCTTTGGAAGAAATAGTTAAATGGGTATAATTTTCTTTCTTTATGTTTTGCATTAAATCTTCTTTAATTATTATTCCATCTTTAATAAATCCTACTTTATCACAGATATTTGATACTTCGTTTAAGACATGTGATGAATATAATACTGTTGTTCCTTTTTCTTTTTCTTTT
>JAEEGL015533441.1_pt1 | contig 15313 bp, 10 predicted proteins | sample 9134231 | NCBI WGS metagenome assembly JAEEGL01 (sample SAMN16246548, study PRJNA631951) | gut metagenome | biome: gut microbiome; feature: rumen; material: fiber-attached | host: Bos | place: Iran: Karaj | collected 2018-10 | reverse complement strand
TCTATTTTTGAGCAAATTTGGCTTCAGGGTCGAAGAAGCGTAGCGAGCTACGGTTCAAGACTTTGGAGGAAAAGAGGCCAAAAAGAGACAAGCACAGACAAAGATAATTCATCAGAATTTTATAATTATTAGAACATACCTTTAGTGAAAGTCAAAAAGATGCGATAACAAAGGCAAGTACCGCAAATTGATGTAGCGTTGCAAAGTTGCGTTTTGTTTCGTTTTTTTGCGACAAGAAAGATAGTAGAAAAACCGACTTTAAGTGTTTAGAGGGTTCCCCGAAAGGAGAACCCTTTTTCTTGTTGTTCCCTTCGTAACAGCTAATTTGCGCTACTTTGCCAAAAACTCGCGGGCTTTGGCGAGGGCGACATCGATGTGGGGACAGATGTGGTCGCCATCCATGAGGTCGTAGAAACGGGCTTTCTGTAGCTGGCTGTGCACCTTTGGATTCACGCCCGAAAGGATGACATGAATGCCTTCTTCGTGGTTCATCTCAATGAGGTTCTGTAGGTTATGTATGCCTGTAGAGTCAATGAAAGGCACCTTTCGCATTCGTATGATGCGGACTTTGGGCTTCTCTCGTCCTATGTTTGCCATCAAATCATCAAACTTGTTGGCGATGCCGAAGAAGTAGGGGCCGTTGATTTCATAGACGGCACAGCCTTTGGGGATTACCAGATGCTCTTCGTGAATGGCCATGTCCGAAGCGTCGCCAAGGTCTATCTCGTCCTTGATGACAGAGATTTCTGTTGTCTCCATGATGCGTTTCATGAAGAGGGCGCAGGCAAGGATGAGGCCGACCTCAATGGCGATGGTGAGGTCGAAGACGACGGTCAGGAAGAAGGTGACACACAGCACGATAACATCGCTCTTCGGGTTCTTCAGCAAGCCACGGACGGCTCGCCAGCCACTCATGTTGTAGCTCACAAAGACCAGCACAGCGGCAAGGGATGCCATCGGGATATACTCGGCGTAAGGCATCAGAAGCAACAGGATGGCAAGCAGCACAACGGCATGGATGATGCCGGCAATGGGAGTCCTGCCGCCGTTGTTGATGTTGGTCATGGTGCGGGCAATGGCTCCAGTAGCGGGAATGCCTCCGAAGAGCGGTGTCACCATATTCGCCACGCCCTGGGCAATGAGTTCCATATTGGAGTCGTGCTTGTCGCTAATCACACCGTCGGCAACAGTGGCAGAAAGCAGGCTTTCGATGGCTCCAAGAATGGCAATGGTGAAGGCAATTGGCATAAGCTGCTGGATAAGCTCGAAGGTGATGCTCGGCACGACCATTTCAGGCAGTTGCGCCTGTATGTGGAAACGGTCGCCAATGGTGTCGATGCCTTCAATGCCGTACTGTTTAAGGATAAGCACAGCCACGGTTCCCAAAAGGATTCCATAGAGCGAACCGGGTATCTTGTTGAGTGCTGGCACCCGCTTCAACAGCTTGGGAGAGAAGATGATAATGAGCAGCGAACTGATGGCAACGATGAAGTTCCAGAGGTTGAACGTCTTGATATTCTCGGCATAGCAAATCCATTTGCCGATGAAGTCGCCCGGTGTCTTGAGGGGAATGCGGATGGTCTCGCCAGTGGTGCTGATGGCCGTTTGTGTCAGGCCAAGGATGTCGCTGATTTGGGTTGTGAAGATGGTCAGGGCAATACCTGCCGTGAAGCCTATGATAATAGGGTAGGGGATGAACTTGATGACAACTCCCAAGCGGAAAGCACCAAGGAGTATGAGGATAACGCCTGCCAGAATGGTGGCGATGAGCAAGCCCTGAAGTCCGTACTCTGGGTTGTTCACAATGCCATAAATAATTACGATAAAGGCTCCAGTAGGGCCGCCAATCTGTACCTTTGTACCGCCAAGCAGCGAGATAAGAAAACCCGCTACAATGGCTGTGATGATACCCTTTTCAGGCGTCACACCCGAAGCTATGCCGAAGGCAATGGCAAGCGGCAGGGCAACGATGCCCACGATGATGCCCGCCATAAGGTCCTTCATAAAAGTCTCGCGACTATAATCCTTTACACAACTGATGATTCTTGGTGTCAATCCTTTCATGTTCTTCTCCTTTTATGATGCAAAAGTAGAAATAATTCTTCATTCTTAACTCTTAATTCTTAATTTATTTGTATCTTTGTCGGCAAATTATTAACTTAAATCAAAATTAAACTATGTTTGAAGTGTTATCTACTCCCATCATTGTGGGTTTGTTTGCGATTTGGTTCTGCTTCCTGCTACTCTCTTACAAGGGACAACCCAAAGGGCTTTGGACTTTGGCACTTGCCAATACAGGCGAGCGTTTCGGCTACTACACTATGTTGGCCGTATTTGTGCTTTTCCTTCACGACAACTTCGGCTTTGACTCGGGTTGGGCAAGCGAGACATTCTCCAATTTCCTCTTTGTGGTTTATCTGCTGCCTCTGTTTGGAGGTATGTTGGCAGACAAGTACGGCTATAGTAAAATGGTAGTCCTGGGCATTCTGATTATGTTCATTGGCTATCTGATTCTCTCTTTCCCAATGGGAGGCTCAACGCCTGCTTTGGTGATTATGGTTACTGGCCTTTTGCTTGTATCTCTTGGAACAGGTCTCTTCAAAGGCAATCTGCAAGTTATGGTGGGTGACCTCTACAATGAAGATAAGTTTGCTGACAAGCGCGATAGTGGTTTCTCGCTCTTCTACATGGCCATCAACATCGGTGCCCTCTTTGCTCCTACAGCAGCCATCAAGATAATGGATTGGGCACAAGCCTCTTTGGATTACAGCAAGGCAGATGCTTATCACTTTGCCTTTGCCGTGGCTTGTGTCAGTGTGATTGGCTCTATCCTTGTCTATTATCTTGGCAAGAGGACTTTCGCCCATGTCATCAGCACTACAAAGAAAGCCAACACCTCTGCCGCTGAAACACAAAAAGCCGAAGTGCCTGTTGAAAACGACACCAAGGAGCGTATTGTCTGCCTTTGCCTTGTGTTTGCCGTTGTCATCTTCTTCTGGATGGCCTTCCATCAGAATGGCTTGACCCTCACTTGGTTTGCAGATGAATTTACGGCCACATCCTCTACTGGCATAGAGAGTATGATGTTTGATGTGCGCAATCTTCTGGCTCTTATCTTCATCGTTTATGGCTTGTTCGGCATCTTCCAGGCAAAGGGAATTGCACGCATCCTTGCAGGTGTAATGATAGTTGCGGCTGCTGCATTCCTTTATAATATGATACCTGCTGCTGGTGTTGAAACTGCTGTCTCAGCTCCTATTTTCCAACATTTCAACCCCTGCTTCGTGGTTATTCTTACCCCGGTAAGTGTTGCCCTCTTCGGTTGGCTTGGAAAGATTGGTAAAGAGCCAAAGGCACCAGTAAAGATAGGTCTTGGTATGCTTGTGGCTGCTGTAGCCTATCTGTTACTTGCCCTTGATTCTGTGGGACTTCCTGCTGCTGACCCAGTAAACCATCCACATTTGGCAAATATGGGTCCCTCTCTTTTGGTTAGGACGTACCTAATTCTTACTTTTGCAGAGCTTCTGCTGAGTCCCATTGGCATCTCTTTCGTTACTAAGGTCTCTCCTGTTAAGTACAAGGGCATGATGATGGGCGGATGGTTTGTTGCAACAGCTATCGGCAACAAGCTTGTTAGCATTCCAGGCCACATGTGGGGTATGGACCTCACCATCGTCTGGGGTACGCTGATGGCTATCTGCCTGCTTGCGGCTATTTTCATCTTCTCGATTATCAAGAAGCTCAACAAGGTGGCGTGAATTAGTTCATAGTCCATAGTTCATAGTCCATAGTTCATAGCTCATAGTCCATAGTCCATAGTGAAGCGTCTTCTTCCTCTTTGGCTTTCATGTGTGCCACTGGTGTTACTGGTGGCACTCATTGCTATTGTTGTCTCTATTTTTGGCGACGAAACACTTTCCGGAGCTTCGCAGATTTCGCTTATTGTGGCGACGGCCGTTTGCGTTAGCATCGGGTTGTTGAGGAAGGTCGTCACTTGGGCAGACTTTGAGAAGGCACTTTCCGACAAGATAGGAGGCGTGAGCGGCGGCATCATTATCCTGCTGCTCATTGGAGCTTTGGGTGGCTCGTGGATGGTGGGCGGCATTGTCCCTACCTTAATCTATTATGGTATGCAGATTATGTCGCCCCAGTGGTTCTTGGTTTCTGCCTGTCTCATCTGTGCCTTGGTGAGCGTGATAACGGGTTCTTCATGGACCACCATCGCCACCATAGGCATTGCTCTGATGGGTATAGGGCAGGCATTGGGCTTTCACGAAGGATGGGCGGCAGGAGCCATCATCTCCGGTGCTTACTTCGGTGATAAAATATCTCCGCTTTCCGACACAACAGTATTGGCCAGCAGTACCGTTGGAACGCCACTCTTCACGCACATCCGTTATATGCTTTACACGACCGTCCCCACCTTCCTTATCACCTCGCTGATATTTACACTCGAAGGCTTGGGACACGCTCCAGCACCCTCGGAACATGTGTTGATGGTGCAGAACACGTTGCAGCAAACTTTCTTTATCTCACCTTGGTTGCTGATAGTTCCCCTGCTTACGGGCTTGCTCATAGCTATGCGTTTGCCTTCAATGGTCGTGCTCTTTCTTGCCACGTTGATGGGAACGCTGACAGCAGTCTTTACTCAAGGCGCTTTGCTCGACGAGATTGCTGGTGCTGACCTCGAAGGCTTCTCTCAACGCTTGCGTGGAGCACTTATTGTGGTTTATGGCAACACCAATCTCGATACGGGAGTGCCTGAGTTGAACGACCTCGTTGCAACACGCGGTATGGCAGGAATGCTGGATACCATTTGGCTGATTATCTGTGCGATGCTTTTCGGCGCAGCAATGACGGCAACGGGTATGCTTGATACCATAATGAGGGCATTAATACGTCTTGTGCGGGGAGTCGTCTCTCTTGTAGCTACCACAGCTTTTACGGGCGTGTTCCTCAATGTAGTTTCTGCCGACCAGTATCTCTCTATCATTCTTTCGGCCACGATGTTCTCTCCGACATACAAGCGATATGGACTTGAGCCTCGTTTGCTCAGCCGTACCTGCGAGGATAGTGCTACGGTCACTTCCGTCCTAATTCCCTGGAACACTTGCGGAATGACGCAGAGCCACGTCCTTGGCGTCAGCACGCTCCTCTATGCGCCCTATTGCTTCTTCTGTTATCTCAGTCCAATCATGACCATACTGGCAGCGACGTTACTGCCAAAGAAAAGCTTTAAAAATTGAAAAGGTAAAAAGGTAAAAAGTTGATTATGCGAAAGTCTCTTGTCTGTTATCAGTTTATCCTGATACTCCTTGCTCTATGGTCAATCGTCAATGGTCAATGTTCAATGATTCAAGCTGCCGAGCTGAGCTTCAAGGTGAAGTGCAAGTACCTGAACCTGCCCATTTCGCAGCAGGAGCCTCGATGTCGCTTGACTTTCCAGGCGAAGGGCGTGGATGACCTCAGCGTCGTTGCGCGCCTCTCAGCCAATCCCGAGTATTGGGTCTTCAAGGACCTTACAGCCTACAAAGGCAAGACGTTGACCATTACCTTCGAAGGCGCAGAGGATGCCCTTGCGAAGGTCTATCAAGCAGACACTATTCGGGCAACTTCCTTAATATATAATGAGGAGTATCGTCCGCAGTTTCATTTCACGGCACGCCGTGGCTGGCTTAATGACCCCAACGGTTGCATCTGGCACGACAGTCTGTATCACCTTTACTATCAGCACAATCCTTTCGAGCGTGAGTGGGAGAATATGACTTGGGGACACGCAACAAGTCCTGACCTTCTGCATTGGACGGAGCAGGCTCCTGTACTCTTTCCCGACCATCTTGGCACGATGTACAGCGGCTCGGCTGTCTTCGACAAGGACAACACATCGGGCTTCGGCACGAAGAAGCACCCGCCTCTTGTCTATGCCTATACTGCCGACCGAAGCGACAGGGAGGTTCAATGCATTGCCTACAGCTTGGATGGCGGTATGACCCTCCACAAATATGAGGGCAATCCTGTCATTGACTCGCACGACAAATGGCAAACGCATGACACCCGCGACCCAAGGCTGTTTTGGTGGAACCCCCAGCCTCCTTTAGGGGGAGAAATGGTCAATGGTCAATGGTCAATGGTCAATGGGTCTGGCTGGTGGGTTCTCGTCCTCAACGAGCGCAACGGGCACAGCATCTATACTTCTGACAACCTGCGCGATTGGACGTATCAGAGCCATGTGAACGGCTTTTGGGAATGCCCCGACCTTTTCCCTTTGCCTGTTGATGGCAATCCAAACGATGTGCGATGGGTGATGCTTGGAGCAAGCAACACCTATATGATAGGCCGTTTCGATGGCAAGGTCTTCACACCCGAAAGCGGCAAGCATCGTTTCTCGACGGGTGCCATCTATGCCGCTCAGACGTTCAACAACGTACCTGATGGCCGCCGCATACAAATAGGATGGGCGAACATCGACCATCCAGGAATGCCTTTCCGCGGGCAGATGCTGTTGCCAACAGAGCTTACCCTGCGCACCACAAAGGACGGCATCCGCCTCGTGAGCAAACCCATCGCCGAGGTCGCTTCCCTCTTGAAGCCCCTCTACTCCAGTGATAAAGCCCTAAATGAACAGGAAGCCAATGCCGCCCTGAACAAAGCACTCCCCCAAAGGGGGAGCGGGGAGGGGGCTTTTTTGCACGCCACCCTCAACCTCTCCTACGCCACCAGCGCAGGCCTTCGCCTCGATGGACAGACGATAGTTGACTACGACCTCAATCGCAACACCATCAACGGCCAGTTCTATTCGCCGCAAGACCCCACGAGTCTTTCCCTCACAATGGACGTTTACATCGACCGCACTTCAATAGAAGTCTTCATCGACGACGGCCTGTATAGCTACGCACAGACCCTCTCTAACTCCCCCTTAAAGGGGGAGAATAGGAAGTCTCCCTTTAAGGGAGATTTAGAGGGTCTTGGCTTTGAGTTCTGGGGCACAGATATCAGCGTAAGCAACATCCGTCTTGATGCTGTTGAAAGCACCCTACCATGAAGCCTATGCAAAGACAACTTTTATATCATCTTGTGGCTTTCCTGGTTGTTGCCATCTGGGGTTCCACGTTTGTCTTCACTAAGTTGCTGCTGCTGAGCGGCCTTTCGCCTGCGCATATCTTCACATTGCGCTTCATCATTGCATACGTAGGGCTGCTGGGTATAGCTGCCCTTAGGAAGCCTTTCCGATGGTTTTCCAAGAGCTTGTGGGACGAAATGCTTATGATAGGTTTGGGATTGACGGGCGGCTCGCTGTACTTCTTGGCAGAGAATGCTGCGATGAACTACACAACAACCACCAACACGGCCCTCATCGTCTGCCTCTGTCCGTTGTTTGCCGCCCTGCTAATATCCATGTTTTATCGCGACCAACGCTTGCGGGGCGTGCAGATAGCGGGGAGCCTGCTGGCTGCTGTCGGTGTGGCTATTGTGGAGCTGAACGGTCACTTTGTGCTCCATCTCTCTCCGAAAGGCGATGCATTGGCCTTTGCTGCCTGCCTTTGCTGGGCGGCATACAGCCTTCTGATGATTCCCGCCTGCAAGCGCTACGACACGTTGTTCATCACCCGCAAGCTCTTCTTCTACGGCCTGCTGACAATGATACCTTATTATATTGCCTATCCTGAATGGCCGCCTCTGCACGCTTTGTTGCAACCTGCGACAGCCCTGCAACTCCTCTTTCTCGGAGCCATTGCCTCTACGCTCTGCTATTACCTGTGGGGATGGGTTATTCGTCGCCTCGGAGCCGTCGTGACTACGAACTATGTTTATTTCAATCCTGTTGTAGCCATCCTGTGTGCCTGGACGGTACTTGGCGAGCGTATCACGATGTGGTTCCTGCTCGGAACCGTCCTGATTCTTGTCGGTATGTTCCTTGCAGACAGGAAGCCAAAGGGCGGCAGATAGCAGGTGGATATGCTCCTTTTGGAAGCAATAATGTAAAATGTGGCGATTAGTTTATCTCCAGCGATTGGAACGGCACAAAGGGATTAACTTGCGTTGGTTTATCCTCCTGCCTTCAGTTTCTCCCGCAGGAAACGGGCTGTGTAGCTGTCCTTGCACTTAGCCACTTCCTCGGGGGTGCCTGTAGCGAGAAGGTTGCCGCCGGCATCACCACCTTCGGGGCCGAGGTCTATGATGTGGTCGGCACACTTGATGACCTCCAGATTGTGCTCTATGATGATGATGGTGTGGCCACGGGATATGAGGGCATCAAAGGAGGCAAGCAGCTTCTTCATGTCGTGGAAGTGCAGGCCTGTGGTTGGTTCGTCAAAGATGAAGATAGTGGGCTTTTGTTTGTCCATCCCCAGATAGTAGGCAAGCTTGACGCGCTGGTTCTCGCCGCCTGACAGAGTTGAAGACGACTGGCCAAGCTTGATGTACCCCAAACCTACGTCCTGCAAAGGTTTGAGTAGCGAGACAATACGCTTCTGTCTATACTCCGTGAAGAACTCGATGGCCTGATTGATGGTCATATTGAGCACATCAAAAACGTTCTTGTCGTGGAAGCAAACATCAAGGATTTCAGGCTTGAAACGCCTGCCGTGACAACTCTCGCAAGGCAGCACGAGGTCGGCCATGAACTGCATTTCAATGGTGACTGTGCCCTCGCCCTTGCATTCCTCACAACGTCCGCCGTCGGTATTGAAGCTGAAATAGGCCGCAGTATAGCCCATCTGTTGCGAGAGAGGCTGGGCGGCAAAGAGTTTCCTTATCTCGTCCCAAGCCTTTACGTAGGTGACGGGATTGGAGCGCGTGCTCTTGCCGATGGGGTTCTGGTCCACGAACTCAATGGCACTCACCATCTTCGTGTCGCCCTCCAAGCGCAGGAACTCGCCTGGACGGTCGGCAACCTCATCAAGCTGTCGCTTCATGGCATTATAGAAGATGTCGCGAACAAGGCTGCTCTTGCCGCTGCCGCTCACGCCTGTCACACAAGTTATAACGCCAAGAGGGAAACGCACATCAATACCTTTCAGGTTGTTGGCTCTGGCTCCCTTCACCTCGATGTAACTGCTTGACTTGCGACGGGCAGACCCTTCCCAACCTCCCCTTAAAGGGGAGGAGCACAGGTAGTCGAGGGTGTAGGACTTCTTTCCCTCCCTCCCTTTAAGGGAGGGTTGGGGTGGGTCTGTGGGTGGTGGTCCCTGATACACCACTTCGCCTCCTAAGCGTCCCGCCTCTGGGCCTATGTCGATAAGCCAGTCGGCAGAGCGGATGATGTCTTCATCATGTTCCACGACAATAACGGTATTGCCCAGGTCGCGAAGTTGCTTCAAGACTTTGATAAGGCGTTCCGTATCGCGGCTGTGAAGCCCTATGCTCGGCTCGTCGAGGATATAGAGGCTGCCCACGAGACTGCTGCCGAGCGAAGTCGCAAGGTTGATGCGCTGGCTCTCGCCTCCCGAAAGGCTGTTTGAGGTGCGATTGAGCGTGAGGTAGCCAAGTCCCACATCCATAAGATATTGAAGGCGGTTCTTGATTTCCGTTAGAATGCGCTTTGCTATCTTCTCTTCGTGCTCATCAAGCTTGAGGTTCTCCACCCACGGCAACAGCTCACTAACTGAGATGTTGACCAGTTCGGTAATACTCTTGCCGCCCACCTTCACGTAGTTTGCTTCAGGACGAAGCCGTGTGCCGTGACACTTCGGACAGGTCGTCTTGCCGCGATAGCGAGCCAGCATCACGCGGTTCTGTATCTTGTATTGCCCTTGCTTCAAGTAGTCGAAGAAAGCATCAATGGAAAGCAACCCCCACTCGCGCTCCTCAGGGAAAATTTGCCAATCGGCGGGAACGAGAACTTCGGCTCCACCTATTGATTCAATTTTTAGTGAAGAGTGAAGAGTGAAGAGTGAAGAATCAAAGTTACCATCGCCTTCCAATTTGTTACTATTATTCTTCACTCTTAACTCTTCACTCTTAACTTTAGACGGCACCCCGTGCCAAAGCCAGTCTTTTTCCTCTTGTGTCAGCTCGAAATAAGGCTTGAAGATTGGGAAGCCGCGCTCCGAGTTGAAGCGGATGAACCAGTCCTTCCACTCGCTCATCTTTTCGCCCCGCCAGCAAACCACTGCTCCATCATAGACGCTCAAAGCCGTGTTCGGGATGACCATCTGCTCGTCAATACCGATGACCTGTCCGAAGCCCTCGCATTCAGGGCAGGCGCCGATGGGAGAGTTAAAGGCAAAAAGCTTGTCCGTCGGTTCCTCGAAGGTGATACCGTCGGCTTCAAAAGAAGTTGAAAAAGTGAAAAGCTGAGAAGGCGGAAACAGCAGTACCGCTGTGCCGTGACCTTCATAGAAAGCCGTCTCGCAGGAATCAACAAGTCGTGCAATCGTGTCGCGGTCGCTGCCCGCCGTCAAGCGGTCAATGACGAGGAATAAGCCCCCTCCCGGCTCCCCCTTTGGGGGAGTGCTATAATCTTCAATACGCATTACCGTCCCCTCCCCTCTAGGGGAGGGGCTATAGATTCTTGCGAAGCCGCTCTTGCGATACATTTCAAGTTGTTGTTCGAGGGTTCGTCCTTCGGGCAGAGAAATGGGACACATCACCATCATCTTTGTGCCTTCGGGCTGGGAGAGCATACACTGGACGACATCTTCGGTGGTGTGCCGCTTCACTTCCTTGCCGCTTATGGGCGAGAAAGTGTGGCCTATGCGGGCAAACAACAAGCGAAGGTACTCGTAAATCTCCGTGCTGGTGCCGACCGTGCTTCGCGGGTTGCGGCTCGAAACTTTCTGCTCTATGGCAATGGCTGGCGGAATGCCCTTGATATAGTCGCATTCAGGCTTGTTCATCCTGCCGAGGAACTGACGGGCGTATGAACTCAGGCTCTCAACATAACGACGCTGTCCTTCGGCATAAAGCGTGTCGAAAGCCAGGCTGCTCTTGCCGCTGCCGCTCAAACCTGTTATAACCACAAGCTTGCCTCGCGGAATCTCCAGGCTTATGTTCTTCAGGTTATTAACCCTTGCCCCTTTAATTTGTATGCAATCTTCCATTTATCTACATTTATCCTGCAAAGATACGAAATAGTTAGGAGTTAAGAGTCAAGAGTCAAGAATTATTTGGACTATTGAGTGGAAATAGGAAAAACAAGCTTCGACATAAAACAAAACGAAGAGAGGCAAGCCATCGCTGACCTGTCCCTCTTTCATTCTGACACGGGAAAGGAATTATTCCTCGTCGTTCCAGATATCCCAATCTCCATCTTCCTTTGTGAGGGCGCTGCCACCGTCAACTGTGGTGTTGCTGATTGCCAGGCTTTCGGCAAGCATCTGAGCTGCAAGAGCCTCATTTATCTGTATTGTTGGATTAATGTACAATAGACTGGAACAAGAAGGAATCGGCGCGTGCCTCAATGCGACGCATCATCAAGCGTCTGCTGCGCGAATACCAGTACCCGCCAGAAGGCTACGAAATGGCTGTGGAGACGGTAATGCGGCAGTGCGAAAAGTGGGCCGACGACGAAGAGAACTTGGTTTGAACATCAGACTACCATCAACTCCCGCCTGACGAAGCAATTCTTCGCCGGGCTTTTTTGTATGACTACTTGGAAGGGAAGAAAGGCCTTATAGAGGAAAGGACGTGCAGGAGGAAGGCAGCGTAGGAGAATACCATTACAATTACAGTCATTACAGTTAAAAAATGGAGGGTGTGATATTCCATAAAATACTATATAACATATTAATATATATATAGTTATATATAAAATAAGAGAAAAGCACACCCCCTTAAAAACAAACTGTAATGACTGTAATGTAATGGCTAATCAGAATTTTTATTATCTAAAAAGCAGAAATTCAATGAAATACGACATAACTAAACTTACGGCATCCGAGATGTTTCACCTCGGAAAGGGTACAAAATGTATCAAAAACCTCCTCTTTTAGGCCTCAAAAGATGTGATTTACCCCCTTTTTCCTATGCTTTCCCCCTCACTTTGCGAACATATCAGCGTCGCAGAAAATCAATATCACGACCACAAATGAGGGGGAATTTGCGACAAATGGCCAATTGGGTGGCCGAAAGTGGGAGTAAAGAGTGGCAATTGTCACCTTAAGGGGAGAACAAACACACTACGCTGGGAGTCGCAACACACGCAGGTGCGTTGGCAAACACACGCGTGTAAAGTGCCAACGACACACGTTAAGATTGCCAACGACACACGTGTCGTTTGGCAAATGAAATAATGACTGATTTGGGTTGAAAGCAAAGGGGGCAGCACCGAATGGTCTGCCCCCTTTTTCTGTTATAGGAATTCAGAGTTAATCCTCATCTTCCCAGATTTGCCAATCACCATCTTCCTTTGTGAGGGCGCTGCCGCCGTCAACTGTGGTGTTGCCGTTGATTGACAGGCTCTCGGCCAGCATCTGAGCTGCCAGAGCTTCTTCAACCTGCAAGGCAGGCATCAAATATGTCTTCTTCATCTTTGTAATTTACTATTTGACAATTTACAATGTACAATTTATTTACAATTTAAAGATTTAGCCATTTAACCTTTCCCAAGCACTCCCCCAAAGGGGGAGCGGGGAGGGGGCTTTACTTCAGAACTTTCTTACCGTTAATTATGTTGACACCCTTCTGCATCTTCTGGATACGCTGACCGGCGAGATTGAAGATTGATTGACCATTAGCCATTGACCATTGACCATTATCAATTGCATTTATGCCCGTTGCATCATCTTCGCCGTCGAAGTAGAATGCCTTCACACCACTTGTACTCTGATAGTAAGCCTTGCCTGCGGGGATGGTTCCAGTGGCCATGTAGAAGCCAACCTTGTCTTCAACCTTGGCGAGAACGTACATCGTGCCGTCGGTAGCTGTATCAACATCTGTACCCTTGAGGTCGTTGGCTTCGTTGATAGCAGGCACATCATAAGCTATTTTGTTGTAGTAGCCACCCTTCAGGACAACAGGAGTGCCGACAGGAATGTTCTCAATCTTTGTAAGGTCAAGCCAATTCTTATTGAGGACAGCAACATAAGCTTCAACGTCGCCATTCAGCACATAACCTGTGGTGGTGTCGTAGAGGGTTGCCCAGCCTGCTTCGCCGATATAGCTAACTTCGGGGCTGTCGAATACAGGATGCTCGTCTATGCCGAGGAACTGACCGAAGCAAGGCTTACCAGCTGCTGTGTTGAGAGCGTAAGCCACTTCACCGGAAACGAATTTCTCTGCGGGTACATCAAATGTCAGACCGGCATTGTTCTCTGTCATTGTGGAGAAGCAGTTCTCGAACTGTGCATCATGGTTGTCGCCTCCGTAGCGGGAGAACGGACGGCCTTCCTGAATACCTTCTACAGAAGCGCAAGACCAGCTGTTGGTAATCTTGGAGGTGCTGCCTGTCCAGCCTGCAATCTGAGCACTTTCATAACCACCCTTGATGGCACCTGTGCTGTAGCACTGGTCGATAAGGAGGGTACAAGCACCACTCAGGTCTGTGCCGATAATGCCAGCTGCATTCCTGCTTGTAGTTGTCACGCTACCTTCGTTGCCAAGGCGAGTAATCTTCACTGTGCCGCCGTCCTTTGCTGCACCAATGATACCAGCTCTTTCGTTACAGCTGATTGAACAGGTGTTGTCGAAGACGATACCGGAAATGTCAGCACCACCAGTTACCCAACCGAAGAAGCCTTGAGCTGCCTGGTCGTTATCAATCACGAAGTTAGAAACAACTACATCATTACCCTGGAACGTGCCACGATAAGAATTGGCATCAGTACCAATGCGGCAGCTTCCGCCTTCAAAGTCGAGAGCATCAACAATCATCTTACCATTGATGGCAGGATTGCCATTGTTAACCATTGCCTCGAACCACTTCACGTCATAGATATTAGCCAGTTCGTATGCACCATCCACCAGAGACTTGAAGTCTGCATTGGGCTGATTGCAAAGGTCGCAAAGACCAGTCGTTGCATTGTAGTCGTGGCTGCCTGTCACGATTGTGCCCTCGGTGTTGGAATAAACGGTGTTCTCGTTGTCTGCTCCGTCGCAGCGCTCTTCACCATTTCTATATACGACTGCACCGGCCTTCTCGAATGGCATGGGATAAGCATCGACGCCAAGCTCCTGCCACCAGCCAACGGTATAGGCCAGTCTGCCACCTGCGATGTCAGCGCTAGTCATGCCGCTATCAAGACCGTAGTTCGTCTCGAGACTGCTCTCGAAGTCTGTATCGGAGAGGTCGATGATGTTGGTGCGAGTACCGGCAATGCGGCCGATGTTGCCGCCTCTGTGTCCGTTGATGGTGCCGAGGTTGACGAAGTTCTCGATGACACTCTCGTTGTTGCCACCCAGGTAGCAGCAGAGGGCACCAGCATAGGGTGCTGCGTTCTTGGCAGTAATGGTACCGGTGTTCAGCACATTGTGGATGTACCACTTGGGACCGTTGCCTTCCTGACCGCCGATGATGCCGGCTGCATCCTGATGCTCAGCGATGACGGTAGCTTCGTTGACAACATTCTCGATGGTGATGAGTGCGCCGTTGTTCTGGCAGCTGCCTGTGATGCCACCTACGCGGTTGTAGCCGTGGATGGTGCAGCTCTTGTCGATGATGAGGTTCTTGACTGTGGTGTTGGCAGCATTGCCACGCAGGAAGCCGAAGAAGCCGATGTTGCTGTCGGAAGGACGCTCGATAATCATATTCTTGATGCGGAAGCCCTGACCGTCGAATGTGCCGTTGTACTTCTTGCCAGTGTTGACGCCGATGGGCTTGTGGAGGTTTTCGATGCCGAGCATGTCGATGTCGTTCATCAGCTTACCGTTAATCTGGAGATTGGCGTCGCCGCCTTCGTCAACCTTATTGCTGAACCATTCGAGGTTGCCGGCGTTCTTAATCAGATAGTAGCCGTCAACAAGAGCTGGCTCCTGGAACTGCGTGTGACAGAAGGCGCACATGCCAATCTCGTCGGAAATGTCGTGAGGAATCTGGACAACGCCATCGGGGCCTTCATTATTATATAATGTACCGGGAGCAGAAGTTCCGTCGCAGTACAACTGACCATGGGCATAGACTTGAGCGCCGTCGGCAACGGGAAGGGGATACTCCTGTGTGCCATCCAGTGTCTGAGTCCAGGCAATATCGCTCTGGTCGCCATTCAATCTGTAGCAGAGCTCGCCGGAAGTCAACATCTCGTCGGTGATGACCGTGCCCTGTCCGCCGTTCTTGTCATAGACATTTGTCACGGTTACCGTGCCACGATATGTGTTGTCAGAATTGCTGATACCTGTGACGCTACCGATATTCCAGCAATTGGTGATGACGTTGCCC
>JAEEGL014306335.1_pt1 | contig 15313 bp, 5 predicted proteins | sample 9134231 | NCBI WGS metagenome assembly JAEEGL01 (sample SAMN16246548, study PRJNA631951) | gut metagenome | biome: gut microbiome; feature: rumen; material: fiber-attached | host: Bos | place: Iran: Karaj | collected 2018-10 | reverse complement strand
AGGCTTCAACCTGTGGGACTATAATAAGGCCAAGAACCAGAAGTGGCGCCACATCATGGTGTCGCCCAACCTGCGTCACTACAACAAGGAGATGTTCCGCAAGTCCTTCTGGGGCATCCACGCCGTCTATAGCCACTACAATGTGGGCAACGTGAAGTTTCCATTCGGACTATATAAAGAGGTACGCGACAAGCGTCGTCAGGGTGACCTCATTGCCATCGGCGGCAGCTGGGGCTACAACTGGTGGCTCACGGGGCGTCTGCACATAGAAGCGGAGATCGGCATGGCGCTGGGCTACACATGGTACAAGGAGTATGAGTGCGGCACCTGCGGCACCTATCTGGGCAAGTACTGCCAGCTCATCCCGCTGCCCAAGCTGGGCATCAACCTGGTGTGGAGCAACAAGCCGAAGTGCCACCAGCGTCGCAAGGCCGTGGACCCGCAGCTGGGGGAGATGCCCGTGCCGCCCTACATACCTATAGTTCACAAGGTGGCTGACAGGATAGACGCCGCAGGAGAACCTGTGACGGCTGCCAGCGACAGAAAGTCCGCCCGAGCAGCAGCCGTCACCATCAACAAGGCCGTTGACCTCTTGCAGAGCGGCTGCGAAGAGGATTACCCCAAGGCCCTGCGCAAGCTGGAAGGGGTGAGCAGCGACCCACGGGCACAGAACGCACTCGGTGCAGCGCAGTATCTCTGCGGCAGGGAACAGGAGGCCCTCGACACCTTCCGCCGCGCAGCAGACAATGGCGACCAGGACGCCGCCAAGAACCTGAAAGAGATAGAAAAGAGGAGATGATGAGCCCCCTCCAACAAATGAATAATTCAGAATGCACAATTCAGAATGCATCGCTCGCCGCCAGAGCGGGGAGGGAAAAGAAGAATAATATATCACCCAACATATATATTAAATAAGGAAAACAATTATTAATAACTTAAAAAGTTTACTATTATGAAAAAGTATTTTAACTATGCCTTCGCAGGCGCGATAGCACTTGCAGGCGCGAGCGGTTTCACCGCTTGCTCGTCCGACAGCCTCAGCGATCTGTCCGGCGGTAACACAAATCCAACGTATGATGCAGCGACTGGAACAGTAAAGTCTCAATTCGTGCTGAACATCGCAAGTAATGCCAAGACAACTCGTTCTAGTGCAACCACTGTGCAGAACCTAGGCGCTAACTTCCGCGGCATTGACAACACTCTGCTGTTTGCCTTCAAGACAAGTGGAAAGGGCTTTATTGATGCCTCATTTGCTGGTGCAGCAGCAGCCAATCGTTATGATTTAGGAACAGTAGCTGCCGCAGGTTTACTCGACAACACCGGAACTAACTCCCACCGTATCCTGGAGCTCGCTATGCCTACAGGTACAGATGCTATGCTGTTCTACGGCAAGGCTATCAAATCTAGTACAGATAAAGATGAAGAGGTCGGTAAGGTAACCTATTCCGTATCGGGTTCAACAGCAACAGCCTTCCACTTTGATCTCAACACACGTGTAGGAGCAAATTCTGTGAAATTCGAACATACAGCACAGATACTGGCTGCCATCATGACAAAAATCGTCAATGTCTCGGGTACCTATACTGTTGTTAAAGAGAAATATCCATCATGGACGGGTAGTGACGGAGATGTTTTAACTTCCACCTGGAAAGAAATGAACCCAGGAGCTAAACCTGGAGGTCAAGGCCGCACACTTTCACCATTGGAGGAAATTCTCTATAAAGCTTTCACAACCCTTACTTCTTATGGTACTAACGAACTGCGCGGTGGTTCTGCACATGCTATTCATACCACAGTGAAAGATTTGTATTCTGTAACCATTAAAGTAGCAAATGCCATACCGACATCTCCTTACGAAGAGTTGGCAAAACATCTTGCACAGGCAATCAATGGTCAGATAAACAGTTACTTTACTTCTTCACAAAATGAGGCAATTACTGGTTTTACGGGTGTCGATAATATCAAAACAGCTATGGGTACAAGTTGGAATAACGACTGGAATGATGTTCTTTCTGCAGACATTTCCGGCTTCCCAACTACGTTTAACTTGCCCGAGGGTGTAGCACAGCTTGAATATACTGCTTCCGCAAACACATTTTCTCATAAGCACCCTGGTACCAGTCTGCTTGACAAATCAACATCAACAAACCCAGATGCTTATACGTACCCCGCAGAGCTGATGTATTACTGCAACAGCGACGTTCGCACTTCGAACAAGGAGAAAACTTCCACTCAAGGTTATCCTAATGGTGTTGCTAACTGGGATGACGACACTAAGTGGGACAGCGATTGGACTGGCACATCTGTTACATCTGCTACTCGTGCAACAGCTATGACGAAAAATGTGAACTACGGTGTAGCTATGCTGAAGAGTACTGTAGAAATCAAGGAAGGTATTACTGCACTTGAGGACAACAGAAAAAAACTTAATCCAGGTGAGGATAACAAGTCATTCGCTCCAGCAAACATTAACTTCACATGGACAGGCGTTATCGTTGGCGGTCAGCCTGTAAGTGTTGACTGGCAGTTCCTGCCTACATCCACTTTCGACAAATTGGTTTACGATAACCAAGTAGCAGGTGACGCAGCAGGAACTGCTGTTCCAAAAACAGCAGGCTCTGCATCAGCTCCTAACTACACCATCTTGTTTGACAACTATACTAGCGGAACTACACAGAACAAAGTGCGCGTAGCACTTCAGTTTGTCAACAACGGTGACGATTTCTGGGGACGTGACAACCTGATTCGCAAGGGTCAGACATTCTACCTCGTAGCAGAGCTTGATCCAACAAATAAGGAAATACTTCCAGCAAATTGGGACACACACTATCAGGTTCCACCACTTGACGCAGACGGTAAGTCAACAAAGACCACCCGTATCTTTGTTCAGGACTACATGACCACAGTAAACTTCAAGCTGACAGCAGACCCTACAGAACACACTTCGAGCTTGCAGGACGCCTATGTCACAATTCCTGACCTGCGTTCAAGCCAGCTGTCATTCGGTCTCTCAGTTGACCTCAATTGGAGACCAGGTCTGTCATTCGACGTTGACCTCGGTGGTAACTAATCAGTAAGACCAAAAGAAAACACTCAAGGCATTGTCAACGAAAATGAAACAGTTGAAGAGTCATATTGCCGTTGTAGCGAGTCTGTTGCTATGTGCTGTTGTCCTGTCGTCGTGCTCTATGATTGACGACGATCTGGAGAACTGCGGCAACGACTATGAGCTGAACTATGAGCTGCGCCTTGTCACCAACATGACAACGGAGCTTCAGACACAGCTGACCACAGAGACAGAAGCCGCTGTGGCACAGGCTCTGCAGCAATTCCTTCAGAACATCTTCAGCGACTATGCCCGTGACGTGGACCTTTCATTCTATGATACTGGCGTAAACGACATACGCCAGTATCATGAAGCGCCCACGATGAACGCAAACCAACGCAGCTATACTATCTATTTGCCCGTTCAGAAGTACATGCACTTGGCTGCTGCCAACCTGAAGGACAATAGCATAGTATCGCTGAGTGGTGACGAGTACTGTCACTCCTCACACCTGAGTCAGACGGAGGCCGGGGCGGACAATATCCTCCCGTCACACACCACGGGACTATTCACTGCCCGCCAGCCGATGGAGGTGCTGTCAGGTCAGGACCAGACATTCAACGTAAGGCTCTATATGGCCAACTGCGCCGTTGCCCTGGTGCTGGAGCCGCGTGAGCATCAGACGAAGGACATCCAGGTATATGCCACCGGATTTGCCACAGGATTCAACATCAAGGACAGCACCTTCGTCTATAGCGACAACCCGCCGCTGATAAAGGCGGAGAAGGTGCCCACGCCGGAGAGCGACCTCATGACGTTCTGCTCCGTGAACTTCCCATCGCGTGACACGGAGACACGCGTCGTCATAGAGACCGAGGACCCCTTCGTGGCCAAGGAAGCAGAGGAGAAGATATGGGAGCTTGAGGCACTGGTGACCAACGATGACAACACGGTGACAAAGACCGTGTTTGGCATCAGGAAACCATTGCGTGCCGGACAGCTGATGATCATCAAGGCCTATCTGGACGACCAAGGCGCCGTCTGTCCCCATGACAACACAGTAGGCGTCAGCGTAACGCTGGACTGGAACGATGGCGGCAGCTATGATCCGGAACTGTAAGGAGGAGAAAGGTTTCGAGATAACGAGATATCGACATAACGATATAACGAGAGTTAATAATATAATAATATAAGGTATGCGCGCGAGGAATGATATCATATACATCCTGTTTTGTCTGCTGCCGGGCATGACTGTTGTGTCGTGTTCGTCGTCAGACGACATGGGTTATGATGTCGTGGACTCAGCGGTGGCGACAGCACAGCCCATAGACCTGTTGGTCAGCGTCGGCGAAAGGGCTATGAAGAACAGCCAGGCAACACCCGTCACACGCAGCGGAACGTCAACATTCCCAGGCATAGAGTTGATGGTGGCGATACCTTTCCACACCAACGGCACAGGGGTGGCGGTGACCGACGAACCGCTGATAGACCTTGTGGGAGTAGATGAGGGAGACATAGCAAAAGAGTACGAGACAGAAAAATATAACACTTACTACGTGGACCGCTGCCACCTGATGACCGGCACGAACCGCATGCTGGTCTATGGCAAAGCGAAACCCGCACACACCGACCAGACATACAACCCCGCCGTCCACGGTAAGTTGAGCAACCTGCCAACCATTCGCACTAAGACAGAGAACATCACATTCAGCCTGTCGTCGATACGCGAATCAACGGAGGCACACGCTGATGCCAACGCATTGGCAAGCTATATGACCACAATTGCCAACACCCCGGGGTGGAGCACAACGGAAGACCCCACGCTGCTGAGCCACTATAAGCACTTCATCAATGCCGACAATGAGGGAGGCAGCGGACTGATGAGCGGGGCAGCGGCAAACATCAAGGCTTTCGTGGCAGAGCTGAAAACAAAGCTGCTGGAAAGAAAGGCGGCTACTGACGACGATGCCCTCAAGACATTAATAGATAACATCATCGCCAATATAGACGGTACATCCATCAGCAGCAACACCTACCCCCGCTCTATCAAGCTGCCTGACGGAGCAGCAGTCATGCGATGGACGATAGACAAGAATACAGGAGGCAAGTTTGAGGTAAGAACCACAACGACACACCTCGACAACATCAACGGCATCAACCGCTATACCTATCCCGCCGAGATGATGTTCTTTACTGACAGCCCCATACGCACCTCTGGAGAGGAAGTGCAGAAGGCTACCTATGAGAATAATACGAACATGCTGTGGCCCGCCTTCCTCAATACATATTACAAGGGCCCCACAGCCGTGAATACGAATACGAAGGCCGTAGCGGTGGAGAATCCCCTGCAGTACGGCGTTGCACAACTGAAGCTGACGCTGACAACCATGAGCTCAACGCTGAAGGATGCGAAAGACGAGCCAGTGACCGATGCCAACATGACGACGCTGCCCATGACGGGGCTTATCATTGGCGGACAGCACACCGTGGGTCACGACATGAAGCCGCGTGGCGCTCAGACCGATGTCGATGGACGCTTCATATATGAGTCAACCGTAGATGGCACGAACTATTCGACAGAAGGCTACAAGACCAGCACGCTGGTGCTGCAGTCATACGACGGCGAGAAAGTGCCGGTCATACTGGAGTTTGAGAACAATACAGGCCACGCATTCACCGGCAAGGACGGCACCGTCTATCCCGGAACGCGCTTCTACCTCATCGGCATGACAGACCCTGCCGGAAAAGGTACGGGCGATTGTGCAGGCCGTGTGTTCACCCAGGACTACACGACCACCATGACGATGAACGTGACATCGCTCGCCAAGGCCTATACGTGCATGCCCGACCTGCTGGCACCACGCCTGGAGGTAGGCGTACAGGTGGTGACGAAATGGATACAGGCAACGACAACGAACGTAGCATTATAGAAAAAACACAATATTGAAGAACAGAACACTAACATATCCGCTATGGCTCCTGGCCTGCATGGTGGTGCTGATGCTGGCAGCCTGCAGCTCCTCAGACGGGGGAGAGCTGGGTGGCGGCACGGAGAGACAGTCCGCCAAGCTGGCGATATATGTCTATGCTCCTGAGCAGGCCTCAGCAAAGACCCGAGCCAATGTGGGAGAAGTGGACCCTGTCAACAACACCGCCAACGAGGGTATCATCAAGAGCCTGAAGCTGTGGATATATGAAACGACAACGGGAAACAAAGTAGGCTATTTCAATACTGAGGATGTGGAGGCGCTGAATGAGGGGCAGGGAGCTACGTACCAGATACCCGTCAGCGATGAGTTTGCTGCCAGCAGACCCTACGTGGATGTCTATGTGATGGCTAATGTGACAGCGAGCAACTGCGGCGTAGGCACGCTGAACGAAAGTACCAGCCGCGCAGACCTGATAGAAGGTGCCAAGATATCCGGGCACTTCGGACTGTATGACATAGTGAAACGTGTTCCCGCAGACGGACTGCCGTTTGCAGGCATGCTGACAACACAGTCGGTGGTGGGCGATGCCCCGGCATTGCGTGTGGGAACAGAAGCGGAGCCATCTACCGTAGAGCTGACCCGCGCTGTGTCAAAGCTGCGCTTCGTCTTTTCAAAGGCGACAGGCTCACCGGCGGTCGAAATTACCAGCATCAAGATAAATGAACAAATGATACCTGAGGTGGAGTATCTGTTCAAGACGCCGGAGGTGACCTATAATATTTTGGAGTCTGAACTGCTGTCATCAGCCATTGACAATATAGCAGAGACAACGGACCCGTTAGTCTATAGCTATAACAATCAGGACGCTCAGGACTACGAAGACCTGATAAACGGGGCAGCAAGTAAAACGACACCGGAGGTGACAGTATATGGGCCCATCTACCTGCGCGAGAGCGACAAAAAGCTGACAGGCACCATTACATACAGTATTGACGGCGGCAGCGAACAGACCGCAGACTTTGAAATGACGCAGGCAGGCGACTTCAGTCGCAACCACACATGGATAGTCTATGCCTACTATGCCGGCAGCGGCAACCTGAAGGTGCAGACCATCTACGTCAAAAACTGGAAGGGCAGAGAAGTCAATCGGGACTTTTATAATTGGTAATGATTAATGCAAAATGCAAAATGCATAATGCAAAATTCATAATGCTTAACGCTTAACGCTTAACGAATGAATAAAATGAGAGTAAATAAAGACGTTATCAGCATCCTGCTTATGGCTATGGCCATGTTGCTGAATGCCTGTTCGTCGGATGATTCCGATGCAGGGGCAGACGCTACGATGACACAGGTGCAGGTGATGGCCTATGCTCCCCAATATATAGACAAGGAGGCATCCACCCGTGCCGTGCCCTCAGGCTTCAGCGCCTACACCCCTGACAGGGGAACGACCATGAGCATGTATATTCTACAGGCGGGAGACACGGCACCATACGCGGAGAAACGACTGAGATACAACTCCAGTTGGAGTGCGTACTTTGACGTATTGAATAACACAGACTATACTGTCTATGGCTTTATGCCCAAAGCAGAGGGTATGACAAGCAGTCTCACAGGCGTCACCGCAAACGGCGCCACCCTGACCATCACCGGCGTCAAACCCGTGACCACCGATGACATCTGCGTAATAACAGGTGTTAATGATACAGAGGCAAACCTGAAGGAAGGCATCTTCAATTGGTATCATGATGTGAATAACGCTAACTTCTACATGTATCTGCTGATGGATCATGTCTTTGCCTCGGTAAAGTTCAGTATGAAAATAGATGCGAACTTCGCCAAGATACGCAGCATCAAGCTGAAGACCATGACGCTGAGCGTCAACATAGGAAGCGTCAGCGTCACCGTGCCTCTGACCCACAACACAACAGGTGCGAGTCCTGTGGGCACCGTCACGTACGCTTCTTCCGGCACAAGCTGTCAGTCGGAGATATTCAACAATACAGAGGGTCTGCAGCTGAGCAGTACGCCCACCGACATAACTGCCTGCTTCGCCCCCACCCTGTCCGATGAACTGACACTGGTCAGCACATACGACGTGTATGACAGCAAGGGAAACCTGATACGTCAGGACTGCACGGCAACAAACAAGCTTCCCAACCTGAACGCACAGCGCGGGGAGAGGGTACAGCTCAACATAACAGTCAACCCGACCTATCTGTATGTACTGTCAGACAAGGATTTAGACAACCTGTTTGTCATCCAGTAGATAGACACGACTTTGGGTGGGGCTCTGTTAATTCCCGCCTTTAGAACGAAACAGAATCAGAAAAAGAAAAGATTGATGAAGAGAATAACAACCATACTACTGCTGCTTTGTCTGTCTGCATCGCTGATGCAGGCGCAGATACTCATTGGCGGCAACGTGTATGGTGGTGGAAATGCTGGAGATACGGGCGGCAGTTCAAAGGTAAATATCTATTCCGGCAACCTGCATGCTGTTTTTGCCGGTGCCCGCATGGCTGATGTCGGCGGTTCTTCCTTCGTACACCTTGACGGTGAACACGCCTCTGACTATATCCTCATAGATTACGTCTATGGCGGTAACGATATCGCCGGAACCATCGGCACTTCTGACGAAATACCAACAGAACTGACGAAAGTAGGCAAAACAGCAGGCCTTAATAACATTGACAACACCTGGAACGCCTTTGTGCGCATATCCACCAAGATGGATGGTGATGCCGAGGATGCTAATGCCAAGAAGATTTATGTAGGCCAGCTCTTTGGCGGCGGTAACGGCTACTATACCTACAAGAAACAGACATCTGGCGGCACGGTGGTCAAAAATAGGGATACTGGTGACGAGGTGGTATCCAGTACGGATGAATTGTCATCACCGAAACTCGGTAAGACCTACCTGGAACTTCTTGGCGGTTCTATCGTCTATGCCTATGGTGGAGGTAATGATGCCACTATCACCGACAAGACGGTCATTTGCCTCGACAACCCAAGCAAGGTGGTCAATAGCATCAAGGACACTCGCGTAACGCCAGAGGGTGATGGTGAACTCTTGACCAACGACCGCTTCGACCTAATGAGAATCAACACCACCCTCTCATATCCCAGCAGTGACGAATACCAGATTGGCCGTTTCTTTGGCGGAAACAACAAGGCAGATATGGCTATCCGTCCCCGATGGAACCTGCAAAGGGGTAAAATCCGTAACCTCTACGGCGGCGGTAACGAGGGACGCATGACCAGTCCTGAGGGTCTGCTGCTACAGGTAGAAGGTGCAGGAATGGTAGTCGATAACGTCTTTGGCGGTTGTCGTAAGGCAGATGTGAAGCCTCTCTACAATAACGACGATGATACCCCCGTGCCTTACAACAAGGTGGCATTGGATCCTGAGGATAACCCGAACAACATTCCGGCAGGCTATGCTGCCCGCGTCAGAGTGCTGGCAGGTCGCGTAAACAATGTCTATGGCGGTAACGATATCTCAGGCAACGTATATGCCGGTAACACCGTAGGTATCCGTACCCGCATCTACGGCAATGTATATGGCGGCGGTAACGGCTCGTATGCCTATACTGACAACCCTGAGCTGAAGAATGATCCACGTTGGAGCGACTTATACTACAATCCTAAAGAGGTTCTTGAGGCAGCAGGCATAACAGGAGTTCCAAATGATCTCAAGTCAGTCACAGCCCTCAACCTTATCCGTCCTAACGCGGAGAAGGTGTCTATCCTCGTCAGAGGTGATGACGAAGACCATCTTGCCATCGTGGATGGCGGTCTCTATGTGGGTGGTAACAGCGCCTCACTGCGACAGAATGTTGAAGGCATTCCAGCGGCTGACCAGACGCACATCAAAATCGGTTCATACTCCATCATCGACAACGTGTTCCTCGGCAACAACGGTGAGAACATGATCAAGTACGGTCCGGCTGACGCATCTGGTCATAACGAAGGTGTGCTGCGCACAATGAAGAAGCAACTCAATGAAGTAGATCCAGATAAGTATGCAGGCAACACCAGTTCATTCAGCTCCATAAATTTGCTGGACGAGGATGTCTTTGCCAAATACATGGAAGGCTGCGCCATGAAGGTGAAATCAACCGTTGTCTTCGAGAGCACAGCTAACGGAGACGGATCCGATTACATACCTTATACCACCATGTTCGGATCTTTCGTCTGCGGCGGTAACGTGGGAAGCATGATTACTGAGGGTAAGACGACTATCAACTTCAACGACGAGGTGATTATATATGACAGGGTCGTAGGTGGTTGTAACAACGCTTTGGTGAAACCTACAGCATATAATGCCATCTATGAAGGCGGACTGTTAGGCGCCCCCGACCCTGCACCGACAGGTTCACCAGCTGGAGCTATCGGCGACAAACTGGAGCTGAACTTCGCAGGTCTGAAGATACAGCCCAAGCGTTGGAATAATGATCACACAAAACTGATTTGGAACACCATCAGTTCTTCAACAGAAGGGCCTGTCATTCCCGTAACAGAAGGCCCGGCAATCATCAGTAGCGATGAGGACCTTGACCGTCGTTTCGAAGGTGGTAATATCTATGGCGGTTGCTACACCAGCGGTATCGTAAACGGTAACGTCGTAATAAACATCAACAGTGATATCGTTGACCGCGATATTCTCTTCGACAAAGTGGAAGAGGACGAAACCGGTGAGGACAAGCTCTATGGTAACGACCAGTATCACATACAGGAGCGACGCAGCGGCGTCATACTTTCCGAGCAAGGTATGGATGTGTTAGGTAAAGCGCTCAATGTCTTTGGCGGCGGCAAGGGTATAGATACCGAGATATGGGGTTCTACCACCATCAACCTGAATCGTGGCTATATGTTCCAGATATTCGGTGGCAGCGAGGAAGGCGCCATCGGTAAGGGAGTACACAGCGAGACGGAGAGGAGTTACACCTATGACTCAAGGTACAGCACCTACATCAACCTGAAGGGTCCTATTGCCGGTGTCTCAAGAAAAGAAAGCAAGAGCGAGGATATCGCAGAATGCGAGTTTATGTATGGCGGCGGTTTCTTAGGTCTTACAGCGGGTAACTGTATCATCAACCTGGGCAACGGACGTATCTTTGACTCCTTCGCCGGAGCATGTAATGCCGACGTCCTCGGACATACAGAGACATACGTCGGCACCAACGGCTTCCCATACGTCCGCGACTTCGTATATGGCGGTAACGACCTCGGCGGACAGATTCTGAAAACTGCCAACTTTGACAGCCGCCTGCGCAATGCGACAGTTCGCAGCAAGGTGTATAATAACGATATGCTCAACGCCTCTGCATATATAGAATATGTACAGGGACGCGTGGAAAAGATCTTCGGCGGCGCATACGGTGTGTATGACTATAAGCACCCACATTTTGGAAAATACTTCTACGCAACAGGTGGCGAAGGTACGACACCTGCAAACGAAGGTCATGCACGCCCAGGCTACCACAAGCCTTACTTAGACAACGCCTTCATCAACTTCCGTCCTAACGATACCAACAACTCACTGAATACCGTAAAGCAGATATACGGTGCCGGTCAGGGTTACCTCGGTGAGGAAGAGGAGGACTTGATGCAGAACCGCAGTTATATCCTTATTGACGTACCACAGACAATGCAGACCTATCATGACACCGAGATATTCGGTGCCGGAGAAAGTGGTGGTGTAGGCATGGGCGTAGCGAAAGCCACTGCAGATGCCGCTGCCACAGCACACAAGGCATCTGCCATCATCGACCTGCTGAGCGGACAGTTCAAGGCGGTCTATGGAGGCAGCTATCAGGAGGGTGTGACACGACGTACGGTGGTCAATGTGCCTGCGGGTTCTACATTCAAGGCAGAGGCTATCTTCGGCGGCGCTTATGGTTTGTATCAGGAGTATCCTTGCGACGTATATGAGGCAAATGTCAACTGGAACAGTAGCGATGCCATCGTGGGTGGCTACCGTACGGGGCTCTATGGCGGCAACAACAACTGCCGCCGCACATTCTATGGCCGTGTGAACGTCAACGCACCGGTATATTATGACAAGGAAAATGAATACTACGCAACCGTCTATGGTGCCGGTTTCGGTAAGGACACATGGTCACAATACACAGAGGTGAACCTGAACAACACCGCTCGCGTGTATGAGGTATATGGCGGCGGTCAGTTAGGTCGTGTGATGAACAAGAACTCTGTTGCTGCTTGGAAGACTGAGGCTGACGCTCAAGCACTCGATGCTTGGAATGCATTATCTCCAGAAGAACAAGAAGAGACTCCAAAGCCGCAACCTATTGACCTCTCCATTGGTACGGGCTATACAGACAACGGACTGACCAATGATTTGGCAACAGACAGAAACGGCAAGAAATACAACACCAACGTAATCATCAACCAAGGTGCTGATGTCTGTGGATATATGTACCAGGGGAGCCTCAGCGGTGCCTACGCATACGGTGGCGGTCTGGGTGATGCCAACACCACTAACACGGGCGACGTTCACGGAACAACCTACATAGCTCTGCTTGGCGGTAAGGTAACAAAGGACCTCTACGCCGCAGGAACCGTGGGTTCGGTGAACAACAAATACAACGTAGCTACTGATGACTTTGATCAGACATTTATCGCCTCAACCAATGCCTATATCGAGGGCGGCACGGCACGTAACGTCTATGGAGGCGGCTGGAAGGGTAGCGTAGGCTATCATGTGGGAGGCATCAATGCACCGACTACAGGTGATGTCCTTGGCGAGACACACGTAACGATTGGTAAGCTGGATGGTACCAGCTTTATCAACGGCATCCCTGCCATAGAGCGTAATGCATACGCCGGTGGTGAGGGCGGTGCGGTCTTCGGAACAGCCAACATCACCCTGAACAAGGGCTTTATAGGCTATCGTCGCTTCTCAAGCGTGCCGACAACAGATACTGACCTTGACTACATAAAGGTAGGCTCTGACTACTATCAGGAAAAGCTGCACGATGAGACATGGTCTGGCGACGGTACCAACCGCCTCTATGACAGTGGTTGCGTGTTCGGTGGTGGTTATATCGACAACAGTAGTGTTGACCGTAGCAACGTCAAGATGTATGGCGGTCATGTGCGTAACGCTCTCTTCGGCGGCGGTGAGATTGCCGCCATCGGTCGTGGTGTCATTCTTGCTACGGGTCAGGACAACAGCGTTCGCACGTTGAAGGGTATCTATAAGGCAGGCAAGACATCAGTAGAACTCTTTGAAGGCAACGTACACCGTAACGTCTTCGGTGGCGGCCGCGGATATAACAACCTCGGTGAGGGCGGCACGCTCTACTCTGACGGTTACGTATTCGGACAGACAGAGGTGCACGTGCACGGCGGTACTATTGGTACAGCCAAGGAACTGGTACGCGAGAACGGCAACGTCTTCGGTGGCGGTGATATCGGTTATGTGTATAGTGCATACGAAAAGGACGGTAAGCTCTATGTCGGCATCAAGGACGGCGTACGCTACAACAACGAGTGGGAAGGCTACTATTATGCATACGAGAAGGGAACTGATGCATACGAACCATCATCACCACCTGACACTCCGCCTGCAAGTGACGAAAACTGGGTCATGGATAATGGCGAGTATGTGCTTACTGAGGACTGCAAGGTGCTGATTGAACCTTATTGTAGGGCAACGTCTGCCGTTACCATCAATGGTCATAACTATGCCGTAGGTGACTATGTCCCTACTACCGACCTTCATTACTTAGGCAACAAGAACGATGATAAAACCCGTTGGGAGAGTTTGGATGATACAGGTATCACCATCTTCAACGCTGTATTTGCCGGTGGTAACACATCTTCCGGTTCTTCTACCGTCTATGCCAACACCACTACGGTATTCGGCAACGCTACTGCATCAATACACGATGTCTATCACCGCGACCTGATTACCTTGGGTACAGGACATACCGGAGGTCTCTATGGCGATGGTAACCTGACATTCGTAGATGGCTATCGTGGTCTGAACATTACAAATTACGGTACGGACTACTATAACATTGCCAAAGAGATTACTATTGAGCAGTATCGAGATCTTCCTGAGCGTGAGGCAGACTACTATCAGCTGAAATACAAGTGCATCAAAGAGTGTGAGGATAATGACCACACGCCTTACTATCCGGAAAGCACCGACCATACTAAAGCCTCTACGCTAACCATCGACGACCTGCTGACCGTGTTTAAGGGTAACAGTGAAATTCTTCTTTATAATGAGACTACGGCTGAGTACTATCCTAACCCCGTGTATTGGGAGGAGAACGGTGTCTGCTCTATCTACGCAGGTCGTCTGATGAACACCTTGCAGCGTGCCGACTTCTGCGGCGTATTCGGTAGCCGAATGGTGATGCAGGGAGCAGAGGACCGTGTGCCGGAGATTGTAGATCACACCAACTACACCATCAACCGTGTGCGTGAGGTGTCACTCAATCATAAGACGTCTGTCATCGAAAGCGACAAGGCTCTGAAGGAAGGCAAAAGTCCGGCAGCTGACATCATGGATCAGAATCCTGAGGATTTCAAGGATAAGGACAAGGCAATTCACGGCAACTATTTCGGCATCTACAGTATCGTGAACTACTTAGGTGCACTCACGAGTGACGTATTCTTCCTACCATCCAAGAATGTCCGTTACACCGAAAATGCCTCGAATCCTGACTACAAGAGCGACACAAAGGCATATAGCAACGGTAGCACAGCTGTTGAAGCACGGCCATACGGTGAAGCTTCTTTCTATGATTGGAAGGCAGGCTTCGTCAATGATCGCAAACGTAATAACGGTACCAGTCTGAACAAGGTGGCACTGGCATCTGGTGTGTATCTGGAACTGACAACAGAAGAGAGCAGAGGCGATGACCTATATGAGAAAGAATGGGGCTACATCACCGGCGTCGTGGAGCTCGACCTCATCAACGTGCAGCCTGGTATGGGTGGTGGATTCGTATATGCAAAGAACGTACACAAGGTTGGTTCTTATACCAAGTCTAAGCACAACACCCTGACGGCACTGAACAGAGATGCTGTCACTCGACGCGACTTCACATTTAATGGTAATGAGGTGGAATGGGAGACATCAGGAAACTTCATACACAGTACCCAGACCATCATCGACGACTGCTACAATGTCAGCGGTAAATATAAGGAAGGCGATGCCGTTCCTGCCCACTACTGGTTCATCAAGGGTTCGGTATATGTCTATGACCAGTATATCTCTGCCTACACAGGTGCTCCTAACGCTTATAGCGAGACGGTGAACATCCCGTTGACCATCTCTGCTGCTTCGCACGGT
>JAEEGL014071299.1_pt1 | contig 15313 bp, 18 predicted proteins | sample 9134231 | NCBI WGS metagenome assembly JAEEGL01 (sample SAMN16246548, study PRJNA631951) | gut metagenome | biome: gut microbiome; feature: rumen; material: fiber-attached | host: Bos | place: Iran: Karaj | collected 2018-10 | reverse complement strand
CAAGAACCTCAACAAGCTGATACTGTTCATCGTGCTGTCGCTTGGCGTGACGCTGCTGTCCATTCTTATCGGCGTATTCGAGAGCTACATCAACACATGGATAGCCCAGCACATCACCTTCGACATGCGAAACCAGATGTATTCGCATCTGCAGCGCATGTCCCAGAGATTCTTCACCTCGAACAATCAGGGCGACATAATCACCAGGATGACCAGCGACATCGACGGCGTGGAATCTATCATCACCAACACTTTCAGGAGCATACTCTCGAATTCGATCACTCTGGTGTTCGCTCTGGTCGCGATGTTCCAGAAGAACTGGATACTCGCCCTGATCGGAATGGCGGTCATACCTCTGTTCGTGATACCCACGAGAAAGGCGGGCAAGACCAGATGGACCCTGACGCGCGAGGCTCAGGAGTGCAACGACGAGGTCAACGGGATACTCAACGAGACCATGTCCGTGAGCGGGCAGCTGCTCGTGAAGCTCTTCGGCAAGGAGCAGCATGAATACGAGCGCTACGAGGGCGTCAACAGGCGCATGGTAGACCTCAACATCAAGGAGAGGATGGCCGGCAAGTGGTTCTTCATGGTGCTCGGCACCGTGACCAGCATCGGGCCCATGCTCTTATATCTCGTCGGCGGCATACTGATCATGAAGTACGACAGCAGCCTGAGCGTCGGCGATATCACCGTTCTCGTCGCGCTGCTCGGAAGGACCTACATGCCCGTAAACAGCCTGCTCAACATTCAGGTCGACTGGATGAGGGCTATGGCGATGTTCAGCCGCATATTCGATTACTTCGACATGCCTGTCGAGATACAGAACCCCGCAAACCCGGTCACTCCCTCAAAGATCACAGGGAGCGTCGAGTTCCGTCACGTCAATTTCTCGTACGACAGCGAAAGGCAGATACTTTTCGATGTCAATTTCAGGCTTGAGAGCGGAAAGAGCATGGCGATAGTCGGGCCTTCGGGCTCCGGCAAGAGCACCATAATCAACCTGATACCCAGGCTCTATGACGTCGACTCGGGAGGCGTCGAGTTCGACAGCGTGGACGTAAGGAACCTCGACCTCGGCCTCTTAAGGAAGAACGTCGGCGTCGTCTCTCAGGAGACCTATCTCTTTAACGGAACGATAAGGGAGAACCTCCTTTACGCCAAGCCCGACGCCACAGAGGACGAGCTGATAGCGGCCTGCACCAAGGCGAACATCTATGATTTCATACGGAATCAGGAGAAGGGCTTCGACACCATGGTCGGAAACCGCGGCCTTAAGCTCTCCGGCGGTGAAAAGCAGCGCATATCGATAGCGCGCGTACTGCTCAAGGACCCGGCGCTTCTCATCTTCGACGAGGCCACCTCGGCTCTGGATTCCATATCGGAGAGCAAGATCCAGGAGGCGATCGAGCCCATAATCAAGGAGCGCACGAGCATCCTGATCGCGCACAGGCTTTCGACCATACTCGCGGCCGACGAGATCTTCGTCCTGAAGGACGGACGAATAGTCGAGCACGGGCAGCACAAGGATCTCGTTGCTGCGGGCGGAGTGTACACCGAGCTCTACGAGACCCAGTTCAAAAAGATAGATCAGTAGACAGCCGCCTCGCGGGCGGACGGAGGAAATATGAAAACTGCCGTAGTTTATTACTCGATGGCCGGCAACAGCGCCATGGTCGCCGAAAGGCTCTCGTCAAAGCTCGGCGCCGATATCATAAAAATCGACCCTGTGAAGCCCTATCCCAGCTCCGGAGCAAAGATGTTCATGCTCGGCGGGAAAGCGGCCGTAATGGGCGAAAAACCGCCTCTTAAGCCCTATGTTTTCGACGCGGGCGCCTATGACAGCGTGGTCCTGTGCTATCCGGTATGGGCTGCCAGCCCCGCGCCCCCGATCAAGACCTTTGTGACCGAGAACGCCGAAGCCCTGAAGAACTTAAGAGTCTACGCCGCCGCATGCCAGTCCGGAAGCGGCGCGGAAAAGTCCTTTGAAAAGCTCAGCGGCTTTATGGGCGGCGCGGCGCTCGCGGGAACTCTCGTTCTCATAGATCCTGCCAAAAAGCCCTCCGCGGAAAAGGACGCCGCGGTCGACGCCTTTGCGGAAAAGATCTCGGAGGCCTGAGCCTTGATAAAGGAAAGGACATCCGAAATAAAGGATACAAACGCGATCGTATCGCTCTGGGAGAAGGTATTTGAGGACGACGAGCCTTATATCAAAAGCTTTCTCGCAGAGCTGTGCGAGCCGGGACGAATCCCGCTGATAGAAGAGGACGGCCGCATCGCGGCCTGTTCCTTCCTGATCCCCTGTGAGCTTCTCTTCGGAGGAAAGCGCTATCCTCTGATGTACGAATTCGCCGTGATGACGGCTGAGGAAAAGAGGGGCAGGGGGCTTGGCCTTCGCCTTCAGGCTTACGCGGGAAGGCTCGCGGCATCCCTCGGCGCGGACGGGATATGCCTTCTTCCGGCGGACGGCGGTCTTGTTTCATATTATAAAAAAGCCGGCTTTGAACCGGCTTTTCACGGCGACATATCGCGCGCCGACGACAGGATAATCTATTCCCAGGCCTACATGGGCCGGGCGGCGTCTCTCAGGGGAGACGCGGAATTTCTCAGCATGCGCTGCACGGAGGATACTCCGGGCATGCTGCTCAGACTCAACGGCAATATACCGGAGGGCGTTTCGGCCCTGATGATGCTGCCTCTCGTCTGATCACGCAGGTATCATTTGTTTTCCGAAGCTTCGCCGCCGCCCTTTACGACGAAGCTTTTTTCGTTGGGATGGATGTATATGCTGTAGAGATCGTTGCTGATCCTGCCCATGAATTCGGGCTTCAGCTCTCCGCCGTCTTCCGTTATGAGACTTATGCCGCAGTAGTTCTGCGGTATCTCGTAATTCTTCGAATATTCGCGGCCAGTCAGAAGGCAGAGCAGGGATCTGTTTATCGCGCTGTGAGCGACGACTATGCAGTTACCTTCAGTTGAAAGGATAGCGGCCTTCATCCTCAGAGCCGCAGCGTGCCAGTGCTCTCCGCCGGGAGCCTTGATCGAGGGACGGCCTTCGAATTCCTCTTTGATCGAGGGGTAATTGTCCCTGATGTCGATGAAGTCGCGGCCCTCCCATATGCCCATGCTGAGCTCCTTCGCGCCTTCGAGCTTCACGACCTCGAGCCTTCGGCCCGAATATTTCTCGTATCCGTCGGAAATGATCTCCGCCGTATGGACGGCGCGAAGCAGAGGGCTGGAGTAGATCCCGTCGACGCTCTCTCCTTTAAAGAAGGTCGCGGCGTTTTCGGCCTGCATCACGCCTTCGTCGGATATGTCGGGATCGGAGCCCGCGCCGAGGCAGGTGACCAGTCCGTTTTCAAAATAAGGTTTTCCGTGTCTTATGAGCCAGATCTTTCTCATACAGCAGAAGGGAAGGGTTTTCGCGGTTTTTGAAATAAAAAAATAAGGGAGATTTTCATCTCCCCCTCGTGGCAGCTTAGAGTGCTCTTTCGACCTTACCGGACCTGATGCAGCGTGTGCATACGTTCATCTTGACGACGGTTCCGTTCTCTTCGACTCTTACGGTCTGAATGTTGGCGTTGAACTTTCTCTTGGTGTGACGGTTGGAGTGGGAAACGTTGTTTCCGGTAGCCTGACCCTTACCACAGATCTCGCACTTCTTGGACATTTTGTGCACCTCCTTCTATGCCCGCGGGGGCTCGATTATTTCGTAAAACGTCTCATGAAAAAGACGTGTCGTTTCACAGACCTGATGAGTATAGCACAACGTTAAGAAAATGTGCAAGTTTTTTTTGGATTTATCTTCGCATATGATAGAATAATAAAAAATCGAGGCAAAATGATCAACAAGATAGCTACCGATTACGGTGTCATCACCATAAACAGGTCCGCGGTCGAGGACCTCATAGAGGAGGCGCTGCTGCCCTGGAAAGGCAGCGTTTTCGAGTGCAATTACAGGGATCAGTCTCAGGAGATGATCATAAGGCTCGCGGGCTATCAGTCGTACCGCGACACAAAGATAGAGGAACTGGACGGAGGCATCTTCATAAGGATGCCCATAGTCATGAAGTTCGGCCTGAGCATAAAGGACGTCACCGGAAGCATAATAGAAAGCCTGGCAGGGCAGCTTAGGACCTGCCTCGGCTTTGAGGTCACCGGGATAGAGGTCCGCGTTACCGGCATGATATACAAGGGCGGGATAACCAAAAGGAATATAATAGCGACCTACAGCGATTCCGAAGGGATGAGGCTCAGAGATGAGTGATATTGTTCTTACCCTCGATTCACCGGTAAAGGACATGAAGGGCGTCGGTCCCGCAAAGTCCAAGGCCTTTGAAAGGCTCGGGCTTGAAAGGATATCCGACGTTCTCGGTTTTTATCCGATGTCCTATGAGGATCTTCGCAGCGTCAAAAAAATAGCCGACCTTGAGGACGGAGAAAAGACTCTGGTCGAAGGCGTCGTCCTGACCGCAAGGCCCGGAAGGGGCTACGGAAGAAAGCGCACGCTTCATCTTCTTGTCGAGGACAGCAGCGGCAGGCTCGAGATCATTTTTTTTATGGCGGGCTACATGCTCAGGACCTTTTCCGCAGGCAGCGTCTATCACTTCTTCGGCCGCGTCAAAAAGGAAAACGGCAGGGCGGCGATGTTCCAGCCGACCTACAGCCCTGCCGAAAGCTCCGATAAGGGCATTTATCCTGTCTATCATCTCACAAAGGGACTTACCCAGAAGGATATCAGAAAGCTGTCCGCCGAAGCTCTGAGGCTTGCCGAAAGCGGCGGCCTCGAGGAGACTCTGCCGCCCGCCGCGGTCGAAAGGGCGAGGCTTTGTCCCATCTGTGAAGCCTACAGGGGCATTCATTATCCAAAGGACGAAAAAGACTACAGACAGGCGAGATACCGCCTGATTTACGAGGAATTCTTTTATCTTAAGACCGCCATGCTCATGTCGAGGAACAGGGCTCTGAGCGGCCGCAGAGGCATTGCCTTCAGGGGACGCGGAGCCCAGGATTTCATATCCGAACTCCCCTACGAGCTCACTGGAGCACAGAAGAGGGCGCTTTCGCAGATACTCGGCGATATGAGCTCAGATAAGCCCATGAACAGGCTCGTTCAGGGCGACGTGGGTTCGGGCAAGACTGTCGTCGCCGAGGCCGCCTTCGCTCAGGCCGCGTCCTGCGGCTATCAGGGAGCCTTCATGGCTCCGACGGATATACTCGCCAAGCAGCATTTCGAGACCCTCAGCAAGGATCTTTCCCCCTTCGGCTATAAGGTCGGATTGCTGTGCGGAAGTCTCAGCGCGAAGGAAAGAAAGGCCGCCGTAAGCGGCATAGCCTCAGGCGAAATCGATATAGCGGTCGGCACCCACGCCCTCATATCGGACGACGTGGTCTACAAAGATCTCGGACTCGTGGTGACGGACGAGCAGCACCGCTTCGGCGTGAGCCAGAGGCAGAAGCTCTCGGCGAAGGGCGAAAGCCCGGACGTTCTCGTAATGACGGCTACGCCGATCCCGAGGACCCTCGCCGCAGTTCTCTATGCCGATCTTGACGTGACCGTGATAGACGAGCTCCCTCCGGGAAGACAGCCCGTCAAAACTGAAAAATTCGGACCCTCAGACAGAGTCAGGGCTTACGCAAGGCTCGCCGAAGAGGTGCGTCAGGGCAGGCAGGCCTACGTGATAGCTCCTTTTATAGATGATTCCGACAGCCTCGACGGACGCTCCGCGGAGAGCCTGTTCACCGAATTCCGCGAGACATATCCCGACATAAGCTGCGCCCTGCTTCACGGGGAGATGTCTCCCGCCGAGAAGAACGAGGTCCTGCAGAGCTTCTACGAGGGCAGGGTTTCCGTCCTGATTTCCACCGTCGTCATCGAGGTCGGCATCAACGTTCCCAACGCGACCGTGATGCTTATTGAAAACTGCGAGCGCTTTGGCCTCGCCCAGCTGCACCAGCTGAGGGGCCGCGTGGGAAGAGGCAGCCACAGCTCGCTGTGCTTCCTCATCAACTACGACAGCAGCGAGATCGCAAGGGAGAGGGCGGAGCTTCTTTGCAGCACCGGTGACGGCTTCGTCATAGCTGAAAAGGACCTCGAAATGAGGGGCCCGGGAGAGCTCTTCGGCTACAAGCAGCACGGCATAGCCCAGCTAAACGTCGCGGACCCCGTAAAACACTCGAAAATAGCCTCTGCGGCGGGAGAAGACGCGGCCCTCGTGCTTTCTGCCGACCCGGAGCTGGAAAGCCCCGAAAACGCCCGTTTTTCAGAGCTGCTCAGGGCCAGGTATTCAGGCGCTTCAAGGCTGACATTGTAAGAGATACTCCGCTGTGTTAAAATCTGTGCGGAGAAGAAAATGAGAGTAATCGCAGGAGAACTGAGAGGACGGCGGCTCAAATCGCCGAAAACGAACGACGTAAGACCGACCAGCGATAAGGTGAAGGAGGCTGTTTTCAGCATGCTTTATCCGCTGCTCGGAGAAGGCTATATCGCCATGGATGTCTTTGCCGGCTCCGGCAGCATGGGAATTGAAGCGATCTCAAGAGGCGCTTCGAGAGTCTATTTTTCCGATGATTCGAGGGAGAGCCTGGCGCTGGTCCGGGAGAATCTTTCGATCTGCGGCGTCACCGAAAGAGCGGTGCTGCTTTCAGGGGATTTCAGACAGAACATCCGCAGGGTCAAGGAGAGCGTCGACGTCTTCTTTCTCGATCCTCCATATGCCGCGGGCTACATACTGCCGGCGCTCAGGGAGATCGACATGGCCGGAAACATCGCTCCCGGCGGCTACGCCGTCTGCGAGCATTCCCATAAGGAAGCGCTCCCCGAAGAGGTGAGCGGCTTTAAAGCGATACGCGACAGAAAGTACGGCGCTATATCCGTGACCGTATATCAGAGGACTGAAGATGAGTCATAAGCAGACAACGGCCTTCTGCGCCGGGACCTTCGATCCCGTGACAGTCGGGCACACAGACATTTTTGAAAGAGCCTCGAAGCTTTGCGACACGCTCGTCATCGGAGTCATGAGGAACCTGGCCAAGCAGTCCATGTTCACCGAGGATCAGCGCATGGAGATGGTAAGGGCTGCCGTCGCGCACATCCCGAACGCCGTAGTCACCGGCTTCGACGGGCACATGGCAACCTACGTGCTCGAGAACGAGTTCGATTTCGTGGTGAGAGGGCTCAGGAACGCCGGAGATTTTAATTATGAAATTCAACTGGCGCAATTATATGCCAAGTTTTATAATGGTAAGGCAGATACGATCTATCTGATGACCGATCCCAGGTATTCATATATAAGCTCAAGCATAGTCAGGGAGAATTTCATCCTCGGCGCCGACGTGAGCGAATGGGTGGGAGACAAGGTCTACGAGCTCATGAGATCGTATATTTCAAAGGTTTAATGGGGGTATTTCGATGAAGGTACTTGAATTATTGGATGAACTCGACGAGATAATAGAAGTCGCTTCTTCTGTTCCCGTTGTACATAAGGTAATGGTCGATCCGGACGAGATAACCGAGATCGTCAAGGAGATCAGGCTCGAGCTTCCCGACGAGATCCAGCAGGCGCAGTGGATCAAGAACGAGAGGCAGAGAATACTCGACGAGGCCAAGGCCGAATACGAGAGCATCATCAACGAGGCTCAGGCCAAGGCTGAGAAGCTGCTCGAAGGCGACGAGATCACCGTAAGGGCAAAGCAGAGGGCCGAGGAGATCATCCGCGTTGCCAAGGAAAACTCCCAGATCATGAAGATGAACATACTGGACTACACCGACAGCATGCTCTACAACCTTCAGGAGAAGGTCGACGAGATGTACTCGACGTATTTCACCGACATGTACGACAATCTTCAGGGGACCTTCGAAAAGATCAATTCCAATATCTCGAGCAGCAGAAACGAGGTAAAGGAGCAGATCTACAAGTCTCAGAAGCAAAGTGAAGAATAGTACCGGAATAATCTGCGAATTCGACCCCTTCCACAAGGGGCATGAATATCTGATCGACAGCGTGCGTGGGAGCGATGACTCTCACGCCGTTGTTTGCATTATGAGCGGAAATTTCACGCAGAGAGGATGGCCGTCGCTCTGGAGCAAGTTCACAAGGGCAAGGGCAGCGGTCAGATGCGGAGCGGACCTCGTGATAGAGCTGCCCGCCGTTTTCGCCGTATCCTCGGCTCCCGTCTTCGCCCGGGGCGGAATAAAAGTTCTGAAGGAACTCGGCATTGCTGACAGACTCGCTTTCGGCTCTGAGACCGGCGACGCCGCGGCTCTTAAGGAGGCCGCCTTGTCCACTCTCAGGGAAAGCGACGCCTTCAGGGAAGCGCTTTCTTCGGCGCTGTCCGAGGGGCATTCCTATTCGTCCGCATATTCATCGGCCATGAGAGCGGCAGGCTGCCCGCAGGTCTTCGGAGACCGCGGACCCGGACCCAACGACATACTCGCGCTCGAATACATAAGGCAGAACATCCTTCAGGACGCGGGTCTGGACGTGATCGCCGTCAGAAGGGCGGGGAGCAATCACGACGGCAGCGCCGCGGACGGCGGTGATGGCTTCGCTTCGGGTTCGGATATACGGAGAATGGTTTTAGAGCATAATGAAGATTATGTTAACTATCTGCCGGACAAAGCATCAGGACTGTTCGAATGCGTACCCGATCCTTCGCAGATCTACAGGAACTGCTTCAGTCTGCTGTCCTATAAGCTCATCAGCACGCCGGCCGAAGAGCTCGCAAACGTTCTCGATATGAGCGAGGGTCTTGAATTCAGGCTTAAGGAAGCCGTTCTTAAGGCTTCGGATATGGACAGCCTCGTCAAGGCCGCGAAGAGCAGGCGCTATACCTACGCCAGGATAAGCAGGCTGCTGATGCACGTTCTTCTTGGCCTTACCCGCGCGGATCTGGACCAGGCTTCGTCAAAGCCCTTCGCGTATCTGAGAGTGCTCGCTTTTTCCGAGAGGCGAAGGGCGCTTATCAGAGAGGTCAACGAAAGAGAGGAGGGCCCGAAGCTTCTGACCAATCCTTCGGGAGCAGAGCTCGAAGATCCGGTAATGGCCAGGGACATATACTCTTCCGACGTTTACAGCGTGCTCTGCGGCAGGACTGTATACGACGGATCGGATCTTACCGCCAGTAGGGATGGATTTCGCTGAGCGCTTAACCTCTAAAGTCCCGCCGCTCTTGTATTCCGGCTGTCAAACATATATAATATTTAGGCTGTTTTGATAATTTTTTGATCGATATAAAAAGGAGAGTAGCATGAAAGTTTTAGTCATCAACTGCGGAAGCTCATCGCTCAAGTATCAGGTCCTCAACATGGAGGATGAAAGCCTTCTCTGCAAGGGCCTCGTAGAGAGGATAGGCATCGAAGGCTCCGTTCTGACCCACGAGAAGATCGGACAGGACAAGTGGAAGCTCGAAGTTCCCATGAAGGATCACAAGGACGCGATCGGACACGTTCTCAAGGCACTCGTCGATCCCGATCACGGCATCGCAAAGAGCATGGATGAGATCGGCGCTGTCGGCCACAGAGTGGTCCACGGCGGAGAAAAGTTCGCCTGCAGTGTAAAGATCACCGACGAGGTCGTCAAGGCTCTCGAGGACTGCGTCGCTCTCGCGCCGCTCCACAATCCTCCCAACCTCCTCGGCATCCAGGCCTGCAAGGAGCTCATGCCCACGACTCCGATGGTTGGCGTATTCGACACCGCTTTCCATCAGACCATGCCCGCAGAGTCCTATCTCTACGCTCTCCCTTATGAATATTACGAAAAGTACGCCGTACGCCGCTACGGCTTCCACGGAACCAGCCACAGGTACGTTACCGAAAGGGCTGCCGCGATGCTCGGAAAGAAGCCCGAGGATCTCAAGATCATAACCTGCCACCTCGGAAACGGCGCGTCCGTCGCGGCCGTAAAGAACGGCAAGTGCTTCGATACCTCCATGGGTCTCACTCCGCTTGAAGGCCTGGTCATGGGCACCCGCTGCGGAGACATCGATCCCGCCATCCTTCCGTTCATAGCAGAAAAGGAAGGCAAGAGCTTCGCCGATATGGACAAGGTCATGAACAAGCAGTCCGGCGTGCTCGGCATCTCCGGCGTTTCCTCCGACTTCAGAGACGTCGAAAACGCCGCCAACGAAGGCAACGAGAGGGCAAAGGCCGCTCTCGACGTCTACGCCCACAGGGTAAAGCATTACATCGGAGCCTACATCGCCGAGATGAACGGCGTCGACGCCATAGTCTTCACCGCCGGCCTCGGAGAGAACTCCAAGACCATGAGAGCGAGCATCTGCTCCGGTCTCGAGAACCTCGGCATAAAGCTCGATCCGGCAAGAAACGACGTCCGCGGCAAGGAGACAGTGGTCTCCGCAGAGGATTCCAAGGTCAAGGTCCTTCTCATCCCGACCAACGAAGAGCTCATGATCGCGAAGGACACTTACGAAATCGTAACAAAATAACTTGACAAAGACGATCTCGGTAAGTATAGTTTAGAAGTTACTGAAACGGAAAAGGAGGTGTTCTGAATATGGCAGTACCTAAGAGAAGAACGTCTTCAGCTAAGACCAAGAGCAGAAAGGCCGCAAATATGGTAAAGGCAGCTCCTGCTTTATCCATCTGCCCGCAGTGCCATCAGCCCAAGCTGCCGCACAGGGTTTGCCCGAACTGCAACTATTATGACGGCAAGGAAATCGTTGCTGAATAATCGATTCAAGCACAACTTTAGCTAAAGACAAATTAAGCGGTCCCGAGACGTCGGGACCGCGCTTTTTTATTTTTTGCAGCATTTGCATTTGTTCTCGGGGCTTGAAACTGCAGGCATTTCGTGCATGAAAGAAAAAAATGAAAATAACTGTTATACACTGTTGACAACTGTTTATTACTGTTATATACTGTTTGCTGTCAGGAGGAATAAGATGCATATTATTCTGGATCACTCGTCCATGGTCCCCATATATGAGCAGATCATGGGCAGCATAAAGTCAGAGGTCATAAACGGCGGCATAAATCCCGGAGAGGGCCTGCCTTCGGTACGCGCGCTGGCAGCCGAGCTCAAGATCAGCGCTCTTACCGTAAAGAAAGCTTATGACCGTCTTGAGGAGGAGGGCTTCGTCGTTACCGTGCACGGAAAGGGCAGCTTCATCGCACAGACCGATTCGGGACTCGCAGCCGAGGCGAGGCGCAGGGAGGCCGAGGAAAGGCTGTCCTTCGCCATAGACACCGTTCGCTCGGCAGGGCTTACGGACGAAGAGATAAGGGATCTCGTCGAGATCCTTCTGGAGGTATAGCATGATCCAATTAAAAGATTTCACCAAGTCCTACGGCAGTTTCAGGCTCAGCATCAGCATGGACATACCATCGGGAAAGGTCTCGGGCCTCGTGGGCCGCAACGGCTCCGGCAAGACTACGGCGATCAAGGGACTGCTCGGCCTGATAAGACCGGACGGCGGAGAAGCTCTGGTGTTCGGAAAACCGTCCTCGCAGCTTTCGCCCGCGGACAGGGAGATGATAGGTACGGCCTTCTCGGATTCAGGCTTTTCATCCTTCCTTTACGTAAGGGACGCCGTAAGCATCCTGCGCGCCAGCTATAAAAACTTCGACGAAAAATGGTTCACGGAGGAATGCGCCAGAGGCGGCCTCGCGATGAACAAAAAGATAAAGGACCTTTCCACAGGCATGAAGGCCAGGCTCCGCGTTCTGACGGCTCTCAGCCACAAGGCGAAGCTCCTCATACTCGATGAGCCCACCGCGGGTCTGGACGTTGTCGCAAGGAACGAGATATTGGATATGCTCAGGAGCTATCTCGCCGAGGACGGCGAGCGGACAATGCTCATATCCTCCCATATCTCGACGGACCTTGAGGGGCTCTGCGACGACATATACATGCTGCACGACGGAAGGATAGTGCTCCACGAGGATACCGACCTTATACTCGGAGAATACGCGGTGCTGAGGCTTTCGGAGGCCGCTTACGAGAAGATAGACAGGCAGTACATAATCAGCACCGTAAAGGAGAGCTTCGGATATTCGTGCCTGACGAACCAGAAGCAGTTCTACGCGGAGAATTATCCGGAAGTAGTGATCGAAAGCGGCAGCATCGACGATCTCATCATCATGACTTCGAAGGAGGCGTAAAAGATGAAAGGTTTTATGGCTAAGGATCTCGCGATAATCAAGCAGAGAGGAAAGATCTTTATTTTCCTCATCATCTGGGGAATAGTGATGAACTTCGTCATGAGCGACGTGTCCTTCGCGGTCGGCTGGATGGTCATGGTCTCCGTTATCGCGTCCATGAGCACAATAAGCTACGACGAATACGACAACTGCATGCCTTTCCTGATGAGCCTTCCGGTGACGCGGAAAAACTACGCTCTGTCAAAATACCTGTTCTCGGGACTGTGCGGCGCCGCCGCCTGGATCGTTTCGGTGCTGGTCGCGCTCGCGACCAGCTCGGTTTCCGGAAAGAGCTTTGTCTTCGCGGAGGAGCTGCCCGGCATGGTGCTTTTCATCGCTATTACGATGATCATGATCGCCGTGGCCATTCCGCCCCAGCTCAAGTGGGGAGCGGAGAAGGGAAGGATGGTGATGCTCGCCCTGTTCGGTGCGCTCTTCGTGACGTCCTTTATCGCCGCGAAATTTGCCGGAGGCTTCGAAAAGATCGCCGCGGGCCTTGAGAATTACTCCATGGGAGGATTCGTCGCCGGAGCGCTGATCTTCAGCGCCGTGCTCGCCGCGGTGTCCGCCGCCATCAGCGTCAGGATCATGGAGAAGAAGGAGTTCTGAGCCAAAGAAGCCCGGGATACTTTTCCCGGACTTGCACAGAACCGCCGTCCAATATAATAAAAAACAGCAGGCTCAGGCCTGCTGTTTTGATTTCCGGCTTTCTATTACAGGAACTTGGATTTCACCTTTCCCCAGAAGTCGTAGCCCGGCAGACGGACTATGCTGACCTCCTTGTCGGAAAGGCTGACCGTTATGCTCCTGACCTTTTCGAAGAGGAATACTCTTCCGTCGATGGTTATGTTGACGTCGTCGTCCTCCGACGGCTTTATGATGGTCTCCCTGCTGGCGGGCAGAAGAAGGCTCGAAGTGAAGCTCCTGTAGGCCGCGTTGTTGACAGGCGCGACGGGAGTGAGCTGTAGCAGGGCCAGATCCGGATCCACAATGCTTCCGCCGAGGGAATAGTTGTAGGCGGTGCTTCCGGCCGACGAGGCGATCAGCACGCCGTCGCCGGAGAACTTCTCAATGAAGCTGCTTCCGATATAGAGATCGAGATGGATCAGACTGCTCTTGTTGTGTTTTATGAGAACGTCATTAAGGGCAGGGGAGAGCTCCTGCTTTCCCTCCGATGTTTCTACGACGGTCTTTATCGTTCTGTAGCGCTGGACCTTAAAATCGCCGCTTCTGCAGAGGTTTACGAGCTTTTCCGTCTCATCGGTCGAGAGCTCGGTAAAAAAGCCCAGATGGCCGGTATTTACGCCCACGGCGGGTATGTCGGAGTAGCCCGAGGCTTTGAGAGCGCTCAGGAAGGTCCCGTCTCCTCCGACGGATATCATGAAGTCGGCGTCGTCTTCGAAGGTCTCGGTCACCGTGAAGCCTTCGGCCCTCAGTCTCTCGCATATAGCGCGCGCGGTAAACACGGAGACTTCGTTCTGATTCTTGTGTATGTAGATCTTTTTCATTTCGATATGATCCGGGGCTGACTTTCGTCAGCCCCGGTCTTGCATTTATGTTTAGAAGGGTGAGAACTGAGACCAGATGCAGAGCGCTCCGCCGTAGCCGTACTTTTCGGGCTGGGTGAGCCTTCCGTTGAGGGTCTCGATCAGGTAGTCGACCGCATACTCGTGTACCTCCGCGGGAGATACTCCGTCGGTGATGATCTGACCGGCGTTGATGTCCATGTCGCCGTCTTTGCCGCCTACGTTGTTGTAGGTGCGGGTGTTGGAGCAGACCTTGATGACGGGAGCTACGGGGAATCCGAGAGGATTGCCGCGGCCGGTGGAGAACATGATGACCTGAGCGCCGCTGGCGAAGATGCCGGTGATGCTGTCGGTGTCATATCCGGGACCGTCCATGATGTAGAGGCCCTTCCTGTCGTTGAGCTGTTCGCCGTACTTGATGACGTCCATAACGGTGGTGGTGCCGCCCTTGTGTACGCAGCCCTGAGCCTTTTCCTGAATGGTGGTGAGTCCGCCGTTCATATTGCCTCTGGCAAGAGTTCTGGAGGCCATAGGTCCGAGGATGGGACGAAGTCTCTTTTCCTCCCACTCGTAGATGAGGTTCTTGACCTTTTCGCCGACCTCCGGAGTGATCGATCTCTCGGCGAGATCGTCCTCACAGCCGATGAGCTCGGGGATCTCGGTGAGGATGGCAGCGCCGCCCTGGCCGATGACCCAGTCGGAAACGAAGCCGATGGTCGGGTTGGCGGTAACGCCGGAGAGACCGTCGGATCCGCCGCACTCGGTACCGAATATGAGCTTGGAGAAGGGTGCGGGCTTTCTCTCTTCCTTGGCCGCTGCGGCGAGGAATTCCTTAGCCTTGGCGATGGAATCCTTGATGACCTGCTGTCCGCCGCCGTCGTCCTGAACGATGGTCGCGTAGATGGGCTTGCCCGGGGTGAGTTCTTCGATCTGCTTTCCGACTTCCTTGGCGTCATAGGTCTCGCAGCCTACGCCTACGAGGATGACGGCATAGATGTTCGGGTTGCAGCAGACGCCCTTGAGGGTCCTGAGCCAGTCCGCGTCGTCTCCGGGAGCGGAGCAGCCGTCGGTGTGGCGGAGAGGAACGAGCTCGGGAACAGCCTTGCAGATCTGGTCGACCACGCCTATGGCGCAGCTGCAGTTCGCTATGGCTATAACGTGGTTTCTGATACCTACTTTACCGTCCTTGCGGTAATATCCCATAAAATGATCAGGTCTTGACATGTTGATCCCTCCTTACTTCATGTTCTTCTCAGAGTCTACGTTGTGTACGTGAACGTGAGCTCCCTTGGGTATGAACTTAGTCGCATATCCGATGAAGTGACCGTACTTGTAAACGTACTCGCCGACCTGGATATCAGTAAGAGCGACCTTGTGGGGAAGACCTATATCTTCGAGTACCTTTACTTCGGTGCCGTCATCGAAGACTACGACGTCACCGGCCTTGACATCCTGGGCTACTACGCCGACGTTGTCCTTGGGATTCAGTCTGATTCCTTTAAGCATCTTGTACCTGCCTTTCCTATAAAATAGCTTATCTGGACCGCTGTCAGTGGTGCCGGTAGCGGGACTTGAACCCACACGGTATTGCTACCAACGGATTTTGAGTCCGCTGCGTCTGCCGATT
>JAEEGL013129570.1_pt1 | contig 15313 bp, 2 predicted proteins | sample 9134231 | NCBI WGS metagenome assembly JAEEGL01 (sample SAMN16246548, study PRJNA631951) | gut metagenome | biome: gut microbiome; feature: rumen; material: fiber-attached | host: Bos | place: Iran: Karaj | collected 2018-10 | reverse complement strand
CTGTTCCAGGCCATCAGGGGGCAGAAGGAAGAGATCGGCAGATTGAAGGACAGGATTAAGGAATTGGAGGACAATCAGAATGGCTAGTTATGACCATATAACGAAAACATACAACGGGCAGAAGAGGAAGCCGACTGAATGGGGCGTGGACATTTCACCGTACATGCATGGCGGCGACGTGTTCCGCACGTCGGGCAAGAATGATTATCTGAAACTCGGCAAGCAGAACTACACTTTCGACGCGGCTGGCTACCGTAGCGCACAGATGGAGTGGATGCGCGGCAACGCGGCGTTCAGCGGGTGGACGGATGATGACATGACATCCTTTCTGGACACGCTCGACACAAAGCACTACACGGCCAACGAGGCGAACGCGGCCGCCATGTGGAACAACTACAACATCGGTGTACGCAACGCCAACCAGCGGGCGGAGAGCGACCGTGCGGACATGCTGGCGGAGATTGAAGCCTACCAGGCGGGATTCTCCAACGAGGCCATAACCGCCGCGCTGGCCGCAGAGGCGCAGCAGCTTGACGCGAAGATCGCGGAAACCATGCAGCAGGCGGTCAACCAGGCGGCGGCTCAGGGCAAAGTCCTGGACATGGCGACATGGGCGACGCTGAAAGGCCGCCTGGAGGCGCAGAAGGCCAATGTCCTGCAACAGTCGCAGATGGACTACGAGAACAAGCGGCAGGAATACATGTACAAGGCCATGCAGATGAAGATGGATGTGTATAAGAACTCAGGCGACACACTGATGTCGGCTGGCGACGTGACCAAGCTGATACAGGCCATGGGAGGAAAATAATGTTTCAGACAAGCGCATTTGGACATACATACGCATCGGCGGGGCCTGCCGATGTCGGCGTCCGCATATACGACGCGACGGTCCAGGCCGTCAGCTTCGCCCGCAAGGTGGAGTTGCAGAAACTCGGAATGGAGAAGCGGCGTCTTGAAATGCAGGAGGCGCAGATGGCCGCGAACAGGGAGGCCAGCCAGCGCAATTTCGATTTGGCCGAAGAGCGGTTCGCCCTGGAACGCCAGCGGCTTGACATCGATGACGCCGACCGCCAGCAGAAACGCGAGATGGCGTTGGCGCAATTCCAGCAAACGATGGCGGAGAGGGCGGAAGACCGCCGCATGAAAGAAGAGGAAATGTCGTGGCGGCGGCAGAACGCGCAGGAGGAGCGGGATTGGCAGCGTCAGTACCGTCAGATGACAATGGACGACAGGCGGGATGACCGCGAAGTGCGCCGTGCGCAGCAGGAGTTGACGCGCGGGCAGTACGAGGCATCCCGGGCGGAACGCCAGAGAGCCGCGTCCGAGGCGGCGCGGCATGAACGGAACAATGTCTTGCAGGCGGGCGGATATGAATTGAAGCAGGGCGAGGAGCCCAAGGCTGGCTACAGGCTGTATGAAGGGCCGGAAGGCAGCCGTTACGCCGTGCCAGTCGCGCAGCAGAAGCAGGCCGAGCAGAAACCGCAGTACACGACGGCGACCATAGACAAGGCGATGAGCCGCGTCAATTCGCTGATGTCCGAATACACCGACGCGATCAAGGCGGGCGAAGAGGGCGAGACGCCGATGGACGCCGCCCAGAAGGACACGGCCATGGCGCGTCAGCGGGGCCTGAAAGCGATGGACGCGTACAAGAGCGCGGCCTATCTGAACAATGATCTGCTGCGGGCCATGCCGCCTAATTTTGTCGCCGACATAGATTGGACGGGGTTGCCTGCCGAAGCCGTTGATGACTTCATGAAATATCTGGGCAACGGCGTGTTCGACAATCCGAACATGAACGCTTTGATAAAGCGGCGGCTGCTTGATGCGGCGAAGGAAGAAAAGGAACGTCGGGAAGCGGAAGCGAAAAAACAGAAGGAGAAGGAGGAAAAAGAACAGAAGGAGGGGGATGGCCTTGAAGGCTTGCAAAGAAAAGGGGACTTCCCTGACCGAAACCGCGACATGAATCGGCTGCGTTGGGGATTCGGATTATAGGATTATATATTAATAAGGAATAGAGAATAATGACATACAATGGCCTGAATGCTTCGACGCTGGACGACAGATTGGAAGAGGAACGGAAGAGGGTGGAGGAATCCATGGTGACGGTGCCGGGCTATTCGGGCCCAAGACCTTTCTCCATGGCGTATCGGAAACTTGACGACGACCAGCGGAGATGGGTGGATTCGATGATGTCCATTGACGACGGCGAATGGTCCGGACAGGATTATTTTGATTACATGGCGCGTCCGAAAGGCGAAAGCCTGCAGCTTGAGCCAGGCGCATCGGACGCGACGACATTCAAGATGAAGGGCGTGGACGGGGAATTGTCGTTCGACCAGGCTCTTGACCATCTGGACGCGGACGACCGCAAGCGGCTTCTGGACATGCAGCTTGCATACAGCGGGCGGCTGGATACGCAGAAGGCTTTGGACTATCTGGCGAGCGAAAGGCCATGGAATGAGAAGATCAAGCGGACGCAGGACAAGTTCAACGCGAGAATCGAGGCCGCCGATAACGAGATGGAGCGGGTGAAGATGGAGAACGCCCGCAACGATCTTCTGGCCAGCCAGGGAAACTGGAAGGACATAGCGGGCGGAGACCCGTTGAGCAATGTCTTTGCAAGGGGCCACGCCGTCCTGCACGGCGACACGAAAGACCCGGGCTATGCCGACGCGGCGGGGCAGGTGATGGAGGAACTCAGCGACAGGATGCAGGATTTTGCGCAGTCCGCTTTTTACAAATCCCTCCCGCAAGAGGAAAAACGGAAGTACCGCGAAAGCCAGTCCGTTCTAGCCAATGCGCTGTCGGATGCGCAACGCTACGCGACACGCCCGAAGGACATGGGGCTTGCGGAGGAAGCGGAACGCTCGGTGTGGCGTTTTCTTGTCGGAAACGTCCAAGGGCTGGCCGGAGTGGTGGATTTCGCCTATGATCTGGCAGGCTTCCGCCACACGAACAGGCTAGGCGAAGGCGCGGCGGCCCTTGCGCGTGATGAATACGCTCCAAGCCGCAAAGCAGATAGCTTGTGGACTCTTAATAATTTTGTCAGCACGTTTTCAGGCGGCACGATGTCCATGGCCTCCATGATGGCGTTAGGCCCCGCTGGCCTTCCGATGATGGCGATGTCCTCCGGCGGTGAGCGATATTCGGAGGCCAAGGAAGATCTGCTGCGCAAGAATCCGAACATGTCACGGGCTGAACTTGTCGCACGGGCTGGCGGCGAGGCGATTCTGGCTGGCACGACGACATGGGCGGTTGAACACCTGACCGAGATGTTCGGCATGGGGCTTATCCCTGGAATGCCGGCCAAGACAAATGTATTGGGCGCGGCCACGCGAAAGGGGTGGCGCGGTGCATTATGGGGCGCCTTTAAGGCGTGGGGCGCTGAATTGGGCGAGGAAATGGTCGAGAACAATCTTCAGGACTTCTACAAGCAGATTTTCCGTGGCGAAGGCGAACAGTTCAAGGATGGGGTCAAGGGCTGGCGGAACTGGGAATGGCGGTTGCTTGTTGATTCGGCCATCGGAACGGCATCAGCAATGGTAGGCGGCGCGTTTGACAGGCAATCAAGCGGCATTCATGACGTTCTTGCGGACGCCGACGCGCTTGGCGACTACGGAATCAAGGACAGCGCAATGCAGGCGTATGTCCGTCACAGCATAGCCAAGGCCATATCCGGCGACAGACGTTCCGCGACGGCGTTGCAGTCCGCCATGGACGAGATCGCGACAGGGGAAGCCCGCGAGGGAAACCCCATCGTGGCGGCGTATGCCAGGCAGAACGGGCTGACATTCGGCCAGGCTGCCGACAAGCTGAAGGGCGAGGCGAAAGCCTCGGGCAATGTGCTAGGGCAGATATTGGACAATACGCGGGCGATGGGCGCGTCGGAAATGCTGCGCTATGCGTCGGAAAATCCTCTTGGCCTGACGGATGCGGGCGACATCCGCATGGAGCAGTTGGGCGATGACGCCTGGCTTGTGTCGCTGGCCAAGGGAAACCGGATGTTGGGCGCGGCATTCGTCGGCGACAAGGCCAGCGCGCTTGCGCTCCAGGATTTGCTGCGCACGTCCTGGTCACAGGCCGACGAGGGCGTGTTGAAGGATTTAGGAGAAGATGGCGGCGACGTGCGCTATATTGGCAAGGTAGATGGGAAATGGACGTTGTTCGACGACAACGGCGGCAAGGTCAGGGAGTTGTCGGAGGACGAGACGGCGCAGATGGAGGCGCAATACGCCACGCAGAAGGGCGAACTTCCCAGAAGCGGGGAGCTGACCGAAGGAAACGGGCATGTCGGCATGTACGTCGGCGACCAGTATATGTACAATGGACGGCCATTCTCCGTGTCCTATGCGGGGTCTGGACGCGGCGGGCGTTCAAGATGGCAGATTCGCGGGACAACCGAAGACCTGAAGTGGGCGGCGGACAAATGCAAGTCGCTGCGCGTCGTGTCCAACGGCGGCGGAAAGATGATTGTGGAAGGCGCGAATCCGCGTGATGCGTTGCTCATGGCTTCACGGCGTGACGCCCTTATCAGCCTGGACGGTCACAGCATCGCCGTTCAATACATAGGGAAGGACGAGGACGGAAAGGCCAAGTGGGCGGTGCTGGCTCCTTCCGATGACATGAAATGGTTGTCCGAACACGGTTTTGACGTGGCGTATGAAGACGAGACTCCCGTCATTCACGGCGACAACGCCATAGCGTCCATCCGCCAGGCGATTGACCCTGACGGGAAGATGGAGGAAACGGATGGATTCTTCAACGATGCCGCCATGCAGGATTATTTGTCGTTGGCCAATGTCCTGCCTGGGCCGGATTCATCGAAGGGCGGCGTGTTGGAATATCTGCGCGGTCTTGATCCGGCGGCTAGATCGTCGGCCCTGGCGTATTTCGCCGAGGAGGGAAAGCCTGTCGCGTATTTCGTGCAGACCATCGGGCCGGACGGGCGGATGCGCCGCGTCTTCAAGGTTGCGACGCGCCATCAATGTGTCATGGATATAGTCGAGGCTGGCGGCAAGCCCGCTCAGATCGACGGAAGATATTATCTGTTGCAGACAAACGGCGAGGATTCCATGCCGATTGGCCAGGAAGCCTACAAGTTCGCCATGTGGATGAACGGCGAGAAGGTGGAAGGCGAGGAGGAGAAGCCGGAAGTCGGTTCAGCCGCGTCCGTCGCCGAACAGCAGCAGGCCGACAACATCGACAATGAATATCAGGAGGCAGTCGCCGAAGCCGCCAGACAAGGTGAACAGGAACCGGAAGGCCAGGGGCAGCAGGAAGCCCAGGAGCAGCAGAAAGGCGCGGACAACGGCGAGAAGGCGGAAGACGAGACGGAGAAGCCAGCAAAAAAGAAGGAAGAAGAGAAGCCCGCAGAAGACAAGATAACAAAAGAAGATGTCATCGACGGCAACTTGGCCGCAGTCAATGACGAGATTGCCGTCTTGGAAGGAAAGGACAGCTTGCAACCAGAAGACCAGGAGCGCCTGGACGCCTTGCGCGTGGAGCGCAAGACGCTGGAAGGCATGAAGGAAAACAGCGTCGAGGAAGACGACGATGACAATGGCGGCGACGACGGTGCTGGCGAAGGCGATGCGGATGCCGAGTTGGAGCGGTTGGAAAAAGAGGAAACGGAAACCGAGGAAGCGGCGTCAGCGAAAGAGCCGCCTGCGGAAGAGCCTCCAGCCAAACAAGAGGAAAAGGAGGAATCGCCAGAGGTTTCCCAGACGGAACCAAGGCCCGATGCCGCGAGGGAGGAGGCAAAGGCGGAGGATTGGGCGGATGAACTGCCAGGCGAAAAAAAGGGCAAGACGGACATCGTCGAATATCTCAGACAGTTTGACGGTGATGAATTGCGGAAGAAGATCGACTTCTGGAAGAAGAGCAACAAGTCCGGCGAGTCACGTTATGCATGGGTTGAACGGATGATTGAAGAAGAATGGGCGTTTGACGGGAGGGTGTTCACGAAAGGCGGAAGAAGGCATGTTCTCATGCAGGAGGCCAAGAATTATGCGGAGTGGATGCTAGGCAGCAAGGCAAGGCAGCAGAAGGCGGAAGAATCACGGGCGGCCCAACAGCCCAAAGAAGATGTCCAGAAAACGGAATTCCAAAGAAAGGATTTCCAGAAAAAGGAAGTAACCGAGGCGGAGCCGAAGGCCGAATTACCAGAAAGAATGACGCCCAGAGAGGCTGAACGAATCGCGCAGTATGAACTGGAACGCTTGGGTTCCGGCGAGACGGTGGCCATCCAGGTCGATTATCCCGACGACGAATCCAAGGACTACGTCCTTCTTAAAAAGGATGACGGGCATTTTATAAAGAGCAACGCGGATTACAGCAAGATCGAGCATCCGTTCAACGTGGCGAGAACGTTTCTGACGTCAAGCATTCTGAATTTTGCGAAGGTGTCCGTGAAACAGGCGGAGAAAACGCCTGCTGCTACAGAGGGAACATCTGCGGAAAAGCCGATCAAGGACATAGACACGCCTAGCGTGAAGTATGTTGCGCGGCCGCCGAAGGGGATAAAGTGGGTCAATAACGGCAAGTTCGGGGATGATGTCACCTATACTGGGTTCGACGGGGATGACGCATATATTAAGGTAAGGAACGGAGACCATCAGGACAACATAAAGATATTGGATTTCAGGAACAAGACATACACGCAGATCAAGAAGGAGCTGTCCGATTGGGCAGGAGAGGATGTCGGGATGTTCGACAGGGGGCTGGACGCGCTTATGGACGCCGGCATGAAGTCGGGCTACGTCAAACCCGTTACGCGTCCCATGTCGTCATCCGCGAATGAAAAGCCAGCCAGCGAGAAGGAGGAAGGCGCGGAGCCTGGCATGGTCCGCGTCGGCGGAGTGCCCATCATAAATGCGGACGAAAAACACAAACAGGAACGTGAGCAGAGGCAGAAGGAGGCGCGTCAGATTGTCGAGGCTTTGGACAAAGGCAAGAAAGCCATCCTTACGGAACGGCTCAGGCCAAGCCGAGTGACAGGCGAGATTACGAAAAACGCAGATGGAACATATCATGTTCATTTGAACGCGACGAAATACTCAAAGGAGTATGACCATGATTTGCCAGTAGATGAACAGTTCGACGAGGCTTTGGATGGTGTTCTTGGCGGCAATGCGTTGAAAGAGCTGGTGGATGTCGAAAATCCCGCACCGCAGCAAACGCCTGCTGAAAACAATGAAAAGGAAGAGACGCCCACAAAGGGGCAAGGTGAGGAACAGCAGACACCGCCCGCCAAGCCTGAGAAGACGGAGAAACCACAAAAGAAACCATCTGCTGCAAAGCCTTCCGAAAGCGGCAACCAGCAGCAGCCGGAAGCGGCAGAAGACAATGAAGATACGACGGAGAAGCCCGCTCCTGCAAAGCCCGCAACGGCAAAGCCGAAACCGCAAGGAGAGAACTTCCTGATTCCCGCCGACGTGCCGCTAATACCAGGTAGCAGCCAGGATGTTCGGATTCGTGCAAACATCGAGGCCATAAGGCTCCTGAAGAAGCTGGAAGCCGAGAACCGCCCCGCGACCAACGAGGAAAAACTGGTGCTTATGAAATTCACGTCCTGGGGAGGGCTTCAACCCGCGTTCCGCTACGGCGAGAAATATTACACCGATCTCAAGGAGCTGCTGACCCCGGAGGAATATTCGGCGGCCCATGCGACGATTCTGGACGCCTTCTATACCGACAAGCCAGTAATCGCCCAGATGTGGCGGGCGGCCACGCTCTTCGGCTTCAAGGGCGGTCGAGTCGGCGAGTTCGGCGCAGGCGTCGGGCATTTTCTGGGGATGGTTCCGCCTGAACTGGCGTCGTCCACGCAGTTCACGGCCGTCGAGCTGGACAATATCACGGCGGGAATCCTCCGGAAGTTGTACCCGCAGGCTAAGGTTGTCAACAAGGGGTTGGAATCCACAAGGATAGGCGATGGAACGCTAGACATGGTGATCGGCAACTTCCCGTTCGGCAGCACTCGCCTTCAGTCCCATTACGGCACCAAGTACGCCCCTATGATGGTTCACGACTATTTCTTTGTCCGTGCATTGGACGCCGTGCGCCCTGGCGGCTTTGTCATCGCCTTGACATCCCACGGGACAATGGACAAGACAGACCCGATGGCCAGGATGCTCATGGGCGACAAGGCGAATCTTGTGGGCATTGTCCGCCTGCCGGAGACGGCCTTCAGAAAGAATGCCGGAACGTCCGTGGTGACGGATATTGTCGTGCTCCAGAAGAAGCAGCAGGGGGATTCACGCCCTGACCGTTCTTTCCAGGAGGTTTCCGAGATTACCATTGACGGCGAGACGTTCCGCCGAAATGCGTATTTTGATTCGCATCCTAATATGATTCTCGGCAAGGAATCATTGGCGGGCAGCATGTATCGCGCTCATGATTATACGGTGGAGGCGACGGAAGGAGACCTTGAAGGGAAGATTCAAGGCGCCTTTGATGAATTGCAGAAGGAAAAGCCCGTCCGCATGACGGACGACGCGGCGGCGGATGAGGTCGATTATGACGACGAACACCGTGACGGCTTCCTTTATCTGGATGCCGACGGCGGCCTTACCTATAATATTAAAGGCGTTCCGACGAAGTTCATGATTCCGACGACCGTCAAGGGCAAGAAGGCATACCGCTCGCCGACCGCCGACGAGATCGCCGTGTTCAAGTCATTGGTGAAACTCAATGCCGCGTACACGGATGTCCTGACGGCCATGCAGGAAGGGGCGACGGACGATGAATTGAACGCGAAACGCGAGATAATGAAGCGTGTCTATGACGGCCATGTGTCAAGATACGGGACGCTGAACAGCCGGAAGCACTCCGTGTTTCGCGGAGACCCCAGATATGCCCGTGTCCAAGCTCTTGAAAAATACGAGAAGAAACAAGTGAAGGACGCCAAAGGCCGCCTGGTGGAGAAAGTGACGGTACTGCCTGGCGATGTTTTCAGCAAACGGACGATCATGGCCGAAACGGCACCGTCACATGTGAACGAATTGCAGGATGCCGTCGCCTTGTCCTATCGTCACAAGGGCGAGATAGACGTTGATTTCATGGCTGGCCTGCTTGGACGCGAGGCGGATGAAGTGGAAAACATGCTGCTGGCCAGCGGTGATTATTACAGAAACCCAGAAACCGAAGAAGTAGAGAGCGCGGACGACTATCTTTCCGGCAATGTCGTTGAGAAGTTGCGCATCGCGTCAGAGGCTTCGACGAAAGACCCGGGCTATCAACGCAACGTGGAGGCGTTGACAGCCGTCCGGCCAAAGAGAAAACGGATTCAGGACTTGGGGCTTGTGTTGGGGCAGTCGTGGATTCCAGGCAAGACCATTAGCGACTTTCTCATGTCGAAGTACGGCGTATCTGTGTCCGTGGCCTATCATCCGTCCCTTAACTCCATGGCCACAAAGGGAGAATGGAAGACAAGCCACGTCGGCGGCGTTCTGCCTGTATCATACGACATCGGAAACAAAAACCTGATGTGGATTCTTGACCGTGCTTTGAACAAAGGCGAAGTCAGAATCGACGACGCTGTAATTGACGATTACGGCAAGACGAAGATGGTTCCCAACAAGGAGCTGTCAAAGCAAGCCATGGATTTGGTCAAAAAGCTAAATGCGGAGTTTGAGAAATACGCCAAGACAGACCAGGCGGCATCGCAGATATTGGAGGACGTTTACAATGACACGGTGAACGTCTTTGTTCCGCGCAAGTTCCGCGAAGGCGAATCTGAATTCTATCCAGGTGCGAATCATGACATCCATCTGCGCGGCTATCAGCGTCGTGCGGTGGAAAGAATGCTGCGCGGAAACACGCTGCTAGACCATTGCGTCGGAGCGGGCAAGACATTCACGATGATAACAGCGGCCATGACGCTGAAATACCAGGGCAAGGCCAGTAAATCCATGATCGTCGTCCAGAATTCGACCATCAACAGTTTCGCCAATGACGCCCGCAAGCTCTATCCAGGGGCGAAGATACTTGCGGCGACGGAAGAAGACTTGGCGGCCAGAAACCGTGCGAGATTCCTTGCCAGCGTCGCGGCCGGAGACTGGGATATTGTCATCATTCCGCAGTCGTCCTTCGATCTGCTTCCGAACAACCCAAGGGAAACCAAGGCTTTCTACGAGAGCGCCATTGAGCAACTGGAGGCCATGCAGGAGGAGAAGGCGGCCGAACAGCGCGGCGGGCGCAAGAAGGATTCGGACATCCAACGGGCCATAAAATCCCTTCAGGAGCGGCTGGCCAAGCTGTTGGCGGCCGACAAGAAAGACTATACCATGACGTTCGACGAGCTCGGCATCGACGCCTTGTTTATCGACGAGGCGCATGAATACAGAAAAAACTTCTTCATCACGGGGCGCAACCGCATCAAGGGCCTTGACAAGAACTCATCCGCCAAGGCGGCCAATCTATACCTTAAGATAGAGAACATCCGCCGGAAGAAGGGCAACCACAATGTGTTCTTTGCCACGGGAACGCCGATTGTCAACACCTTGACGGAGCTTTGGAACATGGAGCGTTATCTGCGGCCGGATGTCTTGGCGGCGTATCATGTAGAGACATTCGACGAATTCGCCGACATGTTCTGTGTGGTTGACAATGAGATGGAATATGACGCGGGCGGCCGCGTCAAGTTCTATGACCGATTCAGCAAGTACCAGAATTGCGAGCTGCTTGGCCAGATGTGGCGGGAAGCGGCGGACGTGCTGCTTTCCAGCGATCCGGCCATGCAGGAGATTCCGCGTCCGAAGATCACGGGCGGAAAGCCTGATTTGAAGCTGCTGGACAAGTCGCCAGTCATGGAGGCGTTCATGAAGTTCGCCGCCGATACGCTGAACTGGTTTGAGCATCTGCCAGGGAAGGAGAAGATGAGGCCGGAAAACATGGCCGTCCCGATGATGATCTACGGGATGGCGAGACGTGCGACGGTGGACATGCGCCTTATTGATTCGCATCTTCCCGATGTAGGAGGAAAGGTATCTACCGCCGTGCCGGAGATTATGAAGACTTACAAGGAAACGGAGAGCGAGAAAGGCGCACAGGTTGTCTTTGTTGATAGTATCTCCAAGGATAAGTTCGACGTTCAAGAGGAATTGAAGCGAAAACTTGTGGAGGCCGGCATTCCGGCGGAGCAGATTGCCGTTGTCAATGCCCAGAAAACGAAGAAGGACGCACGGCAGGCCATTTTCGACAAGGTGAACAGCGGCGACGTCCGCGTGGTCATTGGCCATTCCCAGGTGCTAGGCGTCGGTGTGAATATCCAGGAGCGGCTGAAGCGGGCGCATTTCCTTGACCCGACGCAGACGCCCGCCCTTATGGAGCAACGCTTGGGAAGAATTGTCCGTTTTGGCAATATTTATCCCGAGGTGGACGTTACATATTACGCGATTACAAATACATTGGACGCAACGATGTACCAGACGCTAGCACGAAAAGCGCATTTCATAGAGCAGGTGCGCATGGGCGGCGTCGATTCATTCATCGAGGACAGTGATTCCGCTGACTACAAGACGGTGGCTGCAATGGCAAACGGCAATCCAGACATTCTAGAACTTGCGAAAACACAAAGAAGCATCCAGGAACTGACCATGCGCCGCAGTGCGTATTATCAGCAGCGCGGCGGTCTCTTATGGGACGAAGAAAGCGACAAGAGAGATATTGAACGTTATGAAAGGTACATTGCGGAGGATTCGGCGTTCGCTTCTCGCCATGCAAATGAAACATTTGAGAAGGTGACGCTCATCGACAAAGACGGGAAACGGCATGAGTTCGACAAGTCGGAGGCGAAGGAGTATCTCAAGGCCATGTGGCAAGGGCTTGGCGATAAGGTGAAAGGCGAAAAGGATGGTGCCGTCGAGATTGCCGACATTGTGATGAACGGTGTAAAGGTGAGATTTTCCGCAATCGTCAGGACAAATTACTCGACGGGCGACAAGGAAGTCGTGTATTCCAATGCTATTAACGGTGACGCGGAGGCGGAAAAGACAAATTACGGCGGCCATTGGGAAGTGATGGAGAAAAGCCCCACGACTGCTCTGGACAGCATACGCAACAGGCTTACTGGCTTTGATTCGTTCGTTGAACGGCAGAAAAACCAGTTGAAACTGAAAAAGGAGCATCTGCGCCAGACGCAGGAGGAACTTGCCAAGCCTTTCGACGGCGACAAGGAATTGGAGACGCTGCAAGCCAAGGAGACTGAGCTGCTCGGACGCGTCGGCGCGGCGGCGGACGATAATGTCATCACCAAACGGCCCAAACTGGCTGATTATCTCAAGGGAGTTGTTCCTGGCATCGACGAAAATATCGACATCGACTTCAGCGGACAGCTTGAAGACACGGCTCCAGACCTTGACGAAGACGAGGACAGCGGCGTGTCGTACAGAGAGAGCGACGACGGAAATCCCGACAAGTATTATGAGTTCGGGGATGGCAGCGACGACGACAGCGAATTGCAGCCAGTCCTGGAGGCCATGCAGAAACGCTTCCCAGGGGTTAAGATCAACTATCTCTATGAGAATGAACTGCCGGACGCCATACAGAATCTTCTCGACCATGACAGAAATCAGGGCAAGTTCACATACTGGAAGGGCTTTTACTACAACGGCAAGATATACATCAACCCGCTCACGGCCACGTCCAGGGATGACGTCGTCACAACTATCATGCACGAGGCGGGCGTCCATTTCGGCCTGAAGCAGTTGTTCTCGGACAAGGCGGAGTATGCCAAGTTCCTAGATTCCATGCAGGATATACCGTTGGTCAATAGCCGGATGGGGAAATACACCAGCAAGGGATATGGCCGCGCAGAGGCGGTGGAAGAAGTGGTTGGCGAGATCGCGGACAAATACTATGGCTCGCCAATGTGGAAACGCCTGTGGACGACAATCTCCGACTTCTTCAAGAAGATGCTGGCCAAGATCGGCATCGATGTCGAGTTGGATGAAACGCAGATACGCGAGATTGTCAAGGCGTCTGTGAAGGCGGCGGAGACCGCCGATGTCAATGGCGACGGTGTTGCGGACAACGCGGACTACCGCGCTCTTGACGAGGATGGAAAATATTTCCCTGCGCCTGACGAGTGGGGCACGGCCTATACCTCCATGACGCGCGGCGGAGTGGAAGCTGTCAGGTATCTAATAAACAAGAAGGACGGTTTTGTTCCTGGGGCGTTTCATAGGGATGACCTGGGGGACATCGACATCGTGTATGGCCGGACAACTGACGACCCGGGCGACAAGGGCGGGTACGGGCTTGCGCACATCATGAAACGCCATCCCGACATGACGCCTGAAAAACTTGCGAATCTGGTGGAAAACGGCACGAGAAACGAAGACGAGGACAATATCTCAGCAGGGCGTGTCTATCTGTTCGACGATGAAAACCGACTGGTCGTGTCGCTTTCATATCACGAGATGCAAAGAAAATGGGTTGTCACCTCTTTCAAGGAGACAACCCGGGCCGCAGCCGGATATAATCTTCGCCCTACCGGCTCAACGGGGGCTCGGCATAATGGTAGCCCCAACGGCGATAATAATATACGTCTTTCCAGCGACATGTCAATCAAATACAAGGCCATGGGCATAAGCGAGGAAGATGCAAAGGAGCGGTTGGCCGAGGCGGGGAAGGAGACTAAGCAATGGTTCATACGGATGTTCAGTCCTGGCGACTATCGCGGCGGTGTCATCCCGACCGTGAACAAGATGCTGAAAAAGGCGCAATGGGAACTGTGCGCCCAGAGCGACGAATTCAAGCATGTCTCCGACGTTGAGCTTGAAGCGGTGAAATCCATCAGCAAGGAGCCATGGAAATACGACGTGATGGAGGCTATGGTCAAATGCTGGAATGGCTTGATCGCCGCTGACGACCTGGCAACGGAGGTTCCGCATTTCGACGACCCGCGTGTCAGGAAGATCATGGAGATCGAGCTGAGAAAACGCGAAATAGTTGACTGGCTCAGTTCCGACGCGTCAAAAATAGCGAAGCTGTCGCCAGCAATGCGGGCCGCCATCATGAACCATCTCGGCGCCTATCATCTTCGGGCCTACGAGATCCACCATGATCCGAACTACAGGCCGACGAATGCGGTCAAGGACTTGGCCGTTGGGCGCATCATTTCCGAACTTGAGTTCCAGATCGAGGCGACGGAAGCTGTCATTTCCGCATCGTCGGAGGCGATGGCCGACGTGTTCAAGGAGAGATACGCCAAAGTCCAGGCTTTGCTGGACAGGAGCTTTGAGGCCATGGGCAGGATGCTGGACCAGCGTTCGGAGAAGCTGGCTGCCAAGCTGGCGGAATTCGACAAGGAGATCGACGGTCTGATAAAGCAGCGCGACGCCAATGAGGACGCGGGCGAGAAAAACCGTCTCGACAACAAGATACAGCGGCGCAGGCGGGCGAAGGACAATCTGGCCAGACGCTTCAACGCGCAGACGGACAAGTATGTCGCGCAGAGAGAGGCCGTCCAGAATCGGCTGAGAGCCCGCAGGGACTCCTACAGGTGGCAGAACATCCAGCCGGATTTATACCTTTACTTAAAGACAAGGGACGAATCCGTGCTAATCGGCAAGGCAAGGCCCTTTGTAAATCGCGCCCATGCTTTCGCTCACATGATGGACAGAATCACCGACCACGTCAACGGCGGCGTCGAGATACTCCTGGACGATGCGGACCAGATCAGGCTGGAGGGTAACGCGAGGGACGTTCGCGGCACGGCCATGGGGATTGTCGATAGAATCCTTGGGGCGAACCGAGGCGATGACCAGTTTGCCGTCAACATGGACATCGGGCCATCCTTCCGCGTGATTCAGAGCAGTTTCATCCGCAGGAAGGACATCGCGCCGGAAATCCGCAAACTGCTAGGGGAGATCGAGGATATTGGCCGCCAGTTCGCCATGACAGTCGGCAAGCTGTCTCGCATCGTCGTCATGGACAGGATGTATCGCGAGTTATGGGAATCCCAGAAGGGCCTGGACAACGATGATGCGAACAAGGTTTTCTTTACTCGCGCGTATGTCAAGAAAAACGGAAAGAGTTATTCGACAGAATTGAAAGGCGCCAAGTACGGAATGCTTGAAGGGATGTTCACGGACGACGAGACCAAGCGGATGCTGGACGGCTACAGCGAACCGCGAGGAAAGGCCGGACGTATATATACTAAGGTAAAAGGCACGATGCGATATTTCAAGACGGTACTCAATCCGCCGACGCATTTCCGCAACCTTCTTGGCAACGTTTCATTCGCCGCCTGTGACGGGGAGATGTTCAGAGTTGACTACTGGAAAAAAAACATGGGCAGGGCCTTCAG
>JAEEGL012026114.1_pt1 | contig 15313 bp, 12 predicted proteins | sample 9134231 | NCBI WGS metagenome assembly JAEEGL01 (sample SAMN16246548, study PRJNA631951) | gut metagenome | biome: gut microbiome; feature: rumen; material: fiber-attached | host: Bos | place: Iran: Karaj | collected 2018-10 | reverse complement strand
TCTGTTGACCAAGCTCTTCAATAGCACACTTGTCCCGTAGGTAAGGGCGACGGTTTCCGCATACATGACCCCCACGTTGAGATATTCACTTGAGGGCAGGACCAGAAAAACAGCAGGCATTGCCATGGAAACAATGCTTGTGACGTCTCCTGCAATATCCAGGGTTTTGTTGTATGGCTGCATTGTGAGACGATCGAACGAGTTGACCTCTGTACGGTCAAGCGGATAGATCGGATCTGCAGACAGAGAGAATGACGATGCCGTAAAGAGAAGCAACAATGAGATGAAAACTGCCTTTGAGGTCTTCACTGGGCGTTCACCCTATCCTTGAACCAGTTTCCAAGGGCCGTGGTCCTGCGAAGGAATGCGCTGGGAAGATCCACTGTTATGAACAGGACCTTTACCTCCGGCTCTCTGCCGGCGATCATCGCGTTTGTGAAGAGCACAAAGCCTTCCTCTGCTTCGATGACCTCCAGATACATGTGGAGCGCACCTTTGTCCACGCAGGAGAAACCCATGTACTTCATTGAGGTGTAGTTGGTTATTTCCATGAGGAAATCACCATTCTTTATCGTGTAATCAACGCTGTATACATTGTTTCCGAATCTGTTGTCCTTCTGGAACGCATAGCAGCTGTATGTTGAAGGGACCTCTGTTGAGACGGGATCTGGAATCTTGCTGTTCTTCTTGTCCGGATTACTGATCAGATAAGAGTCCTTGAACAATACGGTCGGTTTCTCGCCTGCCATATTGGAGATGTAGGTCAGACCCTTTTGTGTGGAGATGCTCCTGAGCAGGTTGAAGAGGTAAACCTCCTTCTCCTGATCCCCAAGTTTCTTGAAACTCTCTGGATAGGGTATGAATGAGACTGCTCCGACAGAGAAGCCGTCGTAGATTCTGTCCGCTTTGGCTGCAATGGTCATCCCCTGGCTTCCTCGAGGGGCAATGGATGTGATCTTCTGGCCATCGCTTGTTACAGCCTCGATTACGGTCCCCTGTTTGAACTGCTCCATCTGCTGTTCGGAAAACGAGGGAAACAAAGTTGAAAGCGAAGGCACAGCGAAAACGGCTGCGCAAACCATCAGCAGTATTGTTGTAGTGATAATGTGTTTCATAAATCTCTCTTAGTATGCGTTCTTGTTTATAAAACCCTTGAAGAACGTAAGAATTACAATTTTGAAGTCAAAGAATACGGACCAGTTTCGGATGTAGTAAAGATCGTAAGCCACTCGCTTCTCGATTGATGTGTTGCCCCTAAGTCCGTTGACCTGAGCCCAACCAGAGATTCCAGCCTTAACCTTGTGTCTGAGGTCATAGCCGGGAATGGTCTTCTTGAACTCCTCGACAAGTTCCGGACGTTCAGGCCTTGGCCCTATGAGGCTCATCGAACCTGAGAGGACGTTGAAGAACTGCGGAATCTCATCAAGGCTGGTCTTTCTGAGAAGGCGACCTATCTTTGTTATTCTCGGGTCATTTTCCTCTGTGAAATGGGGACCGTTCTGCTCAGGCATGTCAATTCTCATTGATCTGAACTTGAGCATCCCGAACACCTTTCCGTCACGGGTCACCCTCTGCTGTCTGAAGAAGACAGGGCCCTTCGATGACAACTTGACCAATATTGCCAGAAGCAGATAGAGAGGGGACAGAAGGATGACCGCAAAGGAACAGGAGATTATGTCGAAGGTTCTCTTGACGAATCTCTTTCCCAAAGACAGCTCGGAATAGTTCAACTCAACTGCAGGTATTGTGTAGAAGTCGGTGATCAGGGACCCTGCATAGGAGCGTGGGATGTCAGACAGCAGGAACACCCTTGCGTTCAGAAGCTCTACACCTTGGTGCGTGGCCTCTATCCTGCTGGAGGAGTCCGTTGGCGGGAAGCCGATGACGACCATGTCTATATTGTAGTCCTTGACCGCCTGCTCAAGGTTCTCGGCCTCAATCTGGGGGATGTCGTTGATTGTGTGCGATCCACCCATGTATTGGCCTACAATTTTGGTTCTTGCCAAGGTCCCATGTGAGATTGTGGTGTCATAGAAGTCTTGAAGCTTCTTGCCGTATCCGACCAGAAGTGCCCTCTGCAGGAACTGTCCGGATTTGACCTTGTGACCTATGACCTTGTTGGCGATTCTTCTTCCGATGAAGAGGAAAAGGAAATGGATGATCATGAACAGGCCAAGTGCGACACGGCTGACTGTGATCTTCATTAAAAAGTAGTAGAAGACGACGAAGGTCAGAAACACATCGACCGAGACTCTGAAAAGTGATCCGACCTCTCTTCCCCATTTAGAGACCACGTTGGATTCGTAGAGTTTGTTGTAGAAAAGGAAGAAGATGCTTGAGAACAGGGCGATGAAGGAGAGGGCGGTGAACAGCCCCAACGAGTCTCTTGCTCCTCCTGGGAGAATGTAGAATCTCAGATAGTATGACAAGAACCAGGCTGCCAGAGTGGCTGCTATGTCCAGAAACAAGCGAAGCTTGAACTGGAATCTTTCGAACTTGTCCTTCCTTTGTTTCATACAAGCAATTATATTCTATTACCCAACAATTTCAAAGTGAGTATTTGAGACCCACCACAAACTGGGTGTCATTCTCATTTACATTGTAGCGGTTTATACTGTTCCAGATTTTGATGAAATCAGGCTGGCCATAGACCTTAAGTCTTTCGCTTAGGTGGTACTGACAGAACAGCCCGAAGTCAAACGTGTAGCAAACGGCGTTTCGCTTTGCAAGCTCGGCACTGTCATATCTGTAGTTCTTGGTCTCATGTGTCGTCGTTGGTGTAACGCAGGCCTGGTTCCACTTTTCCTGGCCATTGCCTCCAATCTCGCTCCACTGGGTCCACTTGTCATGTGTTCCATGGGCCATGAAGAAAGCGTTCGCGGAGACGGTGAGCTTGTTGGGGAGCTTCCACTCCACGTTTAGGTTTGCAACGGCACTGTCGCTGCCGTATCTGTAGCCAAGGAAGAACTCATCATAGGTTACGCAATCATCGACTCCTGATGTATAGGTCCTTGTGGAGACAACATAATCCAATCCGTATGACTCATCTGCTATTCCACCAGGATTTCTGTCATACCTGAGATATGTGTATGGGTTGACCAAGGCTCCCTCTATGTTGAACTTTAGGATTCCGTCCCAGGCACCCATTGCATATGTTGCACCTGCAAGAAAGCCCATTGCATTTGGATATCCATGGTTTGTGGGGCTGCCTCCATTCTCACCTCCGGGCAGTGCAAAGTCATCCATTAGGAACTGTCCATATATGTTCAGACCTTTTATCGGGGTCACATCCAGCTCAAGCGCCAATGTGGAGTTTGCATTTGAAGCATTGTAGAAATTGTGGAAGATTATTGTTGGGTTGAAGATTCTTGGATCGATTGTGGCATCAGCTGAAGCGTACATTATCGCTTCAGTGGCACTGAAAGCCAACTTGTCCTTAAACAGCCTTCCCTCGATTCTGTGCGAGAGATAGAGGTTGATTCCCTGAATCGGATCTCTGTTCAAGGCATCCTTCTTGGAACCCTGGTATGATGGAAGGTAGAAATTTGCCTTGTGTGGGAAGGAACTGATCAGGAACGTGTATTTGACGAAATCGGAGAAGGCTGTGAACCTGGCCATGTCATGGTATGGAAGGTTGTCGCTGATTACAAGGTTGCCAGTTCTGCCAAGACCCCAACTTACACGGTCTCTTCCAATCTGGAGGTTCCATGCCTGACCTCCGAACGAAGCGAATGCCCTATAGGGCCAGTTCGCATCGATGTTCAATGAAAAAGCACCATTAGGAGGCAGGTTTTGAAGTCCGGGTATATTTGTCCCTAAAACACTGTTTCCAATCTCATACGCATATCCTGTTCCTCCGTGGAAACCGCTGCGGGCCTCAGTTGCAAGGAAGAAATAGAAATGGTCCTTCACATCGAACTCGAGGTCAAGTTCGACCAGAGGTTTTGCATGGACCAGGTCATGGGCCCAGCTTTCACGTCCGGTGAACGACTTTTCGGTGATGCCGTTTATGTCGGTCCTTGTCTGTCCATCCGCATTTGTGTGTGCGTACATCTCAAGGTTTGCACTTAATGAGAGCTTGAGGGACATGGAGCCCGGGGTTTTCGTAAGGTCCTTGGAAAGCTCCTTCTTTAATGCGTCAAGGCTTTCAATCAGATATTGTGGAATCTCGGAAGGGGAGATTCTGTCAAGCATGGCACTAAGCTCAGCTGCGCTCCACGGTCCGGTGGAGGAGGGCATGGCATGGCCTGTGACGAGGTAAATGTCTCTAATGGCTTGATATTCAGGGCTGTCGACAGGATATATTCTCTGCGGGACAGATGCAAAAGCGAAAGCAAGCGTAACGGACATTATCAGAATCAGAAAGGATTTCCTCATATCGGCCACCTTATTCGGACAATCACAACGTTTGCAATTGACCCTTTTACAAAGTAACATATAATATGGGTTTTGTGTTTAATGATTAGTCTGTGTTTCGGGAGAAGCATGTGAAGAAAATTTGTTCGGTTCTGGTGTTCATGTTGGTTCTTTCCCAGCTGTTCGCCTCGACATATAGAATCAGAAGCTATTCGTACGAGTCAAAGAAGACCAAGCAGTCGGTGCTTTCTGAATTCATTGGAGCTCCTGGTTCCACCTTTGAAAGCGAAGAAGCCATGGTTGAGTTTCTGGCCGACAAGCGCCAGCAGCTGTACAACAAGCGCATCTTCCTTGATGTCCTGTTCACATACGAGCTCTATGAGATAGGTCCTGAAGCCTTTGAGGCGGATGTTGTTTTCCACGTCTCAGATGCAAGCACTTTTCTGATTGTCCCGTTCCCCAAATATGATTCCAACTATGGATTGAGTCTGAAGCTGAAAGCCAAGGACACCAACTTTCTTGGAACATTCACCACGCTTGATGCAAACCTCGAGTACACCCAGAGGAACAACTCGTTCGAGGATGGAAGACTGGATTGGGAATTGACGGTGGATTCCTTGAGAATAAAGGATTCGAAGCTCTCATTCTCGCAGTATGGCGCTCTGGACTTCATGAACTGGTATGACTCGAAAGCAGGTCTTAGTGCAAACGTATCAAACGTGAAAATCGGGAATGTTGGGCTTAGTGGGTCAATTGCGTTCAATCTTGGACCAGAAGGTGCTGATAAAGATGACAAATGGGTGCTCAAGGACATAGACATGACACTGGGCTCCTCGTTCGATTTCACAAACGTGGGGCTTAGCAACACGGTCAAGTTCAAGATGGTTCCGGAATTCAATGGCGAAATCTATATGGTCGTTCCAGCAGAGATCAGCGACACCGCAACAATCTCGTTCAAGGATCCGAAATGGAATGCCGCATCCGCCGGCACCACAATAAAGTTCAACTTCATATCAAAGCAGTTTGAGACGGATACCTATTTCTCCTACAGATTCGATGCAATCTATGGGATTGTCGGCAAGGTCTACCTGTATACCGACCAGACTGGGTTTGACAACGGCCTGAGGCTCATCAGGCCAGGATTTGGCGTGAGCAAGGGACTTTCCCTATTTGGCAAGATCAGCTTCACACCAAGTGTTGACGTTTACTTCCCATACACGTTTGCGACACAGAGCCTGGAACCGTATATCATAACAACTCTTCCTTTCTCATATGGCAGAATCGACTGGGTTGACAACAACTTCCGGCAGGGGCTTGTGTTCTCGCTTTCCGCAACGGATACGTACTATACCGTCTCTGGGTACAACAAAATCGCCATCAATGGTGGTATGACCTTCCATTATCCGGTTGCATCGTGGTTCAATCCATCAGCAAGGCTCAACTTCATGTATTCGAACGAGATGCTCCAGATCAACAAAGACAATACGTATTCCTGGAACATGAGAGGAATAAGGGACGTCAACACGACCATAAACACCTGGCGTACATTCGGAATGACGTTCAACCTTGATCTGATGACCAACTTCATCCGGTTCGGCAACTTCTGCAGCACCTACGCAATTCCGTTCATGGATGTGTTTGTTGGAAGCAATTCCGATGGTACGTTCGACAAGCTGGTCACAGTTGGAGGTGAGGGTATAATCATCCTTGACAGCCACCCGAGCTACCCGATAAGAGGATCACTTGGATTCAACGCTTTGGACCTTGTCGACTGCATGAAGGGTGAGAAGGATTTCTCAGACGTTGAGTTCGAACTGTTCATCGGGCTTTACTTCTTCTATTGAGGGAAAATGCAAGAATCGAGCATCAATGGGATCCCAAAAGTCATCCACTACTGCTGGTTTGGAGGAAAGCCTCTTCCCGAACTTGCCAGAAAGTGCATAGACAGCTGGAGACGCTTCTGCCCTGACTATGAGATAAGACAATGGGATGAGTCCAATTTCGATGTACAGTCCTGTGACTACGTCAAAGAGGCCTATGCTGCCAAAAAGTGGGCGTTTGTCAGCGACTACGCCAGATTCTGGATTCTGTATAACCATGGTGGAGTGTATTTCGACACTGATGTTGAGCTCTTGAAGCCCATTGACCCGATTTTGGAGAAAGGTGGCTTCATGGGTGTGGAGGTCGCCCCTGGCGATTTTGTCGGAGGGAATGCCGATTTGATTGTCGCTCCAGGCCTTGGTATTGCCGTTGCAAAGAATGACCCATTCTATGAGAGGATTCTGAAGTATTACCAGGACATCCACTTCATGTTATCTGACGGCTCGTTGAACACGATGACAGTCGGAAGCCATGTGACAGAACTGCTTAGGGCAAATGGGCTGAAAAACGAAGATGTCATGCAAACGGTCTGCGGGATTAACATCTATCCAAAGAGATTCTTCAATCCCATAGATCTCAATTCAGGAAAATGCAAACTGACAGATGACACTGTTTCGATACATCACTATGCTGCAACCTGGGTGAGTGGAAAGACAAAGTTCAGAGACGGGGTTTTCCGCTTCATCTACAGAGTGTTCGGAAAAAGAGTAGCTGAAGCTCTGAAGAAGGCCTACAGGAATCTCAGCTCCTGACCCTTTTGCTGTAGTTCAATGCGGCAATCCATCCTGGTATGAACAGCAGAACCTGAAGAAGTCTCTCCCTGAAGTTGACAAGCCTGAAATCATCTCTGACCGGCTGCTTCTTGATTCTCAGCACCTTCACGAGAACAGTGTAGTGAAGGATGAATTGCATGTAGTTCCCCAGATGCGTCTTTCGCTCTTTCCAATTGTTCAGATAATAGGCGAAAGACCAGACCATGTTCTTCACATATTGAATGGATTTTGTTCTGTCGAACACATGGTCGCTTCCCTCAGTATGGTAGATACGAAGAATGTCGTTGATGCACAACACCCGATACTGCCTGAGGAGTTTGAACCAAAGAATGCTCTCCAGGACAAACGTTATCCCTTCGGGTTCCGGAAATGGGTTGCTCTTAAGAACATCTGTCCGGTTTGCGATGAAGATCTCAAAAGGAACCTTCTCATATGCTATTGCTGACTTCTCCAGAGGGAGGGTGTTGATGCTCTCAGGGAACAGAGGGCCTTCCAGACCGGATTCGGTCACACACCTTGAAGAGATCTGGAAATACTCGTTTCTCCTTTCCTTTGGGATGCCCAGCCATGCTCGGTGAAAGACCTCAAGGGCATTCGGCATCAGCTCATCATCGGAATCAATTGCAACCGTGAGTGTTCCACGGGCCTTCCTGATTCCTGCATTGCGGGCGGTATGGACCCCTCCGTTCGGCTTTTTGATGTACATTACCGGAAATGGGGCCGTTTCCATGAAAGGATGGACAATCGGATCCAGGTCATCCGAGGAGCCGTCATTGATGATGATGTATTCGAAATCACGGAAGGACTGTCTTTCAACGGATTCGATCACCCGTTTCAGCTGGTCTGGGCGATTGTATACCGGGGTGATGACAGAGAAGAACACATTCTCGGTGTTATTCCAACATTTGTTTGTCGTCTCCAGATAATTCATGTACCAATCGTCCCCAATATGATATTATTGCAAGTCGCTTCTTCTAGATGTTAACATAATACAAACCAAGAGGGAACAAATTGAATCTGATCAAAAAGGTGCAGAATGACATCAAAGCCCATGAGTCAGAGCTCATCACTCAGGCAAATGCTTTTCTGTTCATATACATAAGTGCATTCACCACACTGCAAGCCCCTGCAGGCAACAACATATACAGCAACATAATCGCCGTTGTATTCATGCTTCTTGCAGGCCTATACTGTTTTGTCAATCCTTCGAGAATCATCAGCAAATTCTCAATTTCCTTTGCTGCATTCACTGCCTATGTCTTCCTTTCAATTCTCTGGTCTCCAATGAAGGTGGAAACGAGGACAACGGCAATTACACTGAGCCGACTCTTGATAATGGGAACACTCATGTACAACTATCTGGCAACGAGAGGGAAGAAGGAATACATACTCAGTGCCTTTGTGGTTGCCGGAATAACGGTCTCATTGACGACCATCTTCTACTATGGGCCGAAGACGTATCTTTCCTGTCTGCTTTCCGGAGACAGGATGGGCATGGAACTGTATGCGATAAACTATGTGGCTTTCATCCTTGTGATAGCCTCTCTGATATCTATTTGGTTTGTGATGTTCAGGAAGAAATGGTGGGATGTTGTACCGGCAATCTTCTGTCTGTTCGCTTCTGTGGGAACCGGGAGCAGGGCGTCGATTCTGGCCTTCTGCGTTGGAATTCTTATTCTTGCATTCTTCAGAAGCAAGGGAATTTGGAGAGCAATCACCCCGATTGCCATTGTTGTATTGCTGTTCTTGGGTTTCAAACTGCTTGAGCTTCCGCTTTTTGGTTCGTTGCATTACAGACTGGAATCCTTCTTGGAAGTGTTCAAATCAGGAGGGGCGACCGATGGGTCAACCTCTGTCAGAATCAGCATGGTCAAATGGGGACTTGAGCAGTTCAAGGAGACTCCGATATTTGGAATCGGTTTCTCAGCGGGCTATGTTGTAATGGCAAAGCACGGCTGTGAACTGGGCCTTTTCCACAACACATTCATTGAGATGCTTGTGGGAGGCGGCATTATAGGTTTCTGCCTCTATTTCTTCATGTTCTTCTACCCGCTGATAAAGTTGGCGAAACCCGCATGGAAGGGGGATGATACAGCAATAATAGGGGTTGTGATTCTCATCACTTACCTTGCCTTGCTTGTGTTTGGAAGCGAGTACTTCGAGCAGGCAACCCCTGTTGTCCTGTGCTATGCGTTCATTGCCGTTTCCGATCTCAAGAAAAAGACAGTTTCTTCCGTAAAAGAACTGAAATAGCCTTTTTCTCTAGACAGTAAAGCAGCAGTCTTCTGTATTTTCTTTGCCAAAGCAAATCCGTAATGTGCTTGTGCTTGCCCTTTGAAATGAAATTCTCGTAGAAAGGTGCGTTTCTGTACTGGCTGTAGATTTCAAGCTTCTTTCCTGTTGCTGTTTTTGCGGTGGCAACCTCAACGAGGTTGATGCAGAGCCATGAGTTGAGATAATTGCGATAATCCTCAAGATCATCCTCTGTGAAGATGTTCTCGGTTTTGAGGAAGTTGACGATCAGCTCCTCCTTGAGGAAAGAGACCTTGAAGTTGGAATAGTCACGGGTCCATGTAAGCCCTGAAGTGTTCACCCTGTATTGGTACAGAGCCTCCGGGATGAACAGGAAGGACCTGCAGTACTTGAGGATCTCGATTGTCTGTACCTGATCCTCCCCGAAGCGCATCTCATACCATGGGGAAAGGTCATCCTTCCCAGAGAGAGAACGTCTGGCAACCTTTCTCCATATTCCGTTGCAGTTGGCATTGAAAATGATTGTTCTGCAGGCCTGCCTTCTGTCATCTACAAAGGTGTCTGCCTTGACCATCCCGTCAGTTATTTTCTCAACCGCAGTCCCGTTCAGTCGTTCGAAACCCATGATGATGCAATCTGTGTTTGGGTATTGGACGCTTTTGTCATGGAGAATCTGAAGCGCATTCTCGCCAAGTCTGTCATCGGAGTCCAGGTATATGATCCATTCTCCTACAGCATTTGAAAGACCAATGCGCCTGGAGTGAAGGGGGCCGGAATTCTGCTTGTGGATAACCCTTACACAAGGGTGCTCTGCAGCGTAAGCGTCACATAATTGAGGACTGCTGTCCGTGGAACCATCATCAACGAGGATGATCTCAAAGCTTCTGTGGTTTTGCTTAAGAATAGAAGAGACACAGTCTTCCAGGTATTTGGACGCATTGTATACAGGGACGATTATGGAAAACTCAATCTCTCTTTCCATTTGTCAGACCTTCATAGAAGAGTTCCATCTCAGCTGCAGTTTGTGCAATGTCAAAACCAGAAGCCTTGATTGTCTCTGCCTTTCCCTCTCTGGGAATTGCAATGCCAGCTTCGATGGCTTGTATCCATTCTTCAGCTGAGGAGGAAAGAGGCACTTTCCTGATAAGACCTGCAACATCCACCTCATCGGTGATGATGTCAGAGACCACACATGGAAGTCCTGTACACTGGGCTTCCACCAAGGTTAAGGGCAAGCCCTCGAAGATGCTGGGGAACAAAAACACATCCATGGCACAGAGAAGTTCTCCCACATCGGACCTTACGCCTGTGAATATGACAGAGTCATCAAGTCCGAAAGATCGGGAAAGGCTCTTCAGCTCTTTCTCCAGAGGACCTGTTCCGACAATGACCAGTTTCGAATCCGGGTTCTTCGCGTGGTACTTTTGAAAAACTCTGATTGCAAAGGCCTGGTTCTTTTCTTTCTGAAGCCTTCCGACGTTTCCAAGAACAACAGTGTCTTTTCCTATTCCAAATGAGGCTCTTGTCTCTGCGCGTTTTATCTCATCCCAGATGAACCTTTGGGTTATTATCCCGTTTTTGATGACCTTGAACGGGGTGTTTTTCCCATAAGCCCAGATTCCTGCCTCATTGGAGCATGCAAATCGGTATTTGGCTATTTTGGAGAGATTGCGTCTCTTGAAATCCCTTATCCAGGCTCCAGGTCCACTGCCGTTTGAGGAACAGTGGCAATGTGAAATGGTCTCAAGCCCAAAGCTGTTTGCAACATCGAGATAGATTGGTGTGGAGTTTATGTTGTGCCCATGTATTATCCTGTATTCCGGATGACCTTTGAAAAACTCAGCAAATGCTTTTCTGAAAGAGTGCTCGTTGAAGAACCTGTAGGAGGGGAGTCTGTATATTCTTCCTCCAAGTGACTGTATCTCATCTTCATAAGCGGATTTGTAGTTGCAGTGAAGGACAAAATCAAATTGGAAACGATTTTTGTCCAGACTGCGATAGAGGTTCATTATCAAAGTCTCTGCGCCACCGCGGTCCATTGTTGTGTTTACAATCAGTATTCTTTCAGTGTTTTCCATTGTTTTATCGGTAGAAAGTATAAATCAAATTCAAGAGAAAACAAATTCAAAATGGCTTGGATATTTATTATAATTTAAGGTGAACAGGTCATGAAAAGCATCAAGAAGAACTTCATATACAACGTCATAGACAATGTTGTGACTATTCTCTCTCCCATAATCACGGTTCCCTATATTGCAAGGGTAATCGGATCTCAGGGGGTGGGGCGTGTCAGCTTCGCAGAATCCATCATGACGTTCTTTCTTGTAGGTGCAGGCTTCGGCGTCAGCATTTATGGTGAAAGGGAAATCTCCTATGTGCAGGATGACAAGCATAAAAGAAGCATAGTCTTCTGGAATGTGTTTCTCCTGAAGGCAATCATTGTTCCCGTTTTCCTTGTTGCCTATTTGGTCTATGTCCATAATGCAAGTGATGTCCTCTTCTACTATCTTGCACTTCATATTGTTGCTGAGGTGTTTGCGGTCAACTGGTACTACATGGGAATTGAGGAGTTCGGTTTCCTGGTGCTCAGAAGCATCATTGTTCGCATTCTTCAGATAGTCTACATCTTCGTCTTCGTTAAAGACTCTTCACATGTTGTTGTATACGCCTTGGCAAGTGTGTTTGCAGTAATACTAACCAACGTCTCTTCCATGCTGTATCTGCCGAAGTATCTTGATAGGGTCAGACTGAAGGAGCTGTCACCGTTAAAAGGCTTTGTCCCTTCGCTGCTTCTTTTCCTTCCTACCGTTGCCTCCCTTGTCTATTCTGTTCTAGACAAGGCAATGCTTGGATGGATTGGACAGGATCTGTCTGAGAACGGCTATTATGAGGAGGCTTACAACCTTTCAAGAATGGTCCTGACCATGATCACATCAATCAGTTCCGTGATGATTCCGCGAATAGGTTTTCACTACAGCAAGAACAACAGAGAAGAGATGAACGACCTTATGTACAAAGGCTACAGATATGTGTTCATGCTTGGCTTCCCAATGGTGTTCGGGCTTGCATGTGTTTCCTGGAGCTTTGTGCCGTGGTTCTTTGGTGCTGGATGGGAACCTGTGATTCCTCTTCTGATAATCTTCGCTCCGATTTGTCTGATAGTAGGAATGAGCAATATGACAGGAAAGCAGTATCTCGTCTCAACCAAGCGAGAGAATACATATACAATCACGATTGTCGCCGGAGTGGTGATAAATCTTGTGTTGAATTTCTTCTTCATCACAAGATGGAAGGCTGTAGGAGCCGCATTGGCGTCCGTGATTGCGGAATTCACAGTCCTCCTGTTTGGGCTTTTCATGGTCAGAAAGGAGTTGAGCATCATCACGATACTCAAGAGTTCAATCCACTATCTCATCGCAAGTCTTATCATGGCTGGAGTTTTGGTTTTGGAATCAAGGTTCCTTTCCGCATCGATTCTCGGTACTCTGGCTTTGGTTCTCTCTGGCATTGCAATCTATTTCCTTGCCCTTTTAATCATGAAGGATAGCTTCTTCATTGATGACTTCAAGACTTTGCTTTCAAAGCTGCATCTTGCTGGAGGCTCAAAATGACGGAACCTCTTGTCAGCGTATTTACATGCGTCTACAACCGTGCGGACAAGATACATAGGGTCTTCGATTCCATGAAGGCTCAGACATACAAGAACATAGAGCATGTTGTGGTGAATGACGGATCCACTGACAATGTGCTGGATCTTCTTGAAAGATATCGCACAGAGGTTCCTTTCCCTGTTCTGATTCTCAACAAGCCAAATGGTGGAAAGCATACTGCGACAAACCTGGCTTGGGACAACTGCCATGGGGATTACATTGTTCAGCTCGATTCCGATGATGAGCTTCTGCCTGATGGGATTCGGAAACTTGTAGGGCTATTGGGCTGTGTTCCAGATGATAAAAGGGATGAATACTGGTGCTATGTCGGAAGATGCATAACACAGCTTTCACCCTCTATGGTTGGAAAGCCTTATCCCAATGATATCAATTTGCTGGACAGAGAGGATGCGGCTCTGGTTGACAAGCAGGTCGGCGGGGAGAAGATAGCGCTTCTCAGCGCAAAGGCTCTCAAAGGTGTTCGCTTTCCCGAGCCTCCTGGTGTGAAGTTCGTTCCTGAGGGGGTCTTGTGGGAACCTCTTAATGCAAAGTACAACTCATGGTACAGCAATGAGATCATAAGGAAATACTATGTGGATGAAGGGGAGAATCTCTCTCATCAGAAGATGAGTCGACAGACGATTGCCAACAAGGTTTGGTCATGTAGATGGCAACTTGAGAATAGAAGATATCAGACAAAGGGGATGAAGTGTCTCATTCCATATTGCGTAGGTTTCTTCCTTACAAGCAGTGTGTATAGAAAGGGCAGTCCTTATATGATAAAAAACAGTGGTTTTGTGAATCTTCTGTTGGCGCTGCTCTTCGTGCCGTCCTACATCTTTCACTTCATCCCGGCAATTTGGTTGAAACTGAAAGGTATTTGAACAGTGAAAAGGGGAGTAAAAGCATGAGAATCCTTGTTCTTTCTAATTTGACATCATACACATTCAATTTCAGATATGAGATTCTCCAGAAGATGATAGAGGATGGTCATGATGTGGCAATCGCATGCCATAACGATGACATGGGCAAACAGAAAGCTCTTGAAGAGCTGGGGTGCAGGATGATTGAGGTCCCGTTCAACGGCAAAGGCACAAACCCCAAGGAGGAACTGAAGCTTCTTCTTACCTACAGAAAGCTCTTGAAGAATGAACATCCTGACATCATGTTCTCTTTCACCATAAAGATGAATCTCTATGGTGGGCTTGCCGCAAAACGTTGTGGAATTCCCTACGTTCCGATGATCACAGGCCTTGGAGAACTTGAGAAGACGGGAAAACTGAGAAGCATTCTTATGTTCCTCCACAAGAGGGTCATGCCACATGCAAAAGCTGTGGTGTTCCAGAATCAGGCGAATATGGACTTCTTCAAGGAGAACGGAATTGCTTGCCACAAGGCTGTTCTGGTACCCGGTTCGGGAATCAATCTCAATAAGTTCGCATACTGTGAGTATCCGTCTGAGAACGACGGCATAAGATTCGCATTCATTGGAAGGCTTACCATTGCCAAAGGGATTCTGGAGTTCCTTGAGATGGCAGAACTGGAGAAGAAGCTTCATCCGAATCTCAGCTTTGCGGTTGCAGGGCTTTGTGACGATGAGTTCAAGGACAGGGTGAACGATCTTCAGCAGAGGGGTGTAATTGAGTATCTTGGACAGATTTCCGATACGAGAGATCTTCTGAAGAGATCACATTGTCTTGTACTTCCCACATTCCATCCGGAGGGACTTTCCAACGTGCTTCTGGAGGCTTCTGCAACCGGAAGGCCTGCAATCTGCACGTCCCGTCCAGGATGCAGGGAAGTGGTTCAGGACAACGTCAACGGGCTTTACTGCAACGCAAAGGACACCGGGAACCTTATAAGCAAGGTGGACGAGTTCTGCGCTTTGGGTGAGCAGAGACACAGGGAGATGGGTCTTGCAGGCCGAAAGATAGTCGAGGAGCGCTTTGACAGACGCATCGTTGTGAACACATACATGGAGCTTCTGAAATGAACAGCTCTCTTATTCACGGCATCAAGAGAATCCTAGGAAAGAACCTCATCGCGGTTTTCTACAGATCCCTGGGTTTCCTTTCCGATAAGAGCTATATCCGTCTGATCTACAGACTGAGAATGGGGCGAAAGCTTGATTTGGACAACCCAAAGACGTTCACGGAAAAGCTCCAGTGGCTGAAATTGAACGACCACAATCCGATGTATACAGACATGGCTGACAAGATGGCCATGCGTTCCTATGTTGAAGAGAAGGTAGGACCTGGTCATACCGTTCCGATTATCGGGGTCTGGGAAAGGTTTTCTGACATTGATTTCAGCTCACTTCCCAAGCAGTTTGTCCTTAAGACCACGCATGACAGCGGAAGCTATGTCATCTGCAGGGACAAGGAACAATTTGACATAGGC
>JAEEGL010631212.1_pt1 | contig 15313 bp, 10 predicted proteins | sample 9134231 | NCBI WGS metagenome assembly JAEEGL01 (sample SAMN16246548, study PRJNA631951) | gut metagenome | biome: gut microbiome; feature: rumen; material: fiber-attached | host: Bos | place: Iran: Karaj | collected 2018-10 | reverse complement strand
GCTCAACTGCTCCATGTTGCGCAAGGCGGTGAAGTCACCCTTGTCACCCTCACGGTGAACGACATCAAAGCGCGGTGACACCTCATTGATGTCATCCAAACAAATGGTCTTGTAAAAGACACCCGCCCAACCAGCGTCAAAGGCACGCGCCACCATCTCATAGTTGGTGCAGATCGATGACGATGCCAGGAAGAACGGGTTCTCGCAGGGCATGCCGCAGAAGTCGATGGCCAGGCTAGGCAGGTCGGCATGGGCTGCCTCGGGCAGTTGGCTAACGATTTCCCTGATGCGGATGGGGCGATCATAGTGGATGCATGCCTGTTCGGCTTTTTCCAGGTCACTTTCGTCGCAACCTTCAAGCCACTTGCCTGCAATACCTTCGTTGCCGAAGCGCACGGCACGAATGGCTCTTGCCACATCACCCTTGCCGCAAGCGTGGCTGCAGGGTGCATTTTCACACAGCAGGCAACGGGCTGCCTCCTCTCGAATGTTCATTTGCTTTGTTTTCATATTATTTAATTATTATATACTTGAATAATTTGTACAGTAGCTTTTGTTACTCGAAGCGCATCGTGGCTGTGGGCTTGATGGTCGAGATGATGTGACTGGCAACCAACAGTGTCAGATAGGACACAATAATGATGCCTGCATTAAGCATCAACAGTGCGGGGATGCTCAAATCGATAGGGACATAGGGCATGTAGTAGGACTCGGGATCCAAGCGCACGATGTGACAATATTTTTGTAACAGTGCCAGCCCGATGCCGATAATGTTTCCGATGAGCAACGCCTTTAAGATGAGCTTGCCCGTCAGGTAGATGAAGATGCGGCGGATGGTGCCGTTAGTTGCGCCCATCGCCTTGAAATTGCCGATAATGCGGATGCGCTCCAGCACGATCATCAGCATGGCCGAAATCAAGGTAAACGCTGTCACAACCATCATCAACGTGAGAATGATGACGACGTTCATGTCCAGCATGTCCAGCCAAGCGTAAAACGGCAAATTGTTTTGCTGCGTGGTGGTGACGTAAAACAGGTTTTGGCTCTCGCGCTTTACCGTGTTTTCAGCCAGCAGGCTATACAGGCTGTATGCATCTTGTTCCAGATTGCGGGTATCCTTCATGTTGACGGCAATCTGAGTGCCGGTGTCGCCATTCCAGCCGTTAACGCCTTGCACGATGCCGATATCTCCCACAATATAGGCGTTGTCAAAAGCCTCTAAATCAGTCTCAAACACGCCGTTGATGGTCAGGCGTCTCACCTTGATGTTGTTGTCGATAAAGTAGGTGAGCACCTTATCGCCGGCATGGAGCTTGAGACGGTCGGCAACGGTCTTGGAAATGATGATTTCTTGGCGGGATGATGTGTCGCTCAGGGCAGGTATCGTTCCCTCAATCATTTTGCTGTTCAGGTAGTCAAAGTCATACCCACTGTCCACGCCACGCATGATGATGCCCATAAAGTCATTGTCGGTCTTGAGGATGGCACTCTTGTCAGCAATCAGGCTCACGTTCTTGACAAGCGGCGCAAAGGCGTTGTCCTCTGAAATAGCCTCACGCACCTCCATTAGGCCAACCGTGGCGTAGTTGTCATTAATGCCCAAGGCAGCGTTGCTCACCCTGAGGTGGGCGTCCAGATGCAGGATTTTGCTCGCAATCTCGCCTTTGAAGCCCATGACCACGGCAACCGACAGTATCATCACGACAACGGCCAAGATGATTCCCACAAGGGCCACCGTCAAGCTGGGGGAGCCCTTCTGTCGCTGGCCATTCAGCGCCATGCGCCGTGCTATGTAGATCTCGTGATTCATCAATGTCGCCTGCAAAGGTAGTGCAAGCCGAGCGGAGAACAAAAAGAATTCATTCTTTTTTTGTCCCGAGGCGCCGCCTACCCTCGAAGGCGAAAAGCCACAATAAAGAACTGACTGCTGGACTAGGGGCGTTTTTTAGCGAAAATGGTTTTGGATTTCACATTTTTACTGTATATTTGCAGGTCTTTAACTTTTAATTTCTAGTACTTAAGTCATGTGGTTTGCATCTGTACATTAGCATTTAGCCCATGGAGAATAGGAATTAGAATTTGAATTCTTGTGATAAATATGTGACAATGAGTGTCTTATTGTTGAATATACATAGATTGTTAGGCCTGCTTCCTCCCCTCGTGGGGCATGAGGCTGATATTACCCCTTATCTGATGAAGTTAGCTACCTGGAGTAGTGCGCTGGGTGTGCTGCTTGCGTTAGCCATTGTGCTTATCCTGATGCTCTTGAACCGTTTTGGCAAGGGCAACAAGATGAATGTGCCGGGAAAGATGCTGACCTCGTCTTTCGTGCTGGTGTGGCTGGCAGGCTTTGTCGTCTATGATGTGGGAATGTATATCGCAAGTAGCCCGCTTTCCCTGTTTGCCAATATGCCCATGGCTATCGTTCACGCCTTTGAGATGTTCCTGCTCGAGAGCGATGTGGCTGCCATCCATGAGCAATTCCATAATAATTGGATTTACATGGGGGCTTTCTCGCTCATACATCTGTTGGCGGCGGTAATTACGTTGATATTTGTCCTTAAACATTTTGGCTATAACATTATAGCCGGTTTCAGAATGCTGTTCGAGGCCTATATCTTGGGTAAGAAGAGCGAGACTTTTGTCTTTTGGGGACTGAATGAATCATCCTATCTGATGGCTCGCAGCATCAAGGAGCATTTTAAGGCGTTGGGCAGTAAAGATTATCGGATTATTGTCGTCAGGACACACAACGACGGAAAGGATACGAGTGTGAAAAACGGCATGGAAAGGCTGTTCAATTTCCTTTCGCTCAATAACAACGAGCTGGATTTGTTGCGTGAGCTGGACTGCCTGACCACAAGCACTTATTCCGACCTGATTAATCTGTCTCTTGGCGAGACTGATGAAAACGGAAATTGCGACATCCTGCGACATCATCTCAACCTGAACCAGTTGGCCAGAATTATCAGGAGCAAGACCTCTGGCAAAGTGCATTTGTTTTTCCTCACAGATGTCGATAACAACAATATACAGGCCGTGGGCAACCTCAAGCGGGACCTGAACATTCTGGACGGCGCTAACCGTGGGATTAGCAATATCTTCTATTGCAAGGCACGCTATAACAGCGTGCACCGCGTGATAGAGGACGAGCTGACGCACGATAAGGTTATCGTCAAGGTTGTCGATCCCTCTCACATCAGTGTCGAGATGCTCAAGCAGGACAAGAATCTGCATCCTGTTATTTTTGTCGATATTGAGCCCGATGCCACCGTTTCATCTGATTTCAACGCCCTTGTAGTTGGTTTCGGCGAGGTGGGTTATGATACTGTACGATTCCTGTATGAGTTCGGTGCCTTTGTCAAGACGGGCAGCGATGAACACTCGATGGATCGCTCCAGTTTCCATTGCGATGTCATCGACAAGGATGTCAAGAGGCTGGCAGGTCTTTTTGCCGTCAACGCGCCTGCTGTGTCCCACAAGATGAAATATAATGACGACTACTGTGCCGATGACGCACCCATCACCCTGCATGATATGGACATCCACAGCGTCCAGTTCTATGATTATATCGAGCACATTATCAAGTCGCTAAACTATGTCGTGATTGCACTGAACGATGACGAGCAGAATGTGTCGTTGGCAGTGCGCATCTTCAGGCTCGCAGTGCGTTACCGCAAGGATTTGAACCACTTCCGCATTCTTGCCAGGGTGAGACGCGACGACGGTCATCACCTGCTGCGCATCAGTGAGCATTACAACCGCATGTGGAATGCCGAGTGCCACAGCGAGAACTCAAAAAAGCTGCATCAGCGTCATGTGCGTGTCAACGCTGAGCACTACGAGCCTATCACACTATTTGGCTCGCTGTCGATGACCTATACTTGGGAAAACATCGTGAGTGACAGGTTGAAGACCGAGGCCATACATTTCAAGGAAAAATATGACCAATCGATTACAGCACTGAATGCCAAGGCTACACCCTTGGATTGGGAAGCTGAACGCAGAGATTTGATGCAGTTGAATGAAGAATACAAGGGATTTTCTCCAACCTTTTCAGGCATTATGAGGTTGCGGCGCATCCAGCGTCAGAATATGGAGAACTGCTTTCATCAGTTCACCAAAATGCACCTCGCACAAGCGGCACTTGGACCTGAACGGATGGGACTGCTCAAGTACCTCACACGCAAGGAGAACGAGATCGTGTACCAGTGGAATGGCCATGAGCGTGAGGCGGCAGTGGACAGAGTGCTGCTGGTGCTGGCACAAACCGAACACTTGCGATGGGTGGCATCGCACGAAATATTGGGATATCGAGAAGACAGCACCGAGAACGACAAGGACGAGGCGCGACTGCTTCATGGATGCCTCAAGTCCTGGAATCAACTCTCGACACCAGTACAGAGCTACGACTTTAACGTGGTGGATGTTTCCCTCGGAATATTATTTAATTAGCACATGAGAAGTTTTAAATATTTTATGGTGAGAAAAGCGATATTGTTATTCATTTTTACAGCACTGGCCTTGTGTACTGGAGCACAGACTCAGTCGGGCTTTGTCAAGACACGCGGGCGAATGGTGAATGGCCAGCACGTGAAGGGGCAGGGACTCACTGGTGCCACCGTGCAGATCAAGGGGCGGACTAGCGTCCTTGTCAAGAATAATAACGGCTCATTTACTTTCCCGGTCAATGCCAAGAGCTTCCTGATTCAGTCGGTGAAGAAGAACGGATATCAGCTCGTGGACGCTGATGCGGCTCCCAAGACCTATCCTTTTTCCGAAGCGCCTCTCTACCTGATCATGGAAACCCCGTCACAGCAGATGGAGGATAAACTGGCTGCTGAACGCAAGCTGCGACGCACGCTCACCAAACAGCTGCAAAACCGTGAAGACGAAATTGAGGATTTGAAGGAGCAGAACCGCATCTCGCAGGAACAATACAATAATGCACTGCAGCAGCTCTATAGCCAACAGCAAAGCAATGAGCAGCTGATTGGCGAAATGGCCGATTATTATTCCAAAATCGACTATGACCTGATTGACGACTTCAACCGCCGCGTGAGCGAATACATCCTTGCAGGAGAACTCTCACGTGCCGACTCATTGCTCAGGAGCAAAGGCAATATTGATGACCGCATCAAGAAACTGAATGAGCATCACGATGCCAACGTCAAGGCGCGTCAGGCAGTGGAAAAAAGCGAGCAGGCCGAGCGTTTCAACCGCGAGGATCTCGCCCAGGATTGTTTTAGTTTCTTCAGGCGATTTGTGCTGGACAATCAGCCCGATTCGGCAATGGCCTATATCGAGAAGCGCGCTAGCCTGGATGAGAATAATGCGCAATGGCAGGCCGATGCCGGCAGCTACCTTCAAAAGAGGGGACTATCGGCTAAGGCGCACCAGTATTATAACAAGGTGCTGGAATCGTGCCGTTTGATGGCAAAGCAGGAGCCTGATAAGTATATGCCCTTGCTGGCCAAGACGCTCAACAACATCGCTTTGCTTTATTCCGAATCCGACGATGAACAAGAGGCCGCCCGCTCGCTTTATGACGAGGCGTTGTCCCTATTTAAGCGTTTGTCGGGCGAGGACGCATCAACCTATTCGCCCAACGTGGCCTCGACGCTGAATAATATGGCGATTCTCAGCTACAAGGGCGCACAAGATCTTGCCACGGTAGAACCGCTCTTGAATCAGGCGTTGGAAATCTATCAGGGCTTGTCACTTGAGAATCCCGAAATCTACAAGCCGACAATGGCTTCCATTTGCAACAATCTTGCGCTCATCTATGGTGAGGCCGGCAATTTTGAGGATAGTGAGAACTCCTTCAAACAGGCAATAGACATCTATCGGCAATTGGCTGATGGCTCGCATGCCTATGACCAGGATTATGCTGCGGCACTCAACAATTTCTCGGCCATGTATTTCTCAAACGGTACCCATGTCGATGAGAGCCAGACGTTACTGACCCAGGCGATTGACATCTATCGCCGCCTGGCCGATGAAGACCCGATGCGCTTTGCTCCCATGCTTGCCGTCGCGCTCAACAACTCATCGGTGCAGAACTTTGCAATGAACCGCATGGAAGATGGTGAGAAGGCATTCAACCAGTCGCTTGACATCTATCGCTCGCTGGTTGGCAGCTCACCTAATTACTACCTTCCTGTTCTTGCCAAGGGACTGTATGAGCAAGGAATCAGGTATTACCAGAGCGAAGACCTGGAAAAGAGTGAGGCATTTTTCAAGGAATCTCTTGACGCTTACAGGCAACTGTCTATCAAGGGCAATGACCAGTATATGCCCGAAGTGGCCAAGTTGCTCCGAAATCTGGCCAATGTGTGTGACCGACGCCAAAGCTGGTCCGATGCCGAGAAATATTATCAGGAGGAGTTGAAAATCAATCAATCGTTGGCCGTAGGCTCGCCCGATGAATATAAGTCACATGTGGCACGTTCCTTTGGCAACTTGTCTAATCACGCCATTCTGGCAAAGGATTTTGCCAAGGCCGAGGATTATGCACGCAAGGGCCTTGCCATCGACGATTCGCGCTTGTTCATTCAAGCCAATCTGGCTGCTTCGCTGTTGTTCAGCGGGCAGACAGAACAGGCCAAGGAAATCTACAAGAAATATCGCAATGAACTGAAAGATGTTTTCCTTGATGATTTCAAGCAGTTCGGCGAACTGGGCATCATTCCCGATGAGGCCAAAAAATCAGTTAAATCGATTATACAATTAATTAACCAACAATAATTTAAACACTAAACATCTATGAAAAAGATTTTTTTATCACTGTTTGCAGCCGCATGTGCTATGACGGCCTTTGCAATGGAGGGTACAACAGCTAGTGGCGACACTACCGGTGTAATGACGCTTGAACAGATTATTGCTCAGGAGTCAAAATCAAAGTATGTTAATGACTATACCGAGAGCCTGCGCAGTGTTTGGGGTAAGAACACCTTCCTCAATCTCATCTACAACACAAGCCACAAAATGTCGTCTGAAGAGTTCCCTGCAACTGCAGGAATGTTTTACCATGAATATGAGCCCAAGTGGGGTGTAGGACTCAAGTGGGGACATACCTTTAACTTCCACAAGAAACCCATTGGCTCTGTTTTGTTCATTGGTCTGGATTATGTCTGGATGGACTTGAAGTTCAACATGTTCGAGGCTCTGGACCCTACAGCTATACCCGTTCAATACGATCCTGGCGTGGATGTGTATAATATGCCCTGGCACAATGAGAAAATGATGCTGGGTTATGGCATGACACTTGGTCCCTCGCTCACGTTCTATCCCTTTACTCCGCTGCACAAGTCGGGCGCCAACAAGGTAAGGTTGCAACTCTATTACCATTTCGGTTATGGCATTGAAGGTGCATTGATCAAGAAAGCGATTGAAGATGGTGGCAAGATCAAGGACGGTTATGCATATGGCCACGGAATGTACACTAGCTTTGGTTTCAATCTGTCATGGGACTTCGTCGGCATCGGTTATGAAATCCGCAACGACAACAAGCTCAAGTTCAAGGCAACCGACAAGAATTATGACACCGGCAAGATGACCGTGAAAGAAAAAACCGGTCGCTTGTATCTCCAATTCAGATTCTAAAATCATTATTTGATATACATGAAAAGATTGATTCTTTTCTTCTCGATGTTTGTGGTCTGGACATGTGCTATCAATGCCCAGACCACAAACTCGGCATCGGGAAAATGTACGGGTGACATTGAGTGGACTTTTGACGGAAGGACGTTGTATATCAACAATACTACTCCCAAGAAGGCGCTTGTCGAGATGCCCGACTATGATCTGAACAAGAATATTGCGCCATGGATCAAACAGAAACTTGCGATGCGCAAGGTGGTCATTGGCCCTGGCATTTCCCGCATCGGCTCTTGTGCGTTTGCCAATTGTGCCGAATTGACGACCGTGGAATTCCAGTCCACTTTCATCATGGAAATCGGTTGGGGCGCTTTCCTCAACTGTCGCAATCTGTTCAACTTCTCTATTCCCGTGAATGTGAAGCGCATCGGCACCATTGCGTTCGCTAACTGCTCATCACTCAGGTCGGTGACAATTCCAAGCCTTGCCCGTGTCGAGGACCAGGCTTTCTTGTCCTGTTCCAACCTGAGCCTTATTGAGATTGGTGACAACGCGATGTTGGGAAAAGCTGTCTTTGCAACCGAGGTCAAGGAGAATGGCAGAACCATGCACAAGAATTATCAGGGCGAAATTCGTGGACTGCCACGTAACATTAACTCTGATAATTGCGAGGAGTATGGTCTCGACCGCGAGGCCGTTTCCATTTGCTTGAAGAAGTCATTGCCTTTTACCTCCGACAAACGCATCTCTGATGTTGACGCCGACATCCCCGAGTCGTTGATTGTTCGCAACGACACCTATGCCCTGATCATTGGTAACGAGCATTACCGCTTTGTCGCCGATGTGCCTTTTGCGCAGAATGATGCCTCCACCTTTGCCGAGTATTGCAAGAAGACGCTTGGAATACCTGCCGAGAATGTGCATCTGTGTGAAGATGCTACCAAGCACATGATTCTGGAACAGGAACTGACCGACTGGCTGCGCGACCAAATCTCCGACCGCAAGTTCAAAAAGCTGTTGGTTTACTATGCTGGCCACGGTGTCCCCGACATCAAGAACAACAATAAGGCCTATCTGTTGCCCACCGATGTGTATGGTACAAAACCGCAGTTCGGTATCGCTCTCGACGACTTTTACGCCATTTTGGGCGGACTGGGATTTGATAGGGTAACTATATTCCTTGACGCTTGTTTCAGCGGCGTGAACCGCGACAACGAGGGACTCAGTATCGATCGTGCTGTTGAGGTCGAGGCCCAGGACACCAAACCGGTAACGGGAAATCTGGTGGTAATGGCTGCTACCCATGGCAATGAGACAGCACAAGGCTTCCAGGAAGAGGGACACGGATTGTTCACATATTATTTGCTCAAGGAGTTGCAGGAAACCCAGGGTATGGTGTCTTATGGCAAACTGGCAGATAATATTGAGAAGAATGTAAGTAATGTCGCTCCAACTCTTGATTTGCGCAAGAAGCAGACACCCAAGGCGTTCACTTCAACTCAAAGCGACACGTGGAGGAAATATTCATTCTGATTTTCGGTTTGAATTGACGAAATTCACATTAAAACCAATTCCATTATGGCTCAGGAGTTCAAATACTATGCGTTTATAAGTTATAATTCCAAAGATACGGTTTGGGGAAAGCGTGTGCAGCGCAAGCTGGAGCATTATCGTATGCCGGCGACGATGTGTAGCGAGCGAGGGTGGAAACGTACGCCCATCAGGCCTGTGTTTTTCGCTCCGACCGACATCCAGCCAGGCGGATTGACCGAAGAATTACAAGAGCGGCTCAAGGCTTCCAGGAACTTGATTGTCATTTGTTCACCCAATTCGGCGCAATCCGATTGGGTAGGCAAGGAAATCGAGTTTTTCCATAGCTTGGGACGCACCAGCAACATCCATTTCTTTATCGTTGACGGAAAGCCGCACAGCGGGGATCCTGAGACTGAATGTTTCAACCCGGTAATCGACAAACTCGGATTGCCCGAGATACTCGGTGCCAACATCCATGAGCGCAATTATCGCTGGCCGTGGCTGAACAAGGAGCGTGCCTATGTGCAGCTGGTGTCCAAGTTGCTGGGCGTGGAGTTCGATGCCATTTGGCAACGCCACAAACGACTGTTGTTCCGTCGCGCTTTGGCATGGTTCTTTGGCATCGCTGCCGTCATTGCGGCACTTGTGGCTGTTTGGCTGGGAAACCAGCCGTTCGACACCACGGTGCGCCTCAACGAGGCATCGGTGCATAACGACCAGCTGCCTCCCATGCACGATGCTGTCGTCACCATGTCACTGGACAACGAGTCCAAGAGCGATACAATCCTGTCCATTGAACAGAACGGCAAGTTCAAGAACATTCCTCACCGTTTTTTGGAAAAGGAAGTGAGGTTGACGTTCACTTGCCCTGATTTCATGCCTCTTGACACCACCGTCTTGCTCAACCGTGACGTGACATTGAATATCCATCGTGATCCGGCCGTGTATGGTAATGTGAAGTTTGGCTTATGGAATCCCGAGACCGAGACGTTTATCACTGGCGTTAAGCTGGAAGTGGCAGGACAGGTGGCAACGACCGATAAGGATGGCCAGGTCACTCTGTTTGTGCCGCTTGAGCAGCAACGCAAGAGCTATCAGGTAAAGGCTCCATTCCCGCTGATTGACGACATGCTGTCCATGCCGTGTGGTGAAAGTGATGTGATACAGAAGTTATAAGCAATGAAAAAGAAGCATAGTGATTATGTTCCTCAGCCGGCTGATATCAGTGATATCAGTCTGCCTGAGGACTTGGAGAATCTTGTGGAACTCGTGGCTCGGAACGTCCACGAAGTGTGGGCTTGGTCACGAGTTTCACAAGGTTGGACTTGGGGGCCGAAACGCGATGATGATCTCAAGACTCATCCCAGCCTGATCCCCTATGACGAACTGTCTGAAGAAGAGAAGCAGTATGACCGTAATACTGCCGTTGGCACCCTGAAACTGATTCAGAAATTGGGGTTCAAAATCTCTAAATGAGTTCGTTAAAAAATTCAAGTATAGATAATGAAACGTTTATTGTTCTTACTCACCACAGCAGTATTGTCGCTGGCGGTGCAGGGTGGGGTGGTCAGACTGGCCATCCTGAGTGATGTGCATGTAACACCCGGCAATGCCAATGAGGGAAAGCTGCGTGAAGCAGTCAGCGAGATTAATGCGACTGACGTGGATGCTGTGTTGATGACTGGTGACCTCACTAACGAGGGCAGTGACGAACAGTTACGCAACATCAAGGGCATCCTCGACGGCATCAGGCATCCGTTGTATGTCATTCCCGGCAATCATGAGAACAACTGGAGCCAGAGCGCGTGCAAGACGTTCAACGATTTGTGGGGAACCGACCGCTTTGTTTTCACGGTCGATAACCTTGTCGTCGTGGGCATGAACTGCGGCCCGTTCATGAAGATGGGTGACGGGCACATCAAGCAGGAAGACCTCCTGTGGCTTGACAGCACGTTGAACGTCATGGCGAAACCCGGCATGAAGGTGTTGAGTGTCAACCATTATCCGATTCTCGATGATTTGGATAATTATCGTGCCTATGTGGACATTCTCAAGAAATATCCCGTCATCACCCACCAGTGCGGACATTACCATCGTTGGCGCCTCTATGAGACAGACGGCATCAATGGCGTGATGGTCAGGGCGCTGGATATGGGCGGCGGTAATTATGGGTACACCTTGATGAACATTGACCTGGACCGGCAGTGGATTTCTGTATATAATAAGGTGATTGGCGCAGCCCCCGAGGTCATGTTCTCCTATCGCATCAATCTGGACTACTATACTCAAGAATCGACACAGGAGCATTACGCAGTACCGGCTGGATTTGACGTGCGCCGCATTGTTGCCGATAACGCTTCCATCTTCACCCGCGTGGGAGTGGACGGCAAGAACCTCTATTTTGGCAACTCGTTGGGCTATTGCAAGGCCGTTGACAAGCAATCGGGAGAATTGCGCTGGCAGTACAAGACCGATGCGATGCTCTTCTCGCGCCCTGCCGTGAGCAACAAGTATGTAGTGCTCCCAACCAGCGACAAACGTCTCGTGTGGCTTGACAAGAAATCAGGTAAAGCCAAGTGGCAATATGAAGCCGCAGGTCCCTATGTCGCCGATGGGTTAGTGCGTGACGGTATCCTGTATCAGGGTGGCTACAAGACCTTCCAGGCATGGGATGTGAAGCGTCATCGCCTGCTGTGGCACTACGACAGCATCAACAACTACTGCCAGGCAGCACCTGTGGTGGATGGCAATGATGTCATCTTTGGCGCCTGGGACACCAACCTGCGCTCACTGGATTGTCGCAAGGGCACCTTGAATTGGAAATGGAACAATGGCCGTGAAGTCAACCTCTTCAGCCCGGGCAATGTGGTGCCCGTCGTGACACCCGAACATGTGGTCATTGTCGCTCCTGACCGTGTGACAACAGCAATTAATCGCGATAGTGGTAATGAAATATGGCGCGAGAAGAACGACAACAAGGTGCGCGAGAGCTTGGGACGTAGCGCAGACGGCAAGGTGGCCTATGCCAAGACCATGGATGGCGAACTCGTTGCCATGAGCACTGGCGACACTTATCAGATGCTGTGGAAGATTGATTTGGGATTTGGCTATGAGCATGCGCCCTGTATTGTGCTGGAGCACGACGGCTACATCTATTGCGGCTCACGCCGTGGCATGTTGGCAGTGGTCAATGCAGCCACTCATCAGCTGGAATTTACTTATCCTTTAGGTTCTAGCGAGGTCAACGGCTTTGAAGTCGATGAACGCGGTGATGTCTATTGCTCACTCATCGAGGGCACCATCTGGCGCATCAGCCACCAATAACGTCAGTTCCTTTCACATAATAAATCAGGCGGTTCTCCTGACTCCATGTCAAAAGAACCGCCTGATTATATTGTCAGTTGGTTGATTAGTTAGCCTCGGCAATGAGCTCGATTTCTACCAGCGCGCCCTTGGGCAGGTCTTTCACGGCAAAGGCGCAACGGGCAGGGAAAGGAGCGGTAAAGAACTCGGCATAGACTTCGTTCATGGGGCCGAAGTTAGCGATGTCACTGAGGAATACGGTGGTCTTCACCACATCCTTCAGGTCGAGACCTTCGCTTTGCAGGATGGCACGGGCATTGAGCAGGCTCTGACGGGTTTGTTCCTGTACACCTCCCTCGGGGAAAGCTCCTGTCTCAGGAATGATGGGCAGCTGGCCCGATACAAAAACGATGTTGCCAGTGCGGATGGCCTGGCTGTAAGGTCCAATGGCAGCAGGTGCCTTGTCGGTGTTTAATGCTTTCATTGATTTGTTAAGATTTATAATTGAAACTAATAGTATTATTGATGCAAAATTAGTGAAATAATTCGGATTAGCGACATTGTTAGTCTCACTTTTTGCCCTCGAGGACCACATTGCGCTTGGTCAGCACCTCCATCGGGCTGGGATAGCGCGATGCCATCGGCTTGAGCGGCTTGCTGCTGTACATGAGGAACCGTTTCCAGCTCTTGTCGCCCATGCCGGCCTGTACAAAGTCATTCAGGTAGTAGCCGTTTTCCTCAACAAGTTTGATCATCTCGGTGTTATCCGATTCGACGAACACCGCGTCGCATTTGTGCTGTTTCACGGCATCGGTCTGGTCGTCAATCATCGCCTGGGTATAGCCCATCTGCAGGCTCCAGTACTTGCATGCGGGCATCGCGTCAACGGGAACGCCCTCGCCATGGTCATGGCACATGAGGTAGAGCAACCTGGGCTGTTCATACTGGCTCAACAGGGTGGGGTAGTAATACCAGATTTCGCGGTCAAGCAGCTGCTTGGCAAAGAGCGACTTGTGCTCCACGGAGCCGAACAGCAGTGCCAGCACGCCAACGCACAAGATGCCTGTGACGGCCCACCAGCGCAGCCATCGCGACAATGCCTGTGTGACAATGCCGGCGGCAAGCACCGTGAACAGCGACAGCACATTCAGGTAGATGCGGTCGGTGCCGTTGAGCAGGATCACCCCCATGAACCATACCAGGGCAATCACGGCCATGAGCCATCCCTTGCCGATGGTACGGCAATAAATGACGACACTGGCCACCACGCCCAGGGTGAACATGATAACACGTTTGCCCAGGAACATCATCAGCACCTGCTTCACGGTGATTTGCTCGCCGTGCAGGTTGTCGAACGTGTTGAACGTGTTCAGGAAATACTCGTTGATGCAGTCGTCAAGGCAGCCTTGCCAGGCAAGCAAGCCTATCATGGGCAGTATCGTGACGATGCCTGTGGCTGCACACCAGCCCAGGGCACGCCAGGGCGAATAGCCACATCGACGCGGAATCACAAAGCAGAAATAGGGGATAAAGATGCCCAGCATCAGGGTGCAGCTGTACTTGATCAGCAACGTCGCGCCTAGGGCAAAGCCTAGCAGCATGGCTGTGGACTTGACATAACGGCGGCTATGCTCATGCTCCACGTTAAAACGCAGGAAACGATAGAATATCGGTAGCATGAACGCATAGCAGTAATCCTCGGCGCGCACCTCGATATGTGTCAATCCGCTCAGGAAGAATACCGCCGACAGCAGCACTGCCGCCAGCGCCAGCCGCGTGTCGCGCACAAACAGCCTCGCGCACTTGTAGCACTGATAGAAAATGAAAGTGTACAGCACGCACGACAGCCAGTACATGCCCGTGTAGTCATGGGGCGATATCAGGTAGCCGATGCCATAGATGAGCCACAGCAGAGGTCCCTTGCTGTCGGCAAAGTCAACGTAGGGCGTCATGCCGTTCATCCACGCCTTGCCGCACAGGTAGAACCAGATCACGTCATGGTGCTGCCACAGGTCATACAGGTAAGAATCCCATGACACCAGCAACAGCGCCACAACGGCATACACCCCGATGGCCAGCAATGCCCACCGGTTCGTCTTCCGTTCACTTGTTCTCATCATCATGCCACAAAATTACAAATTAAATCCCTACCTCTCCAACATTCTCCCCTAAAAATCCACCAACCCCAATATTTGCAAACTCATTACTTGCGAGATAATCAGCCTTGTAGAGACGCAAAATCTTGCGTCTTCCGACATGTCACGCCATTTATAACTTGTATCTGGTAATTATGCTGTGTCATAATTAACGCCTGAAACTTATGATCGAGCTCTGCTCGAAAAATCAAACAAAATTATTAATATAAATCAAAACAATTTGATTAAATCTTGTACTAAATTTTGTTTGATGTCTCGGCCGTTAGGCCGATGAATAGTTGCGTTTGATGAGGTTTGCAACACCCAAAAACTAGAGTTGCTTTGCTGCTACAAAAAAAACGACCTGCATGCTGGTGATGGCACGCAGGTCGTTTTTTCAAATGGAAGTAGAGCAATATTCACTAAGCTCTAAACCCTAAACTCTAAACTTTTAGTGGCGCGACGCGCAACTAAAATCACTTGATTCCCAGCTTCTTGGCAATCTTGGCGGGGATGGCATTCTTGTGAACGAGGATGTTCAACGTCTTGGCGCGGAAGAACGCCTCGCTGCAATAGAAGTAGCCCTCATACAGTTGGTTGGTGTCCCAGCTGTTCTCTACCTTGAAGTACTTGTTGCCTTCCTGGTCAACAGCCTTACCCATGATTACCATGCCGTGGTCGTCGGTGGTCTCCTTGTTGTCGAACATCTCCTGACGCTCCTCGGGGGTTACCCACTGCTCCTT
>JAEEGL010259665.1_pt1 | contig 15313 bp, 15 predicted proteins | sample 9134231 | NCBI WGS metagenome assembly JAEEGL01 (sample SAMN16246548, study PRJNA631951) | gut metagenome | biome: gut microbiome; feature: rumen; material: fiber-attached | host: Bos | place: Iran: Karaj | collected 2018-10 | reverse complement strand
GGCTATGTTCTAGCAATCGGTTGAATCATCTCTACGCCAGCACGGGGATTGGATTGCGTTTGGAGATGGTTCGAAATCTTGTATTGCAAGGGGCCTTTTCGATGAAGTTTGCAAGAATGGTGCACTTCTCCGATGTCGTCCCCTTTGCATGCCCTGCGAAATTATACCAGACAATGTAGTTGTTCAGGTACTTTGTCGCAACACCTCTGAAACGCCCCTCAATCATGGATTTGAGATAGGTATGATAGGCATTGATGCACTGTATGCCAAATCCTTTCCTCATGTGCTTTCCCGCCTCCACGGCGACATGCCTGACTTTCAGCAAAGCGGCCAGATAGTCGTAGGCCTTGAGGCTGTCGGTGCATAGCGTTGCCTGCTCTTCTATATGCCCTTCAAGCACCTGCTTCACGGCCTCGCGCTTTGCAGTGCCAAGGCTTCCAATCTTTCCCACTGAAAGTCCCTGGCGCGTGACCGCAGTCGGAACGCAGACCTGCTCGGAACTCAATCCTCGTGTATGCACGTCGTTTCCACGCCTGTGGGCTTCTCGTGGCATGACGAACTTGCTTCGCTTGTGGTCTCCTTTGAAGGACAGGCGAAAAAAGACTTCATCCGCCTCGACAACCCCGTCCATTTTAACGGCCTCCATCATGGACTGAAGCGCATCCAGATATTTGTGACGCCAGACAAAGGCTGTCGCCGTGCAGATGTCGCATTCCTTGGCTGCCTCGCGTATGGTCTTGCGTTCCAGCATGCATTTGGCAAAGGACTCATGCGTTGCCCTGGGTTTGCGACTATGTTCCAGCAAAGTGCCTGTAAGCGCACGAAAACTCCTGCGGCAGTTGGGACAGAAATAGCGCTGCGCCCCATTCTCCGCATGGCCGTTCCTCTGGCCTGGGGCATGGCAGTAGGGACACAGCACTTTTCCCTTGGGCGATGGCTGGGGAACGTCAGTGTCAGGTTTTTTGGGCGGTTTCACTGAAGAGAGGACCTTCGCAAGAAAGACCTTCTTGTCTTCGTCTGGCAAGCCGTTGAAATGTGATAGTAGTTCGTCTATGGTCATGATGGCAGGAGTGGTTTATGAGGGTATTGGCATGCGCATACTATACGCCATCTTTCCTAAAAATCAACCGATTGATAGAACATAGCCAATGGTTTGGTGTAGCGAGTATAGTTAACGTTGTCATCGGATACATAAATCTCCACTTCGCTTGATTTGATGCGCGGCATCTTGCCAGTCGCGTTGGAATCGACCACGAGTATGCGTCCTATGATTCCTTTCTGCGCCTCCGCATTGATGCGGTCAATGTGCTCCTTTGGTGTCATCAGTTTTGGGTCTCGCCATGCATAGTATTCTGGATGAGCAACATAGAACGGGTCGCAGAACGGGTTGCCACGATGGCGTTTATGAAGTTCTGCGTATTTTTCGTCGAAGGCGATGTCGGAGTATCCTCGACCTCCGCCGTCGCATAGGCTTTCCCAACACCATGCCTCCATGCCATACTTATGGCAAATGCGGATTGACTCCTCGCAAACATTGTATGTGCGGATGGTCTTCATGAGACGGCGAGATTGCATCTCGGAATTCCAGTGGAACTGACCATTGTCACCGTACATGACAGACACCTTTGTCGGATAGAGAGTCAGTCCCAGACAATTCACCCTCAGATAGATTTTCTTGATGCCCGCGTCAGCGCAGGCTTTCAGGCGGCTTTCATAGACCTCTAGAGGGAAGAGGTCGTCCCCGCCCTCATAGTCATAAAAACAGTAGTCCAGAAAATCTACAGTCGTTGCGAAAACAGGATGGCCGCCTTCGGCGGCATGGAGTGTGCTTGTTAGCGACACCAAGCAGCAAACTACGGATGAAATTAACATAAGTGCTCTTTTCATTTTGTCTCCAGTTGCTTAATATTTATGGTATAAATCATACAATATGCACTGATTAGCCAAAGACAAATCCATTATTGCAAAAAAGTTGAAACCAGTTGAGTAAACAGGCTCAAAAGTCCAAAATGGCTATAATTCATTTGACAAATAAAATAAAGGGATTATTGTTAGAGACTAACGAAAAAATAAGAGTCATTTTAATGCGGAAAACAACCGCCTTTGATGCAATGGAGCATTCATCATGAAGGGTTTGACAGACAAGCAGCAGGAAATTCTAGACTTCATCTCGGAATTTGCCAGAAAAGAGGGGATGGCCCCTACCATCTTTGAAATCAGCGAGCGGTTCAACATCAAGTCGGCGACCGCCTTTGCTCATGTGAGGGCATTGCAACGCAAGGGGTTCGTCAACCGTTCATCCAAAGCGAGGAGCCTGACACTCGCACAGTCAGACAAGCCGCGCCATTTCTCCCTAACGTTGAGCATTCCCCTGCTTGGGCGCATCAGCGCAGGCGCGCCCCTTTTCGCTGAGGAACACATTGAACGCAAGATCCAGATAGACCCCAAGATGCTTCCGCCAAAGATCGCTGGACAGAAACTTTTCGCGCTACAAGTCCAGGGCGAAAGCATGAGAGATTTGGGAATCATGGACGGCGACGTCATCATCGCAAAGCAGACGGAGACCGCGTCCATTGGCGAAATCGTTGTTGCCATGATAGACGGCGAGACCACGGTGAAGTCGCTGTATATCTCAGGCGAAAACTGGGAGCTGCGTCCAGCCAATCCAGAATACCAATCACGCTTTATCCCGTTTGACAGGCTCAATGTCCAGGGCGTGGTGGTGGCTCTGCAGCGCACATACTTCTAATCCTCGGGGGGACAGATGATAGCAAGACTTACAGGCAAACTACTGGAGTCTGATTTAACTGAGGCAGTCATAGATGTCAACGGCATTGGCTTCTCGGTCTCTATTCCCGTTTCGACATTCGAGAAGCTTCCGAAGGTCGGCGGAGATGTCTCGCTTCATACAGTTATGTTAGTTCGCGAAGACAGCATGCAGCTGTTCGGTTTCGCGACAAAGGAGGAAAGGACACTCTTCAACCTTCTCACCGCCACTGTGTCAGGCATCGGGGCCAAACTCGCGCTGAACGTCCTAAGCTGCATCTCCATCGACGCATTCATCCGCGCAATATCTGAATCAGACATCAAGACTCTCAGCAAAATCAACGGCATTGGCAAGCGTACCGCCGAACGAATGGTCTTGGAACTCAAAGACAAGCTGAACGTGTTCGGGAGTACCGCAATGCCAACCGCCACGCCTGGCGCGGCTCCAAAGTCACAGGCGGCCCTAGACGCAACTGCCGCTCTGGAGACACTCGGATTCAAGCGCGACGCGGCTGAAAAGGCCGTCCAGACCATTGCGGCAGAACAGCCCGATTTCACGGCGGAACAGCTGATACGCAAGGCACTTGCCATGCTGAACTCGTAATTCGAAATTCCTAAAAACGGCATCTCAATGAAAGAGAGATTTATAACATCAGAACTTAACACTAGGGACGAAAAGGAGGAGGAGCCGCTACGCCCACAGGTCTTCGAGGACTTCCCTGGACAGGATCGCGTTAAGGACTGCCTGAAGATTTTAGTCGCAGCCGCGCTTGAGCGCAAAGAGGCCTTGCCGCATGTCCTGCTCTGTGGTCCGCCTGGACTTGGCAAGACCACGCTGGCCTCCATTATTGCTAAGGCCTTGGGCGTCAACCTTAAGGCGACTTCAGGGCCAGTCATTGAGAAACCAGGCGATCTGGCAGGACTGCTTACGACACTCAACGAAGGCGACATATTGTTCATAGACGAAATCCACCGTCTTCCTATACAAATTGAAGAGTATCTTTACAGTGCGATGGAGGATTTTGTCATTGACATCATGCTTGAGCAGGGCGCGGGTGCTCGTTCCGTTCGTCTCACTCTGCCAAAGTTCAGCCTGATAGGCGCGACCACACGCCAAGGCAAGCTCTCCAGTCCGCTCCGCTCACGCTTCACCATGACATGCAGACTGGACTATTACAGCCATGACGAACTCGTCAAGATTCTCACACGCAGTTCGCGTGTGCTCGGCAACATGGAGGCCGCACAGGACGGACTCTATGAAATAGCTCGCAGAAGCCGCGGCACGCCGCGAATCGCCAACAACTTGCTCAGATGGGTTCGGGACTTCGCTCAGGTGAGCCATGCAGGCACCATCCAAGAGGAGATTGCATCTCAAGCTCTCAAAATGCTCAACATAGATGACGACGGACTTGATGAGATGGACAATCGCATCCTTGAGACCATCATCGTCAAGTTCAATGGGAGACCTGTGGGACTTAAGAGTCTGGCAGTCGCCGTTGGTGAGGACGAAGGCACTATCGAGGATGTCTATGAGCCTTATCTCATCCAAGAAGGCTATATAATGCGAACCCCAACAGGGAGAGTCGTCACATCAAAGGCGGAGGATCACTATGCGCGGAAGAACCCTGGATTCATGCGACAGGGCACATTTTTCTGAGCATAGAATGGAGATATAAAATGGCTGATATACATATTAATCTATGCGGTACAGAGTTGAGGAATCCTGTGATAACCGCTTCTGGAACATTTGGATATGGTCTTGAATATGAAGGACTTGTGCCTTTTGAGCGTATAGGCGGAATAACAGTCAAGGGAGTCTCGCCATTCCCATCGCACGGCAATCCAATGCCGCGCACCACAGAAGTCTATGGCGGCATGATGAACGCTATCGGACTTCAGAATCCAGGCATAGACAAATTTATCTCGGACAGTCACTATCTTCCTTATCTAAGGACTCTTCCATGCGCAGTGTTCGTGAACATCTGGGGACGCAGCATTGAACAGTACGCAGAGGTCGCCTCAAGACTTGAAGAGTGCAAGGATGGCATAGCCGCGCTGGAAATCAATATTTCATGCCCTAATGTCAAAGAGGGAGGCATCTCTTTCGGAACAGACATGACGCTTGCCTCAAAAGTCGTTTCAGCAGTTCGGGCCGCAACGACGCTTCCACTCATAACCAAACTCAGTCCAAACGTCTCTAGAATAGGAGAGTTTGCAAAATGCGTGGTTGATGCGGGAAGCGACATGATTTCGCTCATCAACACAATTCCCGCAATGGCCATTGACATCGAAAGGCGAACGTTCAAGATCGCCAACAAGACTGGCGGTCTGAGCGGGCCATGTATAAAACCGATTGCGGTGCGCATGGTTTATGAAGCAAGGCAGGCGGTTGACGTTCCCATTATTGGCATGGGGGGAATCTCATCAGCTGAGGACGCGATAGAATTCTTCATGGCGGGTGCAAACGCCATAGCCGTCGGCACTGCGATATTTTCATCACCATCAATACTGACAGAGATTGCAGACGGCATTAACTGTTGGCTTGATCGCCATGGAATCAACTCCCTTCAGGAGATTATTGGAATTGTAAAATAGGAGTTTTGGACATGAAGACCACTCGCTCAATCAAATTTTCCATGATATTCGCCATTTTGGCATTAATTTCATTCAGCGCAAAAGCATACGAATGGGACAAGACAATATCCATGCAGGGCAGAGGAATCAGACAGACCAGCGTCTTTCCACTCGTGGGCGAAAAGTGGCGTGTAAGATTCGTGCCGAAGTCCAAGAGCAACGTCAAGGTGGAGATTCTTGACGAAAACGGAAAAGTCATTGCCTCTCCAATCATCCAACGCAATCTTGACATGCCATGGACAGCATCAGGGGAGATTAGCAAGTCTTTGAAAAGTGCCGCATTGCGCATCGAGGGAAGCATAAATGGGTGGAGCTGCACATTCGAGCAGTATGTAACCAAATCCAAAGGATGGGAACTTTACAAGTGGCATAATGACATTAACAGCGGCATAAAACTTGAAAAGTTCGCGATGTGGACTGGAGATGCCAGCGATGAGATTGAGATTCCTGTTTCAGTCGAATCTAAAAAGTGGCGTGTGTTTTTCGAGACCTTCGAGTCAGGAAAGGTCAATGCCGAACTGGTTGACAGCAACGGCAAATGCCATTTTCTCAACTACCATCTTGACAAGGGTACATCGGATGGCTGGATCTTTAGCCCAGGCGAGTATATTTTGAAAGTCTCTTCAGTGGGTAGTTCTTGGGCTGTCTCCTTTGAGGCTGACAAGGGCTTCTCCACGACAAAATTCGTCAATAGGAATAATCCATGATGCAACAGCGTACAAGAATCCACGCTCAGACACTTTCCGAACTCAATCACTGCGTAGGCACCGCTAGGCGCGACGCCGCATTCAATTGCCTCCTGAAGCTTGTCATGAGCCAAGACTGGCCGACAAACCGTGAAGAAAGGGCGGAGCGCATCGCTAAATGTCTGTTCATCGTTAATGAAGTCCTAGACACCACTAGACACTCCTCTCTGATGTTCAGCGACCCTCATCAGGCACTCTACGACAAGCCGCTCCTTCATTTCCTGCGCCTGCTCGTGCAACTTTTCCAGTCCATGGACTTGCTTGGCGATCATATTAGAAACGTCATGAATGAATCAGATGTGCTTTCCGAGCATCTCGGCAAGAGTACATACAGTCTGCTCCAAAGCACATGCAAGGACTTTGAGCACCATGAAGAGATGTTGCTTGAAGCAATAAGGAAAACATTTGAGGTAGGCAGAAATCTGATAGACACAAATACAGAGCATCGTAGGCAGTCTTTCACCGAGGACGACATTAGGAGATACGATAAGGCATTCGCAGAATATACAACTCATTATTCTAACTATTGTCCAAATTAATATTATAGATAAGGAGAAAATGGCATCATGGCGACATTCGCTTACAAACAAGGACTCAAACTGGCCCTCACCGATGACGAGAAGGCGCAACTGCTAAAGGAGGCTCTTGAAAAGATTGGAAAGCCTTTGAAGAAGGTTCTCATCATCCCGCCTGACTTCACGCGCTTCAACTCAAACGCAGGTCCCCTTACGGCAATGCTCTACGATATGCTTTCGCCGACTGCTCAGGTAGATATCATTCCCGCGCTCGGCACACATTTTCCGATGACGGAGCGCGAGATACGCATCATGTTCGGTGACAAGATTCCGCTCGACCGCTTCAAAGTGCATGACTGGCGCAATGATGTCGTGACGCTTGGCGAAGTTCCATCGGAAAAAATCAAAGAGTGGTCTGACGGCAAGCTTGACTACTCTGTAAAAGCACAATGCAATAAGATTCTGTTCGAGGGATACGATTTAATTCTCTCAGTTGGACAGATAGTTCCTCACGAGGTCGTAGGCATGGCAAACTACACCAAGAACATCATGGTTGGAGTAGGCGGCTCGGACATGATAAACAAGTCACACTTCCTCGGAGCGACCGCTGGCCTTGAAAATCTGATGGGCGTGAATGAGACCCCTGTCCGCAAGCTCTTCAATTACGCAGTCCACACCTTCCTAAAGGATTTGCCTCTCGTATTTGTCATGACTGTCATGGCTAAGAACTTCTCGACAGGCAAGATGGAGATGCGCGGACTTTTCATCGGCGATGATGACGAGACCTTCGCAATGGGCGTTAAGCTCTGTCAACAAGTCAATTTAGATCTGATGGACAAACCTGTCAAGAAAGTTGTGGTTTATCTTGATCCAGAAGAGTTTAAGAGCACATGGCTTGGCAACAAGGCGGTTTACCGCACTCGCATGATGATTGCAGACGATGGCGACCTTATCATCCTAGCCCCTGCACTCAAACAGTTCGGCGAAGACCCAACGAACGACGTCCTTATCCGCAAATACGGCTACAAGGGCACGCCAGCCACGCTCAAGGCGGTCGCGGAGAACGAAGACCTGCGTGCCAATCTCGGTGTCGCCGCACACCTAATCCATGGCTCGTCCGAAGGGCGTTTCCGCATCACATATTGCCCTGGTAAGGATGTCTCACGAAAGGAGATTGAAGACGCAGGATTCCTTTACGGCGACCTTGCCGAGATGTCCGCGCGATACAATCCCGCAACGCTAAAGGACGGATTCAACACGCTTCCAGACGGCGAAGAGATCTTCTACATCAGTAACCCTGCTCTCGGTCTCTGGGCGCTTAAATCAAAGTTTGTGAACTGAAGGTTTGTTATTATGGAAACCAAACATCTCAACGTTCTCACAATCGGCAATAGTTTCACTGAAAGCCTTAAAGCGTTTTTTCCTGATGTCGTCGCCTCCGTGCCTGGCTGTGAACTGCATCTGGAAGGCGCGAATCATGGTGGCTGCGAATTGGAAAGACATTGGAAATACATCACTTGCGAAGAGAGCGACCGCGTCTTCAGTATGTATCAGGACAGGCGGTGGAAACTGCGGGAAATACTTGCCCGCGAAAAGTGGGATATCGTCTCAATTCAGCAGGCAAGCCACTACAGTTGGCGGCCAGAGACCTATCAGCCATACGCATCCAACATCGTGGAATATGTCAAGAAATTTGCGCCTGACGCCGAAATAGTCATTCAGCAGACATGGGCATACCGCGCTGATGCCCCGAGTATCTCTCCAAGCAGTGCATGGGGAATCGACCAAACCGAGATGTACCGTCGCCTCACAGACGCCTATCTCGCCCTCTCAAAAGGACTTGGACTGAGGATAATTCCTACTGGTAAGGCAGTTCAGCTCGCGAGGCAAAAGGAATCAAATCCATTCGTGCCGTATTCGCAGGAGCAGTTTGAGTCGATGCGTTGGCCTGACCTGCCGTCACAAGCAGGAGATGTCGTTGGCGCTATGCGTTGGGTGAAGGACGCTGAGACAGGCAACATGAAAATCGTGAGGGACTGCATCCATCTCAACATTCGCGGCCAGTTCCTACAAGCTTGCGTCTGGTTCGCTTTCCTATTCGGACGAAACACCTCTGAAATCACACTGAGGCCTGACACTCTGGCCGACGATGACATCGAACTTCTGAAATCCATCGCCCAAGAGGCTGTCACCGCTTCTCTCTAAGACATATTAGCAGTCTTTTTATTATAGTAATCTTAAAAGACGGAAAACCATGGCAAGCAAAAAACAAGATATTGAAGAGTTTTATTTCCCTGAACTCCCGCAGAAACGCATCGTCGAACTAGAGGCAATGCTTCCAGAGAAGCCTAAAGGCGTAGGAAGTCCAGCCTCCGACCGTAACGCATGGGGCCGATTATCCGCCACCACATATTCAAAGAATTTCATAAAGACGGCAGAGGAACTTCTGGACAATGATTTCCCCGAACTGCCAGATGAGCTTTTTCTGGAGTTTCGCAGAAACGGCAACCGTACAAATTATCAACTACCCCACAACAAACGCATTAACATGATAAACACGTTAGCTCTGGCTGAGTGTTTGGAGTATAAGGGACGCTTTATACAGAAACTTGAGGAGGGACTTGAAAAACTGCTCTCACAGAAGAGTTGGGTGCTTCCCGCGCATGACTACGAACTAAAAAACTTCAACGATGTGGCTCCGTTCCCTGATTTGGTCTCAACGGCCATAGCCTGCATGCTCTCCTATATCCACTGGCTTCTCCAAGACAAACTGAGCCAAAGAATACGCGAAAGGATTCGCAAAGAAGTTATGCACAGGGCAATCGGACCTTATCAGAGGGTCTATCGTGGCGAAGTCGGCAAACTGGAGGTTGAGATGGTCTGGACTGTCGGTATAAGCAACTGGAACGCCGTCTGCACCAGCAATATGCTCTCAGCCATCCTCGCTCTACTGGAATCCAAACACGACCGCGCAGAGGCTCTCGCGGCGATGGAGATATCAAACAAGTTCTTCTACAAGGGATTCACCGCAGACGGATACTGTTCCGAGGGAATAGGCTACTGGCGCTATGGATTCGGCCACTTCTTGACTATGGCTGAAGTCGTCCTTGACGCAACCAACGGAAAACTAAACATTTACAATGACGACCCTGTAATCAGAAAATGCTGTGAGTACCCAAGAAGCATTATGATTGATGACGACATCGCACCTGCATACGCTGACTGCGCTTTCAACAGCAAACCAGGCGATGCTAATCTTATCATCATACAGCGACACTTCCCTGAACTGCTTTATAAGCCTGTGCCAAAGCTGTTTTCGCAGGACAGCAACTTCCTCATAGACGGTGTGCCATTGAATCCCAGGGAATTCATGATATTAGCTTTCTCCGACGACAAACCTGTCAATGCCTCCATACTCCCACCCGTTCCACCTATATCATTCTTTAAGGATGCTGGCGTCCTGATATGCCGCGCCACCGACAATGACGGCAACCATTTTGGGGCCTCCATCAAAGGCGGACACAACAACGAACTGCACAACCACAACGATGTTGGCTCATATGTGATTGTCCTGAACAAGTGCCCACTTGTAGCAGACTACGGCGGCGAAATCTATACCAGACGCACTTTCAGCAATGACCGCTACCTTGGCAAGATGCTCAACTCGTATGGCCACGATGTGCCCGTCGTCGCAGGACAGCTCCAGAAGACAGGCAGAGACGCCGAAGGTATCATAAAAGAGACTCTCTTCACTGACGAGCAGTCATCCATTCTTTTCGACATGACATCATGCTACGACGTTCAAGACCTTATCTCGCTAACACGCCGTTTCACATTTGATCGCGTCAACTTCAAAGTCATCGTCACAGACACCGTTGAGTTTAAAACACCGCAGACCTTCGAGGACGTCATAATCTCTAACGCCAACTATCGTGTTAACTCAAAGGCGCAGATAGAATTCTATGATGAAAACAACTCTTTGACGGCAAACATTGACGTCACAGGTGCAGACTGGTCAATCGAAAGCGATTATATCGATAATCCAGGCAAAATCTCGCCCACACGCTTCGGCATTAAATTGAACAAGCCTGTCCTTAAGGCGACCATCATAAGCGTCTTTGAACGCGGATGAATCATCAATCGTGGAGTTCGCGTCCACCAGTGGCGGCGGCAATTTGCGCAGAAATTATGCAATTCCTTGAATATGAGGAACTTAGCGTGACATGTAGATAATTGTCAGACCATCCAGACGAAGGTTTTTCCTCTTCGACAAGAACCTGAAGAGTCTTTCCGACCTGTGAAACTGCAAATGCCTCCGCCTTTTGGGCGCCTATTTTCAAAAGAATGGCAGCGCGTGCGTTGGAGAGTTTCGAAGGAATCTTGTCCTTGTACGAGGCGGCGTCTGTGCCTGGCCGAGGCGAAAATGGAAAGACATGAAGCAATCCAAACGGCAGTGATTCTATGAACTCGCGGCAAGTCTCGAATGTGGAATCAGTCTCGCCTGGGAAGCCTGTTATGACATCCGCACCTAGACAGAGCCCTGGAATACGAAGAGATGCATCAGACGCAATTTCCGCATATTCGGACACAGAATAATGCCTTCTCATTCTATTAAGGATGGTGTCCTCACCATATTGTAGAGGCAAATGCAGAAAACGGCAGATGCGCGAGCCATGCCTCATCAACTCTACAACCTTTGGGATGACAGGCCCTGGCTCTGCGGAGCCGATACGTATGCGAAAATCGCCGTCTAGAGCGGCTATTTCGCCAATCAAATCCGCTAAATCGCAGCCGTGGCTGTCGTATGTCGTAAGATTCACGCCACAAAGGACCAACTCCTTGTATCCAGCGACGATAAGCTCTCTTGCCTCGCGCAGAACATCTGCGCGATCACGGGAGCGCGCAGGACCTCTTGAATATGGCACAATGCAGTAGGAGCAGAAGAAACTGCATCCATCCTGTATTTTAAGGTTGGCGCGTGTACGATCAGCGAAACGCGCTGCTCCATCAATGGCAAAATCATCAGAGGGGATGCCCGCATCCATAAAGCGCAATCCATCGCCATGCGACGGACAAGAGGACAGCAGAGTGCTAAGCGGTGCAGGCGCAGGATGGGGGACAACCAAATCTGGACCGTCTGACGACCAGTCATCAACATTGGCATCGCATCCCATTAGAACAATATAGGCATTCGGAAACTTTCGCCTAGCTGCGCGATACGCTTGGCGAGTCTTCTGGGAAGCCACGCCTGTTACTGCGCAACTGTTGATCACCAGAATGTCCGCCGCCTCGCCCCATGTCACAACTTGGAAGCCATGGCGCGAAAGATCGTCCGCCGCGAGGGCGGTCTCGGCCTGATTAAGACGGCATCCTAGTGTGTGGAATGATACACGCATAATGTTAAAATGCACGGCCATTGGCCGTGCACTCAAGAAGTTGCGGCTAAGAAGCCGCATATATATTATGTATTATAATTATTTCGCGAATGAACCCTTAAGGTCAAGATTTGCGCCTTCGTCGGTCTTCTTGACGAATTTGGAGTTCTTGATAAGGTTCTGGAGGTACTTCTGATAGACGGTGGCGTCCATCGGGAGTTCGACACGCTGGTGTGTCATGAGCGAGTACTGCATGGCGTTTGCTATTTCAACGGCCTTGATGCCCTCTTCGGCTGGGGCAATGAGTTTCTCGCCGTCAAGGATGGCTGCCACGAAGTTCTTCTTGATGCCGATGTGCTGTTCACCACTGCCTGGAGGAAGCGGGATGTTGACGTTCCAGATTGCGGGTGTCGCGAAACGTCCGTCATTCTCTTTGATGAAATTGGAGGCGTTGACTTCGTTCCTGATGAACTCAAGTTTGCGACCATTCGGTCCGATGTCAAGGACGAGCTTACCCATGTCGCCACAGATTTCAAGGCGGTTGGTTCCAGGGGCCTCGCCAGTGGTGGTGAAGAATGCGCCTGTCGCGCCAGACTCGTACTCAAAAAGTGCGCAGCACTCGTCTTCCGTCTCGATGTCATGATACTTGCCGAGACCGCCGATTGCATAGACGGCAGATGGCATTCCGCAGAGCCACTGATAGAGGTCAATGTTGTGTGGGCACTGGTTAACTAAGACACCGCCGCCTTCGCCAGCCCATGTTGCGCGCCAACCGCCTGAACGATAGTAGGCCTCGGTGCGGAACCAGTTTGTGATAATCCAGTTAGAACGACGGATTGTGCCAAGTTCACCCTTCTCAATGAGCTCGTGCATCTTGATGTAATAAGGGTCGGTGCGCTGGTTGAACATTGCGCAGAACTTGATGTCCGGATTCTTCTTCAGTGCCTTCTTGTAGGCGCTGATGAGTTTCTGCGCATCATATTTCGTCACGGAAATAGGCTTCTCGACGATTGTGTGGAGGCCATTGTTCAATGCGTCAATACCGATGGTGGTGTGGAAATAGTGTGGAGTGGCGACTAGAACAGCATCCACAAGACCGCTGCGGATAAGTTCCTCGCTCTTCTCGAACCTCTTGATTTTCTTGTCGTAGTTTTTCATCCTCTCGGGATTGATGTCACAGACTGCGACGAGTTCCATGCGCGGAACCAAGCCCTGAAGGATCTGACCTGCATGTCCTGAACCCATTCCACCGACACCGATGATACCAATGCGTACCTTGTCCATTTTTACTCCTTATGTTTGTTAAAACAACAGTCTGATGACCATGTGCATGGTCAAACTCCTGTATGACAATATCACTGTAGAGCCGCCTTGAGAGTCGCGATCGACTGCAACCCAACGAACCTATTTACTTCCTCACCCTTGCTGAAGACTATAAGCGTCGGAATCGAGGAGACTCCAAACGAAATCGCCAAGTCGCGCTCTTCATCGACATTCACCTTCCCGACCTTCGCCGCGAAATCGGTGTCGTTCTGCGCCTCCGCCTCAATCAGCTGCCCCTGTCTCATGCAGGGACCACACCATGTCGCCCAGAAATCGACGATGACCTTGTCCTGCTTGATGAACTCGCCGAACGCCGCCTTGTCAAGCTGCTTGATTATTCCCATTGCTATCTCCTTGCTATGTGTGCAAATCAGTGGATTATTAAGATAACTTCAAAACTATCATCAAAATGTGCCAGTTTTAAAATAACCTTTTATTACCTTGATAAATATATCAAATATCCTATGCAAATCAACACAGAGGATGCAAAATTTCCGTTGTAGAATGTATTTGGTAATATCTTTGACCTCCGTCAATGATTAAATTACATTAACGAAACATGAAAGATTGGCTTCGTTTCTTATGTATTATGGATTACCATCAAATACAAAAAGACAACTAAAAACAGTCCATTCAACAAGATTTTTGGAAAAAGCAGTACATATTATCATATAATCCTATACTACTTGACAAACCAACGATAACAGGAGTCCAATCATGATGAAAAAAGTCTGCTTGTCAGCATTGATAGCATCAGCGTTTTTATTTTCTGCGGCAGCTCAACAGCAGGGAGCGGTATTCACGCCTAACGGTACATCATATACTGTAACTCCACAAATGGTTCCGACACCATGTAGCACCGCCAGCTCACCAATCGGAATATCGCTAGTCCAGCCAGTCCAATTCCCACCAGCTGATTGGGACATAAATGGTATCCGACTCAACATCCTCTCGGGAGAGCATAACAACACCGCCTTCATCGACCTCGGTGTCCTCGCAAATTTCACTCATGGCGATATGAACGGCATGCAGATCGCGGGACTCTGGAATGATGTCTCTGGATTCGCCACAGGACTGCAGATCGCTGGCATCGTCAATCGCAATTCAGGATATACAGCAGGATTCCAGTTGGCCTGCTTCAATTACAACAACATCGAAGCGGAAACACATGCAATCCAAATCGGACTCTTCAATTTCACAGGCGATACAGAAGGACTGCAAATCGGTGTCTTCAATCAGTCGGAAAGCATGAGCGGACTGCAAATCGGCGTCTTCAACTTAACCAACTCAATGAACGGTCTCCAGATCGGACTCTGCAACGTCATTCGAAACTCCACGATGCCTGTGTTCATCGGATTGAACATGAGCTTCTACTAATGCTAAAGAGCATCTTCCCTCCTCCACAAAAAAGTGATCGTGACGGCATCCTATGCTTTTCCAAGGACCTTGATTGCAAGATGCTAATTGATGCATACTATCATGGCATCTTCCCCTGGCCCTACGATGAGTATTCTGTCCTATGGGCTGCGCCAAAAATGCGCGGCATCATTCCAATAGAACAGTTCCATATCCCCAAAAGCCTTCAGCGTGAACTAAAGAAGAATACATTCAAAGTCACCGCTGACACGCGCTTCGACGATGTCATTGAGGCCTGCGCCGCCTCCGAACGGCCCGAAGGCCCAGGCACTTGGATTACTTCAAAATTACTTCGCGCATACAAGGAGTTCCATAGGATGGGATTCGCGCACAGCTTCGAAGCCTTCAACGCCGACGGTGAACTCGTCGGCGGACTCTATGGCGTTGTCATCGGCAAGGTGTTCTGCGGCGAAAGCATGTTCTTTCGCGAATCAGGAGCCTCAAAAACCGCCTTCTGCAAAGCTGTAGATGCTATGAAGGCGGTGGGAATCGTACTAATCGACACTCAAGTCGTCACCAATCTCACCGCCTTGTTCGG
>JAEEGL017118072.1_pt1 | contig 15314 bp, 8 predicted proteins | sample 9134231 | NCBI WGS metagenome assembly JAEEGL01 (sample SAMN16246548, study PRJNA631951) | gut metagenome | biome: gut microbiome; feature: rumen; material: fiber-attached | host: Bos | place: Iran: Karaj | collected 2018-10 | reverse complement strand
TGTGTTACCGTGGTTCCTTGCGAAGCGCAGAATCAAACGATTGCGCCGCCCAATTACGACGAATCTCTCGTCCCCCAGTACGTTCTTCCCGATCCGCTTGTCGCGGAAGACGGAACGAAAATCGAAACTCCTGAACAATGGCGTGAAAAACGTCGTCCCGAAATTCTGGAACTCTTCAAAAAGAATATGTTCGGTCAGTTCCCAGAAGCAGATCTTTCCAAAGTTAAATCCGAAGAAACAGTTTCTGTGTCGGATTCGCTTGGAGGAAAGGCGACTCGTAAGGAAATTAAGATCTATTTCGACGCTCCGAACGAATTTCCGCAGGCGACCGTGTTGCTCTATATTCCCAACGATCGTCAAGGTTCTGTTCCCGTATTCGTCATGCCGAATTTCGAGGGAATTCACACGACGACCGACGACCCAAGCGTCAGCGCTTACAAAGTTGAAAACAGCACCCATAATTTGGATAAAACCCTTGAAGAGGTCCGAGGGAAAGCTAAATCTCGTTGGGCGTTCGATATGATCGTGAGTCGTGGTTATGCCGTCGCAACCGTTTTTTACGAGGAAATTGAACCGGACGTCATGTGCAACTTCACTCGAGGCGTCCACCCTCTCTTTACGAATTTCGATTTGAACGCCGACGATTATCCCGCGACAATTGGCGCGTGGGCCTGGGGACTTTCACGTGTTCTTGACGCGCTCGGCTCCGTCGACGGCGTCGACGCCAAGAAAGCGATTGTCGCCGGACACTCTCGACTTGGAAAAACGGCGCTTTGGTGCGGCGCCAACGACGAGCGTTTCGCCGCCGTAATTTCCAACGATTCCGGATGCGGCGGAGCCGCGTTGTCCCGACGTCAATTTGGCGAACGCGTCGACCGCATCAACGCGTCTTTCCCACACTGGTTTACGAAAAAATTCCACGAATACGGCGACAAGGTCGACCAGTTGCCAATTGATGAACATGAGCTTATCGCGCTCATCGCTCCGCGTCCCGTCTATGTCGCCAGCGCCAGCGAAGACTTGTGGGCAGATCCCAAGGGTGAATTCTTATCCGCTCTCAACGCCGATCCTGTATACAAACTCCTCGGTACAGACGGTTTTGGCGGCGTCACGGAACAGCCTGACGTCGACACGTCGGTCGGCGCCACTATCCGCTATCATAAGCGCACAGGTAAACATGGCGTAACCGATTTCGATTGGGAACAATATTTGAATTTCGCCGATTCGATCTTCAAGAAGTGACGTCTGCTTTTAAACGTCCCTTATGTTGTCCCATTTCAACGAACCTCGAACCAATAACTGACAGATATAGCAAAGTCCTATGCAAGCGTCCGAGCCTAAAAAAGAATCTTCTTTGTCTAGTCCGCTCTTGCTCCTTTTCTTGGTAGCGTTATTGGTTCGAGGCGTCGCGGTCTTCGTTTCTCCAAGTTCGTTTGACGCCGATCCCGATCAGTACATGACGCTCGCGGAAAATTGGTATTCCTACGGAGTCTTCGGATACCGCGAGACCCCGACCGCGTTTCGCCCCCCCCTTTATCCCGCGGTCTTAAAGGAATTGATTTTATGTCGAGCATCCTCAGAACGTCCTAAAATTAAAACCGCAAAGTCCGATAAAGCTGAGAAAAAAATCGTCCAGTCCTCTCGCAAAGAAAACGCTAGCCAAGTCGCCGTTTTTTTCGATCAGAATGTCGCGCTCTCTCGAAACGCTTCTGTCGCGCTTCTTCATTGGGTTTTGGGCGTATCCACCGTCATTTTCGTATGGCTCTTTGCTCGTCGCGCTGGGCTTTCGCCAATTTTGGCGTTGCTGGCGGGGATTCTTGTCGTTTTTGATCCCATTCTGCTCCAGCAATCGCGTCTTGTCATGACGGAAACAATGGCGGCGTTCTTCTCTGCTCTCCTTTTGTTAACGACGACTGTCGTCGTTCAAAAACGCGACGCAAAATTCTCATACTTCAGATATGCGCTTGTCGGCGTACTCTATGGACTGGCGACGCTCTGTCGTCCGGCTTTTTACGTCTTTGCCGGTCTTGTCCTTCTCAATCTCGGCGTTGTGGAACTCGTCTCTCTCGTCGTTAAAGCTCGAGAGCATAGAGGCGGCGTAGCCTCAAGTCTTTGCGGTTCAGTTCTCCGGCTCGCTTGTTTCACCCTTGGAATAGCGCTCGTAGCCGCGCCTTGGGCGTTCCGAAACGATCGCGTCTTTGGCAAGCCTATCCTGACGACTACCCACGGAGGGTACACCCTTTATCTTGCCAATAATCCTGAAATCTATACGCACTATCGCTCGTCGTCTCCTTTCAGTCTTTGGAACCCGGAGCCGTTTCATGAAAGAGATAGAAAAGAATTCAAGGAGACGGTAAAAGCAAACGGACTCAAAGACGGAACGATTGAAATGGAATTGTTTAACGACGAAAGGTATCGTGAAAAAGCGTTTGAAACAATTCAGACCGACCGTAGTGGATTCTATTATTCATGCGTTATTCGAGCTTGCGAGCTTTGGCGTTTTCTCCCAAACGACGTATCCTCGTTCTCTAAGGAGTCTTCATCGGAGCGTGAAAAGTCGTTCAGAGGCGTTCCACAGTCAAAAATCGTCGATTTTGCGCGACGCTCCGTCGCGGTCTTTTATCTTTTTGAGTTTTTCCTAGCGCTTCTTGGATGTCTCGCGCTTTGTCGTCGTTCAAAGTTCTCGTCAGATGGCGAATCCACGCCCAAAGCAAGACTATTGGAATCGTCTTTCGTTTGGGGGTTTCTGCTTGTCCTCTCGGTTCAACTCCCTCACCTCTTTTATTGGACGAATATGCGCATGAGAGCGCCTCTTGAAGTGTTTGTGCCAATTCTTGCCATTATGAGTCTTACATTATTTCAGAATAAACGCTCTTGCTCGAGGCCTTAAATCCGTTATAATTCTCAGGTCAAGTTTCCAGCATGAATATTTCTCATATTTTGTCCAAATTAAACGCTAAAAGCGCTGACAAAAAAAAACGAAACGCTACAATTACGGTTGAAGACGAGGAGTTTGGATCCTCGTCTTTGACTGTTCCTCCGATACGAGGACATTATGAGTTCCTCTGCTTGCGGGATTTCGTTGGTTTCCGTTTATAGCCTTTGAAAACGTTTGGCGCGAGTTGTTGCGATGTTTCGTTCGGCGTCCCTCTTATGCCTGGTTTTTTCGGTTTGCCTGCCGTCTTTATCAGTATGCGCTCAGACGGTTTGCGGGCAGGAAGTCCTGTTTGAGGATCGTTTTGAAGGGTCGCTTATGCCCGGTTGGGAGTGGCTTCGCGGCAACGCGCCCTGCCGACGTTTTGTCAACAATTCCCTCGAGATATTAACGGAGCCGTTCTCTTCTGGAGAAGCGCGCAACGCGTTGGTTAGACCGTTGAATTTTCTTCGGTGGCAAAACGGGGCGACTGTCGGGTCTTATCGGATTGAAACGGAGTGTTATTTCCTTGAAAAGCCGACGGCGCGGAACCAGCAATGCGGCGTCTATTGGATGCAAAACGACAGGGTTATTTTTAAGCTCGTCTTCGCGAACGTCGACGGAAAAATGTACGTGTACCCCGGAAAGGTCCCTATCGAGACGCCAGGCGGACGTTTAAGAATGACCGTCTCTGGACGTAATGTCGTCGCGGAATTCTCTAGTCTTGACGAAACGACTTTTCGCCGCGTCTACGAAGGAAGAATCAATAGTTTGCCTACGGATCGCATTAGTCTCCAATGCTGGGGCGGTCAAAGCGACGGTTCCGTCAATGGAACCGAACTTGGACAATGGGCGAGATTTCGCTACTTTCGCGTTGAAAAACTCAGCGAATGACCGCGTCGCGTGGGAAACGAGCGAACAGTTCTAGCCTTATTGACCGACGCTTTAACGCGTCGGTCGTCGTTTCATCGATTCTTACCTCATATCAAATAGAAGCGATTTTTCCATGTTAAAGGGCGTCGGCGTAGTCTGCTTTTCGGCATGTTACTTGATCGCGTTGTTCTTCGAGATCGCGAGACTCCGCTTTTCCAAAGAAGATAAGCTCTTGTTCGCGTGTTCGTATGTCGTTACTTTACTCGGTTGCATAGCGCATGCCGCTTTCCTCTATTATAACGACTTGCTCCAGAACGACCATTTTTTTGCAAGCGCGGGCGGTTGGTTTTCGGTACTCGCATTCGCGGTCGTGCTTGTCGCGCTTTTCCTTTCGCTAGTCGCTAAAACGCAGTTCAGTCTATTTCTTCTCCCTCTAGCGCTGGCGCTTTCCGTCGTGTCGCTTCGCGCAGGAAACGTCGCCTTTACTCCGGCGGCAACCTGCATTTGGGTTCGAGCGACGCATGCAACCGCGCTTCTCCTTGCAACGCTCGTCTCGTTCTTTGGCGCGCTTTGTGGCGTTATGTATTTCTGGCAACGAAATAGACTTCGTAAAAACGTCGCCGAAAGTTCTATGACGTTGCCTTCGCTTGAATGGTTGAGTCGCATGTGCCGATTCGCCGCAAACGCGTCTGTCGTCGCTCTGGGAATTGGCGTGGCAGGAGGCTTTTATTTGAAGGTTTTCTCCGGAACCTCGTCGCAAGCAGATCTAGCTTCCGTCGGAACCCCTTGTCTTTTCCTGTTGGCGCTCTTAACACGATTTCCCAAAAGACGAGCGCAATCGCTCGACGTCTGCGCTTTGAATTCGACTCACAACATCGTAGTATGCGTCGCGATGATTGTATTTCTCCTTTTTGCCGCTTTTGGACCGTCTGGTCATTGGAAACGCCTTATTGCACCGGAAAGCGAATCTACCGTTTTAAAAACGGAAAACGAACCAATAATCACCGTCCCTCCAAATAGACGATAGAATCGTCCGTCTGATTGTTCGTTCTTCAGTTTCGTTTTATTTTCGGCGTCAAAACGCTTGAATCAAGGAGAAGTTGAATGCCGATTCGTGTTGTCGGTTTGAATTATCGCGTCGCTTCGATCGAAGTTCGTGAAAATTTCGCCATGGATTCAGACGCCGTTTCTAAAACGTTGCTAGAATGGCGCGAATCTTTCCCAGGGATAGAAGCGGCGCTCCTCTCAACCTGCAATCGTACGGAACTTTACTTCGCCTCAGATCTCGACGTTTTGCCGAGCTACGAAGAGGTTTTCCCTTTTCTCGTCGCGCCTTCCCGACGGCATAACAACGACATTACCTTTGATCGATACAGCGACGTTCTTCAAACGCTGGAAGAACGCGACGCGGCGGAACAGCTCTTTTCCGTTACGTCGAGTCTCGACAGCATGATTCTCGGCGAGCCGCAAATTCATTCCCAAGTCAAACGCGCTTATGAACTTGCTTCTGAAGCGCAAACAACCGGCCCAATTCTAAACGACGCGTTTCAGACAGCTTTTAAAACGGCAAAGCGCGTCACAGTTGAAACGGACGTTTTTAAGCGACGAGTAAGCGTTCCCAGCGTTGCAGTCGTCGATTTCGCTCTCAAAATTTTTGAACGTCTTAATGATAAAAAAACGTTCGTTCTGGGCGCCGGCGAAGTAGCGGAAGAAACGCTAAAATACCTCTCTGATTACGGAGCCCGGTCGATCGCTGTTTCCAATAGAAGTCGTGAAAAGGCCGAAAGACTCGCCGCTCAGTGGGAAGGACGCGTCGTCGATTGGGTTGATCGTCTTCAGGAACTTACGACCGCAGACCTTGTTATCGTAGCAACGGGAGCCTCTGAGCCTGTGATTGCTTTGGACGAATATCTTGATATTGAGAGAACAAGAAAACCCGATAAATCGCTCTTTATTCTCGACCTTGCAGCTCCACGAAACGTCGATCCTCAAATCGGAAAACGTCCGAACGTATTTCTCTATTCTGTGGACGATCTCGAAGCCGCATGCGCTAGAAACAGGGAATTACGCGACAGAGAAATTCCCAAAGCGCGTAAAATCATCCAAGAGGAAGCGACTCGTTATCTTACCAATATCCGCGCTCGAAAGTCAATTGAAGCAATCAGACGTCTTCGTGAAGGATGGAATGACATTAAAGACGCGGAACTAGAGCGACTATTCAATAAAATCAGTTGCGATCCACAGATAGAGGATGAAATACGTTACGCGTTTGATCGTCTTGTCAACAAGCTCTTGCACTCCCCCACGATTTCGCTACGCAACGCCTCTCAAACCGAATCCGCGCCGCGTCTCGTCGAAGCGCTCAAAAGACTTTTCAGACTCTAGTCGTCAAAACGTCCCCTCAGTCGAAGAACGTTCGGACTTGTAGGTCGAAGCTTTGAAACGCCCACGAACGTTTTTCATACTTGAATCGCGTTCTATCGTAATCTGGATATCCCCGTCGTCGACCGTATGCGCAACTCGACGTCCATCGGCTCTCAACGCGTCTTCCGTTACAAGGCTTCTGAGAAAACCGCCGCCGCTAATCCCTACATAGTCGGGGTCAGACCACTCGTAAAGCGCGTCCGCGTTGACCGAACGTCCGCCATGATGTGGCGCGAGAATAAAATCGCATTTCTGTCGAGGGGAGTCTAAAAAAAACGCCTCGTCCGAATCGAGATCGCCAGGCAAAAGAAGCGATCGTCCGAGAAAATCAATCTTAAGAACCACGCTATTCTTGTTCGATTCGGCGGTGGTTTCGCCCTTGTCGTCTAATGTGGGATGAAGCGCCGTTAACTCTGGAAAACCGAGAAAACCGAGAGATTGGCCCGCTGATATCTCTTCGATCCTGACGCCAAGATTCTCGAGCTTTTTATGCAAAGAAATCGTTAACTCGTTTTCTTTCTTAAACATCGCCGGAGAAACGCAGACAGAACGAACGGGAACAAGATCGAGAAGCATATCCATGCCGCCGAAATGATCAAAATCGGCGTGTGATAGAACGACGACGTCGATACCTAATCGCCCGGAATTCCACAAGTTTTTGGCGACAACTTCCGCCGCTCTTTGTGAATTCTCAAGGCTGCCGCAGTCATATAAAAAAACGCGTCCGTCCGCAAAACGGCCAAGAACAGCGCAGCCGTGTCCGACCGAAAAAACGTCGACAGTAAGAGCTTCTTTTGAACGCTCTCTATTTAAAGCGACGCTCCAAGCAATTAAAGCAACGCCAATCCAAACCACGGCAAACGCCACTATGTATCGACGTTTAGGACGTAAACGAGGAAAAATTGTCAACAGAACAAGGGGACCGTAGAAGAGCCAGAGCACCCAAACTGGAGGCGAAGGCAGGTGATATACGCCTAAGTTAGAAGTCGACAGCGCGTCGAGAACGCCAAGAAATAAATCGAAGCTTTTTTCCGTAATAAAACCGAGAACAGAAAGAACGCTTTCAAAAAAAGACGGCGCAAAGTTTAAATTTGCGAGTAAACCACAAAATTCAAGAAGAAAACTCAAAAGAAGCGAAAGCGTCGCAGGAAGCCAGATTAATGGATTTGCGACGATCGCAACAGGAGTGAACAAATTAGTCACAGACAGAATCAACGGCGCGCCAACAGCCCAAATTAGCGCGCCCGTCAGTGTTACGCCGCGCACCTTCGCCCACGAGTACCGAAAAAAACGTCGCCACAAGGGTAAAAAAGTTCTATTGATAAAAGAGCGCCGCGGTTCGTCTTTCTCCTTTTTCTCTTTACGACGTCCTTTAACTGCTTCCCAGCGATTTGTACTTGACGCGGCTTTTTCAAAGATTGTTGCAGAATCAGACCACAGAAACGTTCCCGTCGCGAGAAAGGAAAGTTGCGCGCCAGGTTGAAAAAGTTCGCAAGGATTTATCGCAAGGAGAACTAACGCGGCGCAGGCAAGCGAATTCAACATTAAACCTTGGCGTTGTAAAAGAACGCCAAGACACATAATTGTTATCAAAACCGTCGCGCGAATCACGGGAGGTCGCATGTCGGTAAGTCCTAGGTATAGAAACACAAAGACGAGCGTAATAGACGCTACTACTTCCGAAGGAAGTCCGATCGCGCGGAGCAGAAACGCAATAGCGCCGACGACCAACATGACATGCAAACCTGAAATTGCGAGAAGATGAACCGTTCCCGTGCGTCGAAATTTCTCATGCGTTTCTTCGTCGACGTCGTTGCGAAACCCTAACGTCATCCCTACGGCGACTGAAGCGTTGCGCTCGGAAAGCCGCTCTCGAACGGCAGAAGCGGCGTTAAGCCGAATCTGCTCAAGAGTCCGGCGTAATAAAAGGCGACGCGTTGGTTTTACAGGCGCGAGAAGCTTAAGGTTGTCTGAAGAATTAACCCGCAAAATTGAAAGAATTCGTTGAGAACGATAGTAAAAGACCTGATCACGTTCGCATGGGTTGCTCGAACGAGCAGGACGCGACAGTCTCCCTGCGGCTCGAACAAAATCCCCCACGCGTAAACGCGTCGCGTCGCCTGTTATTGAAACGGCGACTTTTCCAGAGCAAGACTGCCAAACTCCGCGATTTTTGACACGTAGAATCTCGCCCGTCAACCGTGTTGAACAATCGTCGCCATACGCCGACCGCGCGCCTTCTTCAAACTCTATCAAAGTCGGAGTCTTTGACACGTAAAACTCAACGACGGCGCCTACTCCATTTTCGGGAATAAATAAACCTATCTCGCTTTTAGGAAAGTAGTTGTAGTAATAGTCATGACGTAGGCCGGCCAGCGCGGCGGTTCCGATCCAGAGCCATAAGCCTCCCGATAGCGTCGCGCAAAAAAGCCACGTTCCAACAACAGGAAGACGCGTTGACGCAAACGTGCGGAGACTGCGTCTAATTGGCGCGTTCCTGAAAAAAAAGGAAAAGGATTTCGTCAGTAAAAAAGCGCCGACTGAAACGTAAAGCGTCGAAGTCCAAAAAGACGCGCCAAGATGAAAATAAAAGTCCGCAAGAATCCCGAAAACAGCCGCGATAAAAAAAGAAAGAAGGGGCGAATATTGAACGGGTTTCTTGTCGCGTCGTCCCTGTTTTTTAATCATAACGCATAGCGGGTCGTCTAGCTTCTAAAAAACACGCGCGGGCAGGAATCCTGCGCCGCGCGAGAAAGCGGGAAAAACCTAGAAGCCGAAACAACGCGTCCGTTCCTAGGCAAAGCAGAATAAACTATTCTTCTTCAAGCTTTTCCAAAACGTCGTCGGGAATCGTGAAATTCGTCGAAACGGTTTGAATATCCTCATGTTCGTCGAGAGCATCGACAAGTTTGAGAGCTTTACGAGCTGCGTTGAGATCGGAAATCGTAATCTTATCGCGAGCGACATATTCAATTTCCGCATGTTGGGTTTGTAAGCCCGCGTCGTTTAAGAACCGCAACACGCTGTCAAACGCTTCAGGAGAACACGAAAGTCGATAGACGTCTTCGTCCGTTTCGACGTCGTCGGCGCCTGCTTCGATCGCGAGTTCCATCATTTCCTCTTCGCCTTTTGCGTCAGAAGCGACTTCGATCACGCCCTTCCTGTCGAAGTTCCAAGCTACGCAACCAGATTGTCCCATTTTACCGCCGCAAACTTCAAAAATCTTGCGAATTTCGGGCGCAGTACGATTGCGATTGTCGGTAAGACCTGAAGCCATAACTGCAGCGCCTTCGGGTCCATAACCTTCATAAAGCACTTCTTCGAGTTCGACTGGGTCAAGTTCGCCCGTGCCGCGTTTGATGGCGCGAGTAATATTGTCTTTCGGAAGACTTACCGCTTTTGCTTCTTCAATAGCGGCGCGAAGACGAATATTCTCGTCGGGATTGCCGCCGCCCTGCTTTGCGGCGACAATAATCGCCTTTGCGAGTTTACTCCACAGCTTGCCTCGTTTTGCGTCGACCAAAGCCTTCTTGTGTTTAATACCAGCCCAATGGGAATGCCCAGACATTGATTCTCCTTAACAAATAAAAATGCGCGACGTCGTCATTCCCGCCGAGACGTCGCGCGCCGCTTATGTCGCGAACGGAGACTCTAGCGAGTTTAATCGACAAACAAACCGACCTCGTCCCGATCCGTAACGATCGACGTCGAGACGACGAAAACGACCTACGTCTTTTGTCTTACTGCGCTAAGAGATTCCGCACCCGTAACTATGGACTTTGCTAGGCGCAAGCTAAGCTCGTTCGAAAGTTTCGCAGATGGGAATCAAACTACGAACGGCATGCTCACGACCCACTTAAATCGTAAAGTCCGTTCGTTTAACGCGGTTTCTTTTTTTGGATTTCCTTAAGTTTGGAAGCGTCTCGAGAAGAAGTCTTCTTCGACGCGTCTTTTGATTTGGGTCGTTTAACGACCTTGCCATGCGAATCGTCTACGCGATTGCCACGGGACGACTTGGAAGCCGAACGAGACGTTTTAACGACTCGTTCGGCTTCTTCACGACGATTATCAGGCGGTTCTGAAGCCGAAACATTGGACGCGTCGGCGACCCGACTACGACGAGACGGCGTCGCTTTTTCAGAAACGGACGCAGAAGTTTTTTTCTTAGACGTTACGTCTGCCCCTGCGACTTCTTCCGCCTTCTTCGCCTTGGCGGACCGCATATTCTTCGTGTTAACGTCGTTCTTTGACGCGGACGCCCCCTTCGAAACAGTTCTGTCTTCGCCGGCAATCGACGCGTCTTTTGATTTCTTTTTCAGCGACTTCGAAACACCAGTTTCGGAACGACCGTCAGACTCAGAAATACTGCGCTTATTGGGACTGACGGAAGAACCGCGACTACCGTTTGCTTTAAAGGACTTCGACGCGCTTTCACGAAACGTCGTTTCCGTCGACGTCATTTTAGTTTCGACGACGCTCTCGCTCACGTCGAAATCGTCCGTTTCGGAACCATACCCGTCTTCTTCGTCGTCAAAGACAGAGGAATCGTTAAAATCAAGCGACTCTGCCGTGGCGTTATCGCCGCTCTTAGGTTCAGACGAAAATTCCTGATTCTTCTGAATTGCGTATCGTTCTAATAGAGAATCGTAGAGCTTATACTCGTCGGAAACAGTCGATTCCTCGCTACGTTCGGCGACTTTCTTATCAAAGCTCGTCAAAAGTTTAAGAACGTCCGCTTTCTTCTCGTCTGACTTGAGTTCAGCCCCCAGTTCATGGAGTTGGAAGAAAAGCTGACACGACTCTTCATGCGTCAGTGCTCGCCCTTGGACGTCGAGCCGCTCACGGTCGCCGTCAATCTTTATAAATCCCAAAAGTCTAAGCGCGCGCAAGGCGCCGTCGCTCAACGGGATTTCTTTTCCACCTAGGGCGAAAAACTCGACGTAATCAGCGACAAATCGAGTTGCGACGGGCAAAGTATGGAAATACTCAAGCACGGCCTTTTCGTCCTGTTGACGCAACCCTTCAAGACTAAAATCGTAGTTCGCGCTGAAAACAGTTTGGAGTAGCCAGCGCAAATGTTCGCTCGCTTGTTGCGCTTTTGGAATATCGCCAATGACGGCGACTATTTCGCTTGTTCGAGAAACGCGCGTCTCGTTCCAATCGACGAAGTTCTTCAAAATCTCGGAAAACGCGCGACGCGCTTGCTTAAAACTACCGTTTTCTAGATAAATTGCGAACGCAAAATGCTCTAGGATCGCCTGTTCGCGCGCTAGAATCTTCTGAACACGGGGATAACGATCGCCAAGAAAAGCCATAAAATCGCGAATATTTCGAGGCGACTTTTTGATTCCTAATCTCTCGACAATTCTTTTGCCAGTTGATTTGACGGCAGACTTTGAAGAAGCCTTGTTCTTCGCGGTCGTCTTCTTGCCCTTTTCTTTGTCGTCTTTAGAGGCGGACGCTTTCTTAGCGGCTGAGGCGGACGCCGAATCTGCCGCGCTTTTCTTTCCAACGGAAGACTTTATCTTAGAAGACTTTTTTGCGGAGGACTTCTCCGCGCCGTCCTTTCGCGAACCGTCTTTCGAATTAGAGGCCATAATCCACAAACCTACTTATGAACAATTGCTAAAATCCACAAAACAACACAAAACCAAAACTCGCCGTGGCGACAAAGCGCATAGTTAGAATACTAACCCCGTCTTTACTCGGCGTCGCGTCTTCACGTTTCCTCTTCGGATTCGTCTGGTTCCGACTCGCCGTCTGCGTCAGATTCCTCTTCAAACTCATCTTCACTTTCGTCTGAATTTCCCTGCGCCTCTCGTTGAGATTTCTCTTCCGCGAGGATTCGAGAAATCTCCATCAGGTTCTTTACCCCTTCGTCGACGGCAAACTGCAAAGTCGGAGTATAACGAGCGTCAATCCGCCGCGCAACCTTACTCTGAAAAAAGCCAGCCGCGCTTTGCAATCCTCGCAACGCGTTCCTTTCTTTGCCCTCGCCGCCAAGGATCATAAAATAAACCTTTGCGTGACGCATATCGCCAGAAACGTCGACCTGCGTTATCGTTACGCCACGAACCCGAGGATCCTTAACGTCGGTTAAAATCGACATGGCGACAACTTCGCGGATTGCCTCAGCCGCTTTTAATGTTCTTCTTGAAGCCATTTGACTCCTCCCAAAACTTCTCCCCCCAATAGAACCTTAGCGCGGTTCCCCGCCGCGCTAAGATTGCATCTCCTTACTCGACGTCGAAAAAATCGTTCAACGTCTCGTCAAAACGTTCTGGCAACCTCTTCTATCTTATAGGCTTCCAAAACGTCGCCTTCTTTAACATCGTTAAAGTTCTTGAGTTTAACGCCGCACTCATACCCTTCGCGCACTTCCTTGGCGTCGTCTCGTTCACGTTTGAGCGTCTCGAGCAGATACTCGCCAATTACGCGGCTGTTACGAATCACGCGAACATGGCAATCGCGTTCGATTGATCCGAAGAGCACGCGACATCCCGCGATCGTGCCAACTCGTGTAATATTGAACGTACGCTGAACAAGCGCACGACCGAGTTCCTTAACTTGCTCTTCGGGCTTGAGCATGCCTTCAAGAGCTGCGCGGATATCCTCTGAAAGTTTATAAATGACGTCATAACGCCTAATCTGAACCTTCTTCGCCTCGGCAAGCGCTCGCGCGCCTTCGTCTGGAACAGAGTTAAAGCCCAGAATAATCGCGTCAGACGCGTCTGCAAGCTGAACGTCGGCTTCGGAAATACCGCCTACCGTCGCCTGAAGAATCTTAAGTTTAACCTCGGGATGCTCAAGTTTGCCAAGTTCCTTACGAATCGCTTCGATAGAGCCGCGAACGTCGGCGCGAATAATAACATTGAGAGTTTGCTGAGATTTCGCCGAATTGATGCGTTCAAAGAGGCTTTCAAGCGTGACGTGGGAAGGAGCGCCGGCAAGTTCAATTTCGTGAGCGCGTTTCGCCCGCTCTTCCGCGATTTGACGCGCGACAGCAATATCGTCGAGCACGACAAAACGACTGCCCGCTTCAGGCGCGACGTCGAGTCCTGTAATCAAAACAGGAACGCCAGGCCCTGCTTCGGTCAGTCGTTTATGAACGTCAAGCGTATCCGTCATTGAACGCACGCGACCGTAGGAAGCGCCGCAAAGAACAACGTCGCCCGGTCGCAACGTACCCTTTTGGACAAGCGCAGTACAAACAACGCCTTCGCCAGATTTCATCGAAGCCTCGAGAACGACGCCGAGAGCAGGACGATTCGGATTCGCCTTAAGCTCGTGAAGTTCTGCGACCATAAGAAGCGTGTCAAGGAGGTTGTCGACTCCCATGCCTGTCAGAGCGCTTGTCTCGACGATTTCAACGTCCCCGCCCCATTCGCTAGGCATAAGATCGTTCGAAGCAAGATCCTGAATAACCTTGTCGCGATTAATGCCAGGAAGATCCATCTTATTGAGAGCCACAATAATCGGCACGCCCGCAGCCCTTGCGTGAGTAATGGCTTCTTCCGTCTGCGGCATCACGCCGTCGTCGGCCGCTACGACTAACACGGCGACGTCGGTAACGTTCGCGCCGCGCGCGCGCATCTCTGTGAACGCTTGGTGTCCAGGGGTGTCGACAAAGGTCACGCTGCCGCCTCGGGCGTCGACGCGATAAGCGCGAATATGCTGCGTTATTCCACCCTTTTCGCCTTGAACGACATGGAGATGGAGAATCCTATCCAAGAGCGAGGTCTTGCCGTGATCGACGTGGCCAAGGAAGGTCACTACAGGACCACGAGGAACGAGCGACTCCGGCGGATCCTCGACGTCGAACGCGGCGTCGACGTAAGTTTCTTCAAGAGAAGTTTCCTGCTTGACGGTCGCTTTGAGTTCAAACGCAACGATAAGAAGTTCAAGGACTTCTGTATCAAGCGTTTGATTCAAATTCGTCATATAGCCAAGTTCCATGAGCTTCTTGATGACGATAGGCACAGAAAGACCGGTCGCCTCGGCAAACTGCCTCACGGAACAGGGCGTCTCGATTACAACGTCGTTTTTACGCGGCATTGTGTTGCCTCCGGCGGACTGTTTACTACCGTCGCGCCGACCAGATCGACTGCCGACGCGCGGCGCGTAACGATTATCATAAGCGTCGTCGTCGCCGCCGTTGCGCAGACGACGGTTTTCATTGCCCTGGCGACGTCGAGAACCGCCACGAAGGTCTTCACGCCCGTCAGAATCGTCACGATCTCGACCGCTCTTACGTGAACGCTTACCCTGACCATATTCAGAGGAGCCGCCTTGGGAACCGCCAAAACTGGAATCATTACGACCTTGAAACACAGAACGTGACGAACGATCGCCCTTACTTCCGCCAAGGGAACTATCCGCCATTGACCGCCGCTCCGTTCGCTCGGTCGCGCTAGCCGCGCCGGCGCGACGTCTTTGAGCGAGAGGTCCCTGTCCAGTTCCCGCAGCGCTTCGAAGCGCTTCCGGCGGCAATGGTTTATTCGGCTTCTGCTCGACAGGCTCTTTCTCTACCTTTTTAACAGGAGCGGTAGGCTTTTGCTGCGGGAGCGGAGCGAAGAAATGAGGAAAATTCGTCCTAGAAGAGACTCGATTGACGGTAGAAGACGACGTGGAAGTCGTATCGGTCTTGGGTTTCTGCGGCTGAGAACCGAGGACGCGCACACGCTCGTTTGTATGCGTCGTAATCACAGGCGGACGTTTCATCTCGTCGAGCGCCTGCGCTTTTGATTCTAGTTGCGCAATAAACGTCGAAGAAACAGGCGCGGGACGCGTCGGAGGAGCCTCAGGTTGACGCGCGCTACGTCTCGAATCGCGCCCCCTTGATTTTTCTTTATCCTTATCGCGATCACGTCGCTGAGAATCACGCCCCGAACGTCCGTCGAGAGCCTGACGGATCAACCCACGGCGTCCGTCGGCGTTAGATTTATTAGAAACAGACGGCGCGCTAGGCGCAGGAACAACCGGCGGCGCGACAACGGAGGGTCCTCCGGTAGAAGGAGCAGACTCGATAGTTTCAGTCGGCTTCTTCTCGTCAGCCGCCTCGGTTGGAGAATTATCCGATCGTTTGCCGGCGACCTCAACATGA
>JAEEGL012955713.1_pt1 | contig 15314 bp, 10 predicted proteins | sample 9134231 | NCBI WGS metagenome assembly JAEEGL01 (sample SAMN16246548, study PRJNA631951) | gut metagenome | biome: gut microbiome; feature: rumen; material: fiber-attached | host: Bos | place: Iran: Karaj | collected 2018-10 | reverse complement strand
TTGCGTGATACTCCAACCAAAATGGGTAGATTGAAAATTTTTAAATCGTCCATGTGGTTTAGTAGTTCGTAGTTTTGGTCGAGAGTTTTGCCAAAGCCGAAACCGGGGTCTAAAATTATATCTTTGACACCTGCCTGACGTAGCGCATCAATTTTGGTATACAAAAACTTGATAACATCTTCCACAATATCAGTGCATTGTGCGGTTTGATGCTTTTCGAGCGGATTTCCAATCGAGTGCATAAGCACGTAGGCGGCGCGGGTTTCGGCAACTGTGCGGAACAAATCAGGGTCGAAATATCCGCCTGATATATCGTTGATTATGCCCACGCCAAACTCCTCTGCCGACATTCGTGCCACGCTACTGCGAAATGTATCCACCGAAATCACCACATCGGGAAACTTTGTCCTAATTGCGCTTAATGCTGTGCGTATGCGTTCAAGTTCCTCTTGTTCTGATACTTGTGCACAACCAGGACGTGTGCTAAATGCGCCTACATCGATAATTTCTGCACCTTCTGCAATCATTTTTTCGGCTTGTGCGGCTATGGTATCGGGTGTATTGCAACGGCTGGCATCGTAAAACGAGTCGGCGGTGTTGTTGATAATGCCCATAACTTTTGGCTGCGAAAGGTCTAACAATTTGCCGTTGCAGTTGACGGTAGTCTGTTTTTGTATCGTGTTCATCTAACGTGTTATTCCTGAGGATGATAAACTTCCGAAACATCAACCTTTTTGCCGTTTTTGTATGCAATAACGAATACGCCTGTGGTAACACCCTTGGCGGCAATTTCGTCGCGTGCTTTGGCGGCTTCTTCGTAAGTGTTGAAAAATCCTATCGAATATTTGTAAACGCCGTCTTCAAGTTCGTTGTTGAGACCCTCGGTGGTGGGGTAAATTTTGCGCAACTGTGCTAATGTCAATTCTTTGTTGTCGGCGGCAATCTGCACTTTGTAAACAATTTTGTCGGCAGGTTTCTGCGGTTGTTGCTGTACCACGGGCTGCGGTTTGGGCTCCTCTTTCTTGTCGTACCAGCCAAGAATGTCGGCGTATGCCTGCACGCAGTTGTCGAGAGCGTCGTCAAACGATTTGTTGGCGTCTTCTTTCACCTTCATAATCTGCAATGGAGTTACCTTTTTGCCTGTGGGAGTGCGTTTTAGTTTGTCTTGTGCGTTAACAAAAAACGATTCTGCCTCAGAAATATGCGATTGTGCCGACGATTTTTTGTTGGCAGGACATTCTTCAATAAGGGATTCGAGGTTTTCGGAATAAACGGCATAAAATTGGCGTGCTGCCTTTTCGTATTGGGCGTATGCCGAGTTTTTTTGAGTAGCCACTGCTTCGTCGATAGCGTCGGCCTGTTTGTTGAGTTTTTTCGCCTTGCCTTTTTTCAGTTTGGCTGCTTGTGTTTTCAGTTTGTCAGACTGATTTTGCTTATTAACAGCCTGTTGCATAAGGTTGTCGCCCTTAGCTTTAAGGCTCTCAGCCTGTTCGTATTGGGCGAGTTGGTCGCTGTTGAGTTGCTTTTTAATCTCCTCTGCAGGGTCTACCTGCTGCTGTGCAAATGTGGCCAAAAACATACACGAAAGAATGGCCGCTGAAATTATCTTCTTCATTGTGTTTGCTGTTTTGTAGGTTATTTTTATAGTATTATGCAATAACGGTGCAATTATAGTAATTATTTTGAAAAAAATAAAAGCCGCTGCACAAAAAAACTTGTACAGCGGCTTGTGGATGATGTCAGTTTTATCTTTTATAGTTTAATCGATTGTGTTTTGCCATCATATTTAACTGTAATTTCTTTTCCTTTGGCATTGTTTGGCGATATTGCCACTATGGTAAAGGTGCGCTCTTTCAACATTCCGGGAAATTCGCCTTCTCGATTGGCAATGGTAAGGGTTTGTGTGGCTTCGTTGTAAGCAAATTTGATGTTGGCAAAGCGTCCAGCCTCGTAGCCGTAATTGGTTCCTTCGTCTTCGTAGAGGGTAAATTCGCCATCAGCACCTGCGTAAACATATAGACGGATGTTGTCGGCTGGTTTTTGACGGGTGTATTCAATTTGCGGTCCGAAAGGAATGATTGAGCCGCCGCGAACAAACAGAGGGATTTGCGAATATGGAGCGTCCACGGTTTTGTTTTCGCCGCCTTGCGATACCACTGCGCCGTTGTAAAAGTCGTACCAAATATTGTCTTTTGGAAAATAAACATCGCGTTGGCGATCTTTATATTTGTAAACGGGATTTACCATAATCGAAGGACCAAACATAAACTGGTATGCTATGTTGAGCACGTTTTTGTCGGTGCCGAAATCCATAACCAAGGGTCGCATAATGGTGTAATCATCAAAATGAACTTTTGCCGCCAACGAGTAGATGTAAGGCATTAATTGGTAACGCAAATCCATATAATATTTTATAGATTTGTAGGTTTCGGAATTTTCGGGTGCGATGTTCCAAGGTTCGCGGAAGGAAAATTGACCATGGCTGCGATACATAGGTGCAAATGCGCCCACTTGATGCCAGCGTACGTTGAGTTCGCGCCACTCTTTGAGGTCTTCGTTCTCTTTTTTGGTTTTGTCAAACTCTTGTTGAGCAGCTTGAAAGCGGTTTTCAACCGAAAAACCTCCTATGTCCTGACTCCAATAAGGAATGCCCGAAATTGAGAAATTGAGTCCTGCAGTAATCTGTGCTTTGAGGTCTTCCCAACGAGTGCCGATGTCGCCGCTCCAAGTGGCTGTGGAGTATCGCTGTTCGCCCAAAAATCCCGAGCGGGTAAGCAAGAAAACGCGGTTGTTTTCGGGAGAGAAGTTTGCCTCGTTGTTAAATCCGTTTTGATTCCACGACGAAGATTGTTCTAATTTTTTAGCATCTTTTTTGTCGATACCCTGTTTTTCAATAGCTGTTTCGTAACCACGCTGACCGTCGTAGATGGCTTCGGCGTTAACGATAGAGTAGGCGTTGAAATATTCGTCCGACGAGCCAAGTTCGGTAGGTCCGCAGAGCAGTTTGCGGTATTCCATTGGTGTACAGTCGCGGATATTGGGTTCGGATGCGTCCATCCACCAAGCGTCCATACCTATCGAACCGAGTTTGTCGTAGAGCTGACGCCAAAATATCTTGCGAGCCTCGGGCGAATATGCATCGTAAAATGCGTAGGTAAAGCCTTTGTAATCGTTGAGCGGGTCGGCAAGCCAGTCGCGAAGGCTGTCTTTGAGACTTTGCTGATAGATAAATCCCTTGTCGTTTAATTCTTTAAAGTGTTCAACATTAGGATAGAACTTAGGCCAGCACGAAATCATAATTTTGGCGTTCATGGCGTGGATGTCGTCAATCATTTTTTGAGGATTAGAAAAACGTGCGGGGTCAAAATCGTAACTTCCCCATTGGTTTATTACCCAATAATTCCAGTCCATAACAATGTTGTCGATAGGCAGGTGGCGTTTGCGGAAACCTTTGAGAGCGTCCACAATTTCGTCTTGTGTTTTGTATCGTTCGCGGCTCTGCCAATAGCCCAAAAGCCATTCGGGAGCAATCTGCGCTTTGCCAGTGAGTGTGCGGTAACCCGAAATCACTTCGTCGGTATTGTTGCCTGCAATAAAATAGTAATCAAGTTGTTGTGTCATTTCGCTCCAAAACGACAGTTGGTTTTGTTCTTTCTGGTCAACGGGTTTTAGGGCACGCAATCCGCAGTAAGCCTCGCCGCCATCGGGAGTCCACTCTATGCGGATAGCGTATTTTTTGCCTTTTTCCATATTAGCCGAAAACTTGCGGGCGTTGGGGTTCCAAGCCGTGCGCCAAATCTTGTGGTCAGAGCCGAGCATTTCGTCGGAATATACGTTTTTGCCATTGATTGTGATAGTTTGATAGCCCGAATAATAATGTAAGAATTTGTATTCGCCTGATTCTTTGGGCTCTAACTCTCCTTCAATAACAACGGTGGCATCACCGAGTCCTTTGGGTAATAATCGTCCAACGGTTTTAAAATCTTCGTAATATATTGAATCTTCGCGCCTTACAATTGGGTCTTGACCTTTGATATTGTATGTGCCGGTGAGTGCGCCTTGGTTGCCGTCTTTGTCGTAAAGGGTAAAAACATCTTTTAAAAACGAGTATGGATTGGGATTGCCAAAGCGCATTAGCGAATAAGAGTCGAACATTAAGCCATAGTTTCGCGACGAAACCACAAACGGAACTGATACTTTGGTGTTGTATTGAAATAGTTCCTCGTTTTTGCCTTTGTAGTTCCAATCGTCGGCCTGATGCTGACCAAGACCGTAGATAGCCTCGTCGTCGGGACTATCAAACACCTGTCTGTAACTCCATCCGTTGTAGGTTTCGGGAGTGCCGTCAGCGTGGGTTTGCGTTACTTGATATGGTTGGAAAGTGCGTCCGCCATCGGCTTCGGATAGCAGCACATTGCCATTTAAGTCGGTAAAAAATACCTTTCCTGTTGATGTTATTACGTTGGCTTTTAGAGCGTTGGTAACCACTTTTACTGTGTCGCCGCTCTGCTCAACCTTAAAATCGCTTTGCTTTTTTTGATCTATTACGGCAAGCGACTGAGGGTCTTTAAAAGCAGCGTCCTTGGTGGCAGAAACGCGGACGATTTTGTCGCCATAAACTTGCAGACGTACTCTTTGTCCTGTAGATTTTACAAAAATTTCTACACCTTGATTGGTGGTAGATACAAGGTTAGAATCGTCTCCTCCGCACGATGCTAACAGCAATGCGGGGGCTAATAAATTGAATAATTGTTTTTTCATCGACATATAGATTATATTTTCTTTGCGCAAATATATTTATTACTGATTTATAAATAAAAAAAAACGCCCTGAAAACCAGAGCGTTTTTTTATTAGTAAAGTTGGTTAATGTTATCTGAGTATAAGCACAAGCGCGGTGATGATAGCCACAATCGCCAAAATCAAAAGTGTAATCTTGATAGCAGAGTACGGACGTTCGCCCGATACCTTGCCGCTCTGTCCGTTGATGATAAAGCGGTAAGCCTTGCCGTTGAAACGGTAGGTGCTCATCCATACTGGCAGGAGAATGTGCTTGTAAGTAATGTCGTTGTATTTGATGCTTTTGGTGGTGATTTCTTGATGATCGCCGCCGATGTCGTTTTTGATAGATTCGTCAATTGTGGACTGCATCTTTTTTTGAGCATCTTGAAAACCGGCTTTGAGGTCTACGCTGTAAGTTTCGGTTTTAAAGCCTGTTAAGAATTTTTCGTCGTAAGGCACAAGGTCTTTGAGATTCCACGGCTCAAGATTGTCTAAATATCTGTAAGGAAGCGATTTGCTGCCAACTACAAAAATATCGTCAAACGAGTTTCGCACTTGACCGTATGCTTTGCGCCAATTGGTGTGGGTAACGGTGCGGGTTTTTGTTTGACCTTGACTATCAGTGTATTGCTCTTCGGTTTTGTAGTCATCGCCACGACGACCGGTGTAGTCGGTAACTGTGTTGGCATCGTAGGTCCAATAGGGAAGGTAAATGCCCGAAATTCTTTGTTCGTTGGCAAATTTTTTAAGAGCCGAAGGCGCAAACCACATTCCGTTTATCCACTTTTTAAACTCCTCGTGGCTGTTGCGCTCGGTAACTACAAACGGAAGTATCGCCTTAGGCTTTATCATTTTAGCGGTGGATTTCTGCTCAATGGCAATCGGGCTACCGCAGAAATCGCAATTAGCAGATACCACATTGTTGTCGAAAGTGGTCTCGGCACCGCAGCAGTTGCATTTTACGGTGTGAACTTCTTCAATTTGGTCGTCGGAGAGGTTTTCAAGGGCGGTCATATAGTCGTTTTCCTTGATAGCGTCGGCGCGAGCCTCTTCGTCGATTTTAATTTCGTTGACTGTGCCGCAGTATTCGCATTTAAGGCTTAGCGAACCCGGGGCAAATGTGAGTTTTGCACCACACTCTTGACACGTGATGGTATTTTGATTGGTGTCGGATATTTGGGGTGGTTGTGGTTCTAATTCCATAATAATGATGTGTTGAGGGTTAAAAATGTAAAAACAGGTCTTGTTTTTGTACAAGACCCGTTTAATTAATACTCACTTATCTAAATCTTACATTGCAGGGGGTGGAGGGGGAGGTACTGCGCCGAACACCTGAGATAACTCTGCTACAGTGCTTGCAGCAGCCCATGTTGCCATACCTTGTTTCCAAACTTGGGTAGAAGGAGTAAACTGTCCTTGAGCTGCCATTTGCTGCAAAGTCTGCAACGGGAACGGTCCTTGCTGCTGTCCGTTAACAGCCACATAGTATTGCGACATTGGGGGAGGCGGGGGAGGTGCAGCCTGTCCGTAGCCGGCTTGTCCGTATCCTTGATTTTGCATCATCTGCTGTTGCAACATCTGCTGCTGCATCTGCTGATTTTGCATCATATTGTTCATCATCATCATTTCCATCATACCTTGTCCGCCGCCACCGTTTCCGGGGTTGCTGGCTGCAGCCTTCATTGCGTCGGCCATACTCATCTGCTGGTATTTGTTCATATCGCCGAGCATGTTCATACCAGTGCCTTCGTCGAGTTTCTTCTGGAGCGCTTCGGGCAGTGTGATGCTTGATATGAGGAACTTGGTGAATGTTATACCGTAGTCTGATTCAGAGTTGATGCGCTGCTCTACCACTTTGCTCATCTTGCTTTGTTCTGCGGCAAAGTCAAGAAGCGATTTTCCGCTTTCGCCAATTGTAGAAACTAAATTGGTGACAATTATGCTGCGGAGTTCGTCGGCAATATCGTTGGTGGTGTATTCGCCGTTGGTTCCCGAAAGTTTTTGGATAAATTTGGTAGCATCGGTTACTTGCATAGAGTAAGTACCAAAGGCTCTGATTGTTACACGTCCAAAATCTTGGTCTCTTACGTAGAAGTTGGCAGGTGTTCCCCATTTTTGAGCGGTAAATACTTTGGTGTTAATAAAGTAAACCTCGCATTTAAATGGAGAGTCGAAACCGTATTTCCAACTTTTAAGTTTGGTAAGTATCGGCAAGTTGTTGGTGGTAAGTTCGTAACGTCCAGGGGTGAAAATATCACCAATTTCGCCTTCGTTGACGAACACAGCCACTTGCGATTCTCTTACGGTGAGTTGTGCGCCGTTTTTGATTGCGCCGTCGTTGCGGCGGTCAAAACGGTGGAGGATGATGTTTTGCGAGTTGTCGAGCCATTCAACAACGTCGATAAGCTCGCCTTTAATCAGTTCTTTTGCTTTGTCGAATAATCCCATGTCTATGTCCTTTAGGTTTATTGTTAATTATTTTTTATTCTCAAACCAATGTTAATGTGTTTTCGATTTAATTTGTTGATAAAGATAAGCAAAATTGAAACACAGTGTCAAGTTTTTTGGCAAAAAAAATGCATTTTTTTTTAATTTTTTTTATAAAATGCTGTTTTTTAGATTGTTATATAAAATGCAAAAAAAATGACATTATTTATCAAACAATTATATAAGGTGTATCGTTTTTTTTTGTAGATTTGCCAAAACGATTTATATTATGAACGAAAAACGCGGAATTGCATATTTGTTTAGAAATTTCTTTTGGGACATGACTTTGATGATTGTCTTGATAGTGAATTTCTTGTGGATTTTTTTCGATTGGCTGTTTTCTCTCTCCTTGGTTCAGAATTTTTTTATGGAGTATACGCCGTCGTTTTACAATCTTTATCTGCCTATCCACGAAAATTTCGACCTTTACGACCTTGTGTTTGTAGCGGTGTATGTGATTGATTTGCTTGTGGGATGGTCTATTTCGGTATTCAAAAAGAAAAAGCATCTGCTTGATTATCCTATTTCGCATTGGTACGATATTTTGGGTTGCATTCCGTCGGGTTCGCTGCTGTTTTTCAGGCTTTTGAGAGTATTTTCTATATTTATAAGGTTAGACAAAATGCGGATTTTAGACCTTCAGAAAATATATTTAGTAAAGAAAATTATAAAAATTGTAAACATTGTAATAGAAGAAGTTTCCGACCGCGTGGTTCTCAATATTTTGCGCAGTGTTAGAACCGATTTCGCCGAAGGTCGCCCAATTTCAAAAGCCATTATGAGCGATGTGGTAGAGCCGCAAAAAGATAAAGTGATTGATTTGTTTTTTACCAAGTTTGCCGATGTTTCTACCGACACTTATAATGAGTATAAGGACGATTTGCGCGAATATATCCAGCAGAAAGCGCGTAATGCTGTGAAAAACAACCGCGAACTTGCAAAACTCACAGCTATGCCCGTGATTGGCTCGTCGATACGCGGCGTTATCGAAAAATCAGTGGCTAATACGGCTTACGAAACTGTGAGCGGTGTTATTGCCGACATCGCCTCCGAAAAAGGTGCCGAAGTGCTCAAAAATATCACTTCAAAAATTTCGGATATGGTGTTTAAAGATATGGAAGAGCAATTGGGCGAAATTGTGAAAAATGTGGTGGTTTCGTCGCTCGACCTTATTGAAAAAGAAACTAACGTAAAACAATGGCGTATCGACGAAATCAACGACGACATTTATCGTTTAAAGTCAAAAAATAATCCTCAAAAATACGAGGAGGCTATCAATAAACTGATAGAAAAACGTAATGCGTTAATTATAAGTCGTTTTAGAGAAATTGAGACTGATTCGTAAAAAAAAGTATAAAAAAATTTTTTTTATTGCGAAATATCTCCTTATCTTTGCACCGCAAAAGCGAAAAACTTGGCCCTATCTTCTAACGGTTAGGAAATCAGATTCTCAATCTGGGAATTGGAGTTCGATTCTCCATGGGGCTACTTAGGTTTTACATTTATTTATTAAAAAAGCCGGATTCTTAGTCCGGCTTTTTTATTTGAGAAAGCTAAACTTTAGATTTTAGCTTTAAGAATCTCAAGAACAGTATCCACTCTCTCGCCTTGCTTTTTGATTTCAGAAATCAGCAAGCGGTTTTGAAGCAGAAGTTCGTCGATTGGGTGAAGAATGTTAGTTTCTTCTTGTTGAGGCTCTGCTTTTGGAGCTTTTTCTGCTTTGGGCGCAGGTGCTTTTTCTGCTTTTGGTGCAGGAACTTCGGCTGCTTTGGCTTCTTTAGCAGCAGCGGGTTTGCGTCCGGGTTTGCGACCTGGTTTCTTTTTCTGTTTGGGTTCTGTTTGAGGTTTTTCAGCAGGAGCTTCTTGAGTTTCGGGCAGAGCGTTAACAGCCTCGATTACTTGTTGTTGTTCGTCGGCAGTGTTGGCGCTTGCGGGATTGTTGAGCAGCCATTCGCCATCAATAGTGCTGTCTAATGTTTTAAGTTTTTCTATAAAGTTTGCAGGCACTCTTTCGCGTTTGTTGGCTATTACCGAAAGGTATGTGCTATTGTAGCCGAGTTTCTTAGCAAGGTCTGATTGGTTTTTAACAATGCCTTTTTCTTGAAGTTGCGAAAGCATTTTTTTGAATCTTCCCTGATATGTTTCTTCTGAAATCAGGCGTGGATCATCTTTAACAGCTTTGAAAGGTTCGCCTTTGCCTTTCATAATAAAGTTGATGTTTACGTTTTTGAAAACTTTTTTAATTTGGTTGGCTTTCTTAATTTTAAAAGTTTCTTTGATGGTGCTTACATAGCCAACCGACCATCCTACAAGACGTTCAAATTTTGCTACCGAAAGGTTTAACTGATGAATAATGTAAATTACTCTCTCCTTGATAGTTTGGGGAACTTCGTTGGTAGACTGATTTTCTTCCATATTAGTTTTATTTAATGCAAGCGCACAAAAATTCATTTGAATTTTTTATGTGTTGCAAAGTTATTAAATCGGTTATTTTGTAATATTTATACGGTTACAAATATATGAAAAAAATATATAAACAAATAAAATATGAAAAATATTTTTCTTTTTTTTGTTTAACAAAAAATAACGGTTTCTATTGTTAGTTTTTTTTGTGCATCTAAAAAAAAATATCTAAAATTGCAAATTAAAACCAAACGTAAAAATGGACACAGGACAACAATTTGACGCGGTTATAACCCGTTGCCGCACATTATTTAGCAAAAAAGCCACCGATTACGGCACGGCGTGGCGCATTATGCGTCCGCAATCGGTAACCGACCAGATATTTATCAAAGCCAACCGTATTCGCGAAATTGAAATCACAAAAACAGCCCTTGTAGACGAAGGTGTTGAGCCCGAGTTTGTTGGCATGATTAATTATGCCATTATGGGTTTGATTCAGTTAGAAAAAGGTTTTGCCGACACTGCAGATTTTTCGGCAGAAGAGGCGCTAAAATACTACGACAAGTATGCAGCCAATGCCAAAGACCTTATGATGCGCAAAAATCACGATTATGGCGAGGCATGGCGAACTATGAGGGTAACAAGTATTACCGACTTGATACTCATGAAGTTGTATCGTATTAAACAAATTGAAGACAACAACGGAAAAACCACAGTTTCGGAGGGTATTGATGCCGGATACTATGATATTATCAATTATTCGGTGTTTAACCTTATTAAGTTAGATGAAGTTCAAAAAAGTATAAATCAATAAGTTAAAGCAATATGAAAGTATTAATTTTCATTGTAAGGGTATTATTAGGACTTGTATTTATAGTTTCAGGTTTTCTAAAAGCAATGGATCCCTTAGGATCTTCCTACAAATTTCACGATTATTTTGTTGCATTCGGATGGACTAATTTGGAGGCTTTTACTCTTCCATTGGCGTTCATGTTGTCTGCTTTAGAATTTACCATTGGTATTATGCTGTTTTTCAACCTTAAAGCAAGGCTTGGAATATGGCTTGCTTTCTTTTTGGAATTGATTTTTACACCGTTGACTTTGTGGTTAGCTATTTCTAATGCGGTTAGCGACTGTGGATGTTTCGGCGATTGTATTAAGCTTTCCAATTGGGAAACGTTTGTTAAAAATGTGGTGCTGATTGTGTTGGTGATATTCTTGCTTATATATCGCAAGCGTATCAACAATCCGCTTTCGGATAATGTGGAACTTTCTATTTCGGGTTCTTCGTTTATTCTGGCAATTCTTTTCCAACTCTACACCATTCATCATCTGCCTATTTACGACTGCCGTCCCTACAAGGTGGGCACTTATATTCCCGACCAGATGGCTATTCCCGACGATGCTCCCCGCGATGAAATTGAGCACCTTTTTATTATGGAAAACACTCAAACCGGCGAACAGAAAAAATTTACTCTCGAAGAATATCCTTCTGATACCCAACTTTGGAAATATGTCGACCGCGAAGACCATGTGATCAAAGAAGGCTATCGTCCTCCTATTCACGACTTTACTATGGTTCCGCCTGATGATTCTACCGGCACAGATTATGTTCCTATGCTTATGAATTTTGAAAATCCTGTGCTGCTTGTAGTAATGCACAAGCTTGAAAAAGCCGACGAGGACGGACTCGAAATGCTCAAAGAATTAGAAGATTACGCTAATCGCAAAGAATATGTGATTGGAGCTTTGACATCGAGTAATGCTGATGTTATCGACCAAGTGAAAAACAAGTATCAAGTAACTATGCAGTTTTTTAACACCGATGATATTACCCTAAAAACCATTGTCCGCGCTAATCCCGGCATAGTTTTGCTCAAACAAGGTACTATCCTTGGCAAATGGAATTACAGAGATTTTAAATTTGAATAATTTTGGGCTTTTTTAATTTTGGCTTTGTAGACCTTATTGATATTTTGCTTACTGCCTATATCTTGTACTTTGTGTATCAGAAGTTTAAGGGCAGTACGGCAATGAATATTATATTTGGCGTATTTATCATCTATATTATTTGGATGGTGGTGCGTGCGCTAAATATGAGCCTAATTTCCACAATTATGAATAATGTGGCAAGCGTGGGACTTCTTGCTCTTGTGGTGGTTTTCCATCCCGAAATCAGGAAGTTCCTCCTTGATTTGGGCAATAAGTCGTCGTTGTCGAAATTTTTTTCGATTGAGCGTATTTTTCATAAGGTGATAAAGCAGCAGGGCGATGGGCAACTGAATATTTCTGAAATAGTAAAGGCGTGCGCCAGTTTTGCCGAGCATAAGGTGGGTGCACTTATTGTGTTGCCGTCGCATTCTGATTTAACGTCGATAATCGAAACTGGTGAACGTCTCGATTGCAATGTAAGTGCGCGAATTTTGGATGCTATTTTCTTTAAAAATGCACCTCTGCACGATGGCGCGGTGATAATTGTAAAGGGTAGGATAGTGGCTGCCAAATGTGTGCTGCCCGTATCTGCCAATATGGATTTGCCCAAAAAAATCGGTCTGCGTCACCGTAGCGGTATTGGTATGAGCGAGGTTTCCGACAGCCTTGTGGTGATAGTTTCGGAAGAACGAGGCGAAATATCTTATTCAGAATATGGCGGCATAGTTACAGGCATTACGCCCGAGCAACTCAGCGACAAGCTTAAAGAGCGGTTTGCGGTTACTGATGCAGATGTAAGTATGATAGCCAATGGCGGTGTAAGGGGAATGTTTCGTCTTTTGAGACGTTAAAAACCTATGCAAACGATAGGGTAAAGCAGAATACTGTTCCTTGTGGTTTGTTGTCTTTTGCCCAAATTTTGCCACCGTTTTTTTCCACAAGGTCGCGGCATAATAGCAGACCCAAACCTGTGCCTTTTTCGTTTTGAGTGCCTGCTGTGGTAGACGGCGAATTGTTGTCAAAAAGGTGTTGCTTTTGTTCTTCGGTCATGCCCACGCCATTGTCGGCAACTGATATTATTGCAAAATTGTTGTCGTCGCTGAATTCGTCTACCGAAATGTTGATAGTGCTGCCGGGATACGAAAATTTGATGGCGTTGGTAATAAGGTTTCGCACCACAGCATTTACTGAGCGCAAATCGGCAAACACTTCGGTAAAATTGCCCGTTTCGCATTTTAAGGCAATGCTTTTGCGCTCGGCAAGATTTTTGAAAATTTCGATATTTTGACGGATGATATCTTCAATATCTATGATTTCTTTTTTCACCTCGGCTTTTACAAATTGGCTTTTTGCCCACGAAAGCAGGTTTTCTAATATTACGTAGGTGTTGGTGCTGTTGTCGGAAATCAATGTAGAATATTGCGCAATAAGTTCTTGATTGGGTGTGGCGCTGTTGATTTCTTCGTTTAGCACAGTGCTAATGTTTTTGAGGTTTCCCACGCAGTTGCGTATGTCGTGACTGATTAACGAAAAAAGTTTGTCGCGCAGTGCCACTTTTTCGCTGAGGTTTTTGCTCGTGTTTTCTAAGTGCGAGAGTTTTTCTTTCAGCGTTGTAATATCCTCTTTAAAAGCAATATAGTGCGAAATATGACCGTCTTTGCTAAACAATGGCGACACTGATACAAGTTCCCAATATTTTTCGCCGTTTTTGGCAGTTCCTTGCCATTCGCCTTGCCAAGTGCCGCCGTTTTTAACTGTGTTCCATAGGGCGGTCTGGTTTGGTATAAGTTCGGCAGCGGTTTGGCGTGCTTTGTGTCCAGTGAGTTCTTGCAATGTGTAACCCGTTTTGCGGCAAACGGCACTATTTGCATGCACCACCACGCCGTTGATATCGGTGATTATTACCGAAGTGGTTACGGCTTCAAGTATCTGTAAATAAATGTTTTTGTCAGAATTTAGTTCCTCTTGTTTTAGTTTAACGGTTTTGATCTGTCCCATAAAACAAACTCCGAAATTGGCATTTTGTTTTTGTAATGTAATGTTAACGTGTACGATAGCATGATCGCTGCAAATCAGTTGGGCTGCAAAACTTACAGGAACATCGAATTCTGCCTCTGAAGTGTTTTTTTTGAGTTCGATATACGACTCGGTAGATAAGTAACACATTATGGGCGAATTATCGAGCGGAACAGGGTCAATTTTCAATAGTTTTTGAAAATTGGCACTAACGTACACAAACCGAAGGTTTTCGTCTAAAACAAAAAAAATATCGCTCGATTGCGAAATCAATCTATCGAACGTTTCGGACAACATTCTGGCTGTTGGCGCGGGCAGCTCTTCGGCGTGCGTAAGGGTTTGAACCGATGAAACACGCGTTTTTCTGACGCGGAAACATAGTACGGCAAGCACTATGCTCAGTACCGTGAGCCCACCCGTGCAAATATGCCAAAATGTTAATTCCAACTTATTGTAAATTAGATTGATACGTAAATTTTAAATTCCCAAGGTTTGAGAATAAAATGTTCGCGCGATTCGAGGCTGCCGGGAGCGTTGGCAAAATAGTTTTCAAAATTGCCAACCATCACTTCGCTTTCTGCTATAAAATCGGCTTGTTCGGGGCTGAGGTTGAAAAATGCCACCACCTTGCTACTGCCTTTTACACGTGCAAAAGCGTAAACTTTCCAGTTGTCGGTGGTCATTATTTTGGTGTAACTTCCACCATAAATGCCGTTCCAGAGAGCGGGAGTTTGCTTTTTTAATAAATTGAGACGGCGGTAAAAACTTTCGAGCTGATAATCGTTCCAATCAATCTCAATTTTTTCGAATAATGGCAACGATTGATTAAAAGCAGCCTCTTGTCCGCTGTAAATTAACGGCATACCCGGAATACAATATGTAAGGGCAGCAAATGTTTTTGCACCTTCGCCAAAACGGTCAAATTCGGTACCGTTCCAAGCACTTTCGTCGTGATTGGATGTAAAGGTCATTCGGTAAGCCTCAGGGGCAAAATTGTATAGCTCGTAGCTACGGTAATGGTCAAAGTCGTAAACGTTTTTCTCTTTTTTGTAGATGGCTTTCATAAGGTTGTGCATTTCCCAGCAGTAGCTCATGTCAAAAGCCTCGTGAATTTTCGGGTCTTCCCATTCGGCAAGCCAGAAAAGCGGTTTGATTTTGTCTAACTGACGTCGAGCCTCTACCCAAAAATGATTTGGAACAAGCCCCGCCATATCGCAACGGAATCCGTCAATATCAAATTTCTTTACCCAAAAACCCATAGCATCTATCATAGCTTCAACGGTTTCGGAGTTTGAATAGTCGAGATGAGCCACATCTGTCCAGTCGTCGTTGGGGGCAAGAATATTGCCATGCTCATCGCGGTGATAGCGGTATGGAGCTTCGGTAATCCACGGATTATCCCAAGCTGTGTGGTTTGCCACCCAGTCGAGTATTACGTGCATGCCGAGTTTGTGAATTTCTTTAACTATTTTATCAAAGTCGTCGAAGGTTCCAAAATCAGGGTTAACAGCTTTGTAATCTTTTATGCTATAAGCACTACCGAGAGTTCCTTTGCGGTTTTTTTCGCCAATGGGGAATATCGGCATAAGCCAAATAATATCCACGCCCATCTCTTTGAGACGTTTCAGATGGTGCTGAAGTCCGATAAAATTGCCGCCTTTGGTAAACTGACGGATGTTAACTTCGTAGATATTT
>JAEEGL012012312.1_pt1 | contig 15314 bp, 11 predicted proteins | sample 9134231 | NCBI WGS metagenome assembly JAEEGL01 (sample SAMN16246548, study PRJNA631951) | gut metagenome | biome: gut microbiome; feature: rumen; material: fiber-attached | host: Bos | place: Iran: Karaj | collected 2018-10 | reverse complement strand
GTCGCTGGCGAAACAGACTTATTAGTCACATGGTTATATACATTACCCATCGATAATGGTGCTTATAATACAGGTGCGGTTGTTGGTCTTCTTACCTTCATTATTACCGCGACAATTACCTTAATTACATATCGCCGTAGTAAAGCTTATAACGAGGAGGATACATTCCAATAATATGAGTAACAATAATTCCGCACTCGTTAAGCATTCCAGTGCCAAAGCTAATCGTATCTTAGGCAATGTCTTCACATATGCCATCTTGGTAATCCTAAGCTTAATATGGATTATCCCTATCTTGTGGATCATTTTATCCGCTATCCGTACCGAGACTAATGATACGGGTCAATTAATCGGTACCGTCGTTTCTAACTTCTTCCCCAAGAAAGTTGGTATCGACAATTTCGCTAACCTATTTACGCGTTCTTTCTCTGGTGTTAAATACGCCTTCCCATTATGGATGCTCAACACCTTGATTATCGCCGTCTTTGATTGTGTGATTTCCACCTTCTTAGTCTTGACAGTTGCGTACTGTATGTCTAAGTTAAGATTCAAAATGCGTAAAGCATTTATGAATATCACCATGATTCTCGGTTTATTCCCTGGCTTTATGTCCATGATAGCCATCTACTTCATCTTGAAGTCAATTGGCTTAGCAGGCAATAGTGATTCTAGTAAAGCTTGGTTGAATATTGTCGGTTTGATTTTAGCCTACTCCGCTGGTGCGGGCTTAGGTTTCCAAGTTGCTAAAGGCTTCTTCGATGTCATCCCGACTTCCCTCGTTGAATCCGCTAAATTAGATGGTTGTTCCAACTTCAAGATTTTCTGGAAGATTATTCTCCCATTAGCGAAACCAATCATCGTTTATCAAGCCCTCATGTCATTCACTGGCCCATGGATGGACTTCATCTTCGCCAAAGTTATTATTGGTGATGGCAATGCCCAATGTTGGACCGTCTCTGTTGGCTTATATTCTATGATGTATGGTGGACAAGCAGACGTGAACTTATTTACCCAATTCGCCGCCGGATGTGTGTGCGTTGGTATTCCTATCGTGGCCTTATTCATGGCTATGCAGAGATACTACGTCGAAGGCGTTACCGCTGGTGCTGTGAAAGGTTAATAAGAAAGCACAATATAAAACAATACCTGTGATATTGATTCACAGGTATTTTTATTTTAAAATAAAGTGAAATATAAAAAGGAGTAAAGTATGCGCAATTTAAAACTTTTTATTGTCGGTATGACTTCTATCATGGCCATCTCTCTCATGGGATGTACACCAAAGGGTCATAGCGAAGATAATTCTTCTAACTCTTCTTCTGGCAAAAACGATAGTTCCAGCGTCGTTCCTGGTCCTATTCATACTCAGACAGAAGTAGAAGAATATATGAATAATCTCAAATCTACTTCCACATCTGGACATTTATATGTCCATTATTATCGTTTCCATGAATCCGCGACCGAATTCAACGATTGGGACATTTGGGCTTGGCCTTATAAACCTAAGGAAGGCGAAGGCTATAAATTCGACTGGAAAGGTCGTACCACTTCACCTGATCGCATAAGCGCCACCGGGGATGCTGAATTAGATAGCTTCTATTATGCAACTGTCGATATCGACCTTACCGCAGAATACGATGGTGGTTGGGATAAAAACACCCGTAAAATGGGTGGAACGCCCACTAATTTCTATGCTGATAATGAAAAGACCGCTTTTGATGATCAAGTTGGTATTCAAATCGTAGAAACTACCACAAGAACTACTGGCGGTGGCTTCTGGAGCAACGATGGTGGCAATTTATATGTTAATTTAGCTGACTATGCTCTCACCAATGATGACAATACCACTTCTTATCATGTCTTCTTGGTACAAGATTATGTGCAAAAACCATCTGCCACTCCTGCTTCTGATGGTGAATATAATGATCCATTTGCCAATGACGATGGCACCAATGTCACTTATGATAATGCCGCTTACTCTAATGCCAACTGGACCGATAAACCATTAGCGGCTACTTCCTCTGCTTTCTTAAATGGCCAAGGAGCTGGTCAAGTGTTACCATATGGTGCCGGTGTTGGCTATCAAATCATGGTGGCTTCTTTCGCCGACAGCGATGGTGATGGATTTGGTGACATCTATGGTATTCAACAAAAATTAGATTATTTACATAATCTAGGTGTCAACGTCTTATGGTTAACACCAATTCAAAAATCCGATTCTTATCACGGCTATGATATTTCCGATTATTTGCAAGTCGATGCCAAATTCGGTTCTAAAGTTTCTCCTGCTGCTGTCCAAGCTGGTAAAGTCACCTATGCCACAGCGATGGAAGATTATAAAGCTTTAATTCAAGCCGCTCACGCTAAAGGTATGGCGGTGGTTATGGACTTAGTTATCAACCACACATCAACTTCTAATAACTGGTTTATCAGTTCTGCTCAACTTGATAAAGCTACTCGTGGCTATTATCAATGGGGCAATCATGAAACTCAATCCGAGAATATCAACAAAGACAAATTCTGGTATCCTTATGGAACCCATGCCTATAGTTACTATGCTAAATTTGGTTCCTCTATGCCGGAATTGAATTACGCTTACCAAAGCACCAGAGAAGCCGTTGAAGACGTCGCTCTTACTTGGTGTTCCATTGGTGTTGATGGCTTCCGTATGGATGCGGTTAAACATATCTTCTTAGAAGAAGAAGTCGCTAGTGCCTCTACTGACACCATTGTGAAAGATATTTCTGAATCCGGCGATTATTCTTCTAACTTATCCAAGAATCTTAATTTCTGGAGAGAATTAAACGCCACCGTGAAAGCCCAATATCCAAATGCTTTCTTCGTCGGTGAAAACTTCGATGGACATGCATATCACGTTTCTCCTTATTACGAAGGATTCGATTCCTTATTTGATTTCTATTCTTATTTCAACTTAACAAGTATTGCTTCTAGCGTTTATAACAATGGTAATACCGGTGCTTATTTCGCCAATTTACCTAAATTCTTAGGTGATAGTTCTCAATTAGGCGAAAAAGATTTATATTCCGCTGGAAAAGATAGTGATTTAGCAGGTGCTAAAAACATTAAATATGGTAGCTATTGGGCTCTTGCTAATGTTTTAGACACCAATAACCAATATCGTACTGGTGGTAATAAAGGAAGCACATCTTCTGGTTACTCCATGATTGATGGTTCCTTTACTTCTAACCACGATATCGCGAGAAATATTAACCGTGTAGCTGGTACCACTTATAACAATGAAGGTTTGACCGCTCAAGGTAATGTCTCTGCTGATCAATACGGTTTATTAGATACCCTTTCTACTTTAGTAGAAATTACTCAATTGATGCTCCCTGGTTGTACTTGGATTTATTACGGCGACGAATTAGGCATGACCGGTAACTTTGCTGAAGGCCAAACCAGCACCAGCGCTTATGCTGACCTCGTCTATCGTCAACCAATGAAATGGAAACAAGGCGGTGTCGCTGGAGATGGTTCCTATACATGTGGCTATTCTATTTCTGGTAGTGGCGTCAACATCAACTGGGATAATATCAACGCTAGTGAAACCGTGGCCGATGCGGAAAAACAAGTTGCTAACGAGAATTCCCATTATTCCGCGATTAAGACCTTCGCCAACATCAAATCGAAGACTCCTGCCTTGATTAAGGGCTATTTACAAGCGGAAAAATTAGGTTCTAGTTATACTGCCGCCAAGATTACTCGTACATTAGGCTCAAAGACATATTATCTATATGTGAACTTTGGTGGTAGTGAAGTTTCTGGCATTCCTGCCTATACCGCTATTCTAAACGAAGGAAATACTGAAGTGGCTAGATATACCGGTAATACCTCCTCCGGAGGAGGTAGCATCCATGAAGATGGTGATGTCCAATACACCGTTAATAGCTTACCGACATGGATCACCAATAATGGCTGCCAAGTCTTCGCTTGGGTCTGGGGTGGAAATTATGGAGAAGGCGCTTGGTTAAAGTGCACTTATCTTGATGAAACTTCCTTAAAAGTTATGTTAGATGGTTCTGCCACCGGAATGCTCTTAGTCAGATGCGTTAGTGGTACCACTGTTCCAAATTGGAAAACTAAAGGTGATAATCCTGGAAGAATTTATAATAAAACAGGTGATATTACCTTATCTAATGGTGTGACAACTTATACAAGCCCCAGTTGGAGCGACTATAACCCATCGTAAAACGATTAAATAATTAGGAGGATATTTCCTCCTTTTTATTTGTCTATATTGAGATTGACAAATAAATAACGTACACTATATACGTGCTAATCTGCATGAAAGGATGTAAAACATGGCTTTTGGATTATTACATGACTATTTAATGGGGCAATGCATGGATGCCCACAATTATTTTGGCGCCCAATTTGAAAAACACGATGGCGTTGATGGAGTTATTTTCCGTTTATACGCACCCTGTGCTGATGATGTTTCTGTCATCGGTGAATGGAACAATTGGGATGTCGGCGCTCATAAAATGCATAAAATTGATGACGCTGGCGTTTGGGAAGTCTTTATTCCTGGATTACAAAATTACCAATCTTACAAATTCCATTTTAGAAACGCACATGGACAATATGTCGATAAAATCGATCCCTTTGCTTTCTTTAGTGAAAGACGTCCCGGCACCTGCTCTTTATTATTTAATAATAAAAACTTTGCTTGGCACGATGATGAGTGGCTCAAAACCAGAACTAGAAACTTTGATAAGCCAATGTCTATTTATGAAATGCATTTAGGCAGTTGGTTTGGCAAAGCTGAAGATGGCCATACTCTTTCCTATGAAGAAATAGCTGATAAATTAATCCCATATATCAAAGGTATGGGATATACCCATGTTGAGTTCATGCCTCTTGTCCAATATCCTTTCGATGGCAGCTGGGGCTATCAAGCTACTGGATTCTTCTCCATTGATAGCCGTTATGGCAATCCTTTCCAATTAATGTCCTTAGTGGACCGTTTACATCAAGCCGGTATCGGGGCCATTATCGATTTTGCTCCTGTACATTTCGCAACCGACCCATGGGCTTTAGCGGAATATGATGGCACTTATATGTTTGAATATAACAACGAATGGCGTGTTTCCCCTTGGGGCAGCTATCAATTCGATTTAGGAAAAGATCCTGTCCGCTCATTTTTAATGAGCGCGATGAATTATTTTGTCGATTATTTCCATTTCGATGGTATCCGTGTCGATGCCGTTAGTAACATCATTTACTATAATGGCGACTCTTCCATTGGCTTAAATGAAGGTGCCGTCGAATTCATTAAAAGATTAAACGCCAAAATGCATATCGCTCATAATTCTGTCATGATGATTGCCGAAGATAGTACCGCTTTTGCGGGAACCACTAAACCAACAGAATATGGTGGATTAGGTTTTGATTATAAATGGGATTTAGGATGGATGAATGACACCCTTAAATACTATAGTAAAGACCCCATTTATAAAAAATATGAACACAATAAGCTCACATTCTCCATGGCCTATTTTTACGCTGATAATTTCATGCTTCCTCTTTCTCATGATGAAGTGGTCCATGGAAAGGGCACAATTATTAATAAAATGTGGGGCGATTATGAACAAAAATTCGCTTTAATTAAGAATTTATATACTTATCAATTTGCCCATCCTGGTAAAAAGCTCAATTTCATGGGTAACGAATTAGCGAGTTTTGATGAATGGAATGAAAATAAGGGTTTGCCTTGGGAATTAAAGAGATTCCCCAAACATGACTCCATTTCTCATATGATGCATGACTTAAATGAGATTTATAAATATCACAAAGCCATGTATTTTGAAGAACATAATCCCGCTCATTATCACTGGTTAATGGTAGATAATGCCGATCAAAGTGTCTTCGCTTTTGAAAGAACAGTGGATGAACAAACACTAGTGTTTGTCTTTAATATGACCACCAATTACTATGACTATATTAATATTCCTTTATTACACGAAGGAACATACGAAGAAATCTTTAATACTGATAAAGATGTCTATGGTGGTTGGGGCCAATATAATGGTGCGCCTATTAAGAGCGAACCTGGCTCATTTGAAGGCTTACCTGCGCATATGTGTATAAAACTTGCTTGCCTTGGTGCCTGTATTTTTCGTAAAATACCCGAGGAAGTAAAAAAGCCAAGAGCTAAAAAGGCTTCCCCTAAAAAATAATTATTTATCCCGAGAAAGGACAATAAATATATGTTTAAGAACAAAGAAAACTTCAAAAAAGAATTTTCTTCTCGCTTATTAGAGAGATTTGGTGTTTCCGTAAAAGAGAGTCACGTAAGTGAACGTTATGAAATACTCGGTGAAATGGTCAGAGATTTCGCTAACGTTGACTGGTCTAAAACTCACCGTGAAACCGTTAATAAAAATCAAAAGACTTTAATCTATTTCTCCATGGAATTCTTAATCGGTCGTCTTTTAGTCAATAATATGCAAAATATGGGCATTTATGAGATTGCTAAGGACGGATTAAAAGATTTAGGCATCAATATTCATGAATTAGAAGAACAAGAGACAGACGCCGGTTTAGGTAATGGTGGTCTTGGCCGCTTAGCCGCCTGCTTCTTAGATTCCATCGCTTCCTTAGGCTATTTAGGCCATGGCAACTGTATTCGTTATCAATATGGATTCTTTAAACAAAGAATCATCGATGGCAAGCAAAAAGAATTGCCTGATCAATGGCTCACTAATGGTAACGTCTGGGAAGTCAGACGTAGTAAATACGCTGTGGAAGTAAAATTCAATGGTGTGCCAGAAACTTATATTAAAGAAGATGGTAGCTATGCTATTAGAACCAAAGATGCTGTTTGTGTCCGTGCTGTTCCTTATGATGTTCCGGTTGTTGGCTATCGTAATCATGTCACCAATACTTTACGTTTATGGCATGCTGAACCTAGCAACCATCACCTTCCAAAATCCACATCATTTAATGAATACTTAAATGAAATCGAAGAATTATGTTATGGTTTATATCCCGATGATTCCACGGAACATGGCCGTATTTTAAGATTACGTCAGCAATACTTCTTAGTGTCCGCGGGTGTTCAAAGCGCTTTGAATAGTTATTTTAGACACCACAAAACCCTAAAGGGTTTCCACGAACATTATGTCTTCCAACTTAATGATACACACCCCATTTTAGCCATTCCTGAAATGATGAGAATCATGATGGATGAATATGGTATGGGCTGGGACGAAGCTTGGGAAGAAGTGACACAAACAATGGCCTATACTAACCATACCGTTATGGTGGAAGCATTAGAAAAATGGCCAGTTCAATATGTCCAAAAACTCATTCCACGTGTCTTCATGATTATTGAAGAAATTAATCGTCGTTTTAATATTGAAATGACTAGAAATGGCGTTTCTGATTTGTCTAGATATTCTATGAATATCATTAAAGACGGACAAATCCATATGACCAATTTAGCTATTTATACCGCTTTCTCCGTCAATGGTGTTGCCGCTTTACACACTGATATTCTAAAGAATATTACATTTAAAGATTTCTACAATTATTTCCCCAAAAAATTCAACAATAAAACCAATGGTGTTACCCATCGTAGATGGCTTGTCAATTGCAATCCTGAATTAACAAAATTAATCAATTCCAAAATTGGTGAAGACTGGATTACCGATATGGCTAAAATCAAGGATTTCGAGAAATATGCGGATGATAAGAAAGTCTTAAATAAACTCATTGATATTAAGATGGAAAATAAGAAGAAATTAGCCGCTTATATCAAAGAGAATTATGATATTGATGTCGATGTGAATTCTATCTTTGATGTACAAATTAAGCGTTTACACGCTTATAAGAGACAATTGATGAATTTATTCCATATCATTTATCTCTATCAAAAAATGAAGAAAGATCCTAATTTCAGAATCTATCCGCACACCTTTATCTTTGGCGCCAAAGCCGCTCCTAGTTATGATTATGCTAAAAAGATTATCGAATTAATCGTCGCTGTGGCTAATGTCCTCAATAATGATGAAGAAACTAATAAATACCTTAAAGTGGTCTTTATGGAAAACTATGGCGTTACTTTAGCGGAATTAATTATTCCTGCCGCTGATATTTCTGAACAGATTTCTACCGCCGGAAAAGAAGCTAGTGGTACCTCCAACATGAAATTCATGATGAATGGTGCTATTACCTTAGGTACACTCGATGGTGCTAATATTGAAATTGTCGAAAGAGCAGGCGAAGAAAACGCTGTTATCTTTGGCTTAAAAGCCAATGAAGTGGAAGAATATTACCGCAATGGATCTTATTCACCTTGGGAACTTTATTATAATGACCAAGATATTAAAGATATCATGGATTCCTTATTTACCGGTGAATGGGTCCACTTCAAACCCGATAGATTTAGAATGATTTTTGATGAAATCATGAATCACAACGATCAATACTTTGTCTTAAAAGACATTGGTAGCTACGCCAAAGCGCAAGAAAAAATCGCGGAATTATATCAAGACAAAATGCATTGGGCCCGCATGGCTTTAATGAACATCGCCAATAGTGGATTCTTCTCTAGCGACCGCACAATTGAACAATATGCCACAGAGATTTGGAATCTTGAGAAGGTTAAATAAATATGAAAATGGATCTCACCGAACTCTTTAAAAAGCAAGCGGAATTAGATGCCACAATCGCGCAAAATCATGGTGTTAGTTATGCCAACACAAGAAGCCGTCGTATTATGGCGTTGATTGTAGAAATTGGTGAATTAGCTAATGCTACTAGATGCTTTAAATATTGGTCTAATAAAGGTGCTGAACCTAAAGAAATCGTGCTAGACGAATACGCTGATGGTCTGCATTTCTTCCTATCTTTAGGTGTAGATATTAAAACTAGTAAAACTAGTTATAATAGAACCAAACATCTATCTAATCTAACCGATCAATTCCATGAAATCTATCATCGCATTGATATCTTTAATAAAAAGCAAGATGATAAGACTTATATCAAGGCTTTCCAAGCTTTTTTAAATCTCCTTCCTTTATTAGGATATAGATGGAAAGATTTAGAAAAGGCATATTATAAAAAACTTGGCGTCAATTACGTCCGCCAAGAAACAAATTACTAATACTGCATTAATAGTTTAAAGTAGGGTATCAATCTCGTCTTCCGAGATCACATTGATGCCCTTTTCTTTTAATAGTTCAGTTGTGGTTCCAACTCCTTCAATGAGCTTTCCGGAAAAAGAGCCATCATGAATTTTATGAACACCACATGAAGGGGAATTTTCTTTTAATATCGCAATTTTGATTTTCAAATAGAAGCAAATATTCCAGGCTAATTCCGCTCCTCTTTCGTATTGTTTGGTGACATTACGGCCATCTTTAGTGATAACTTTTTCTTCTACCCTTTCGCTCGGTGTTCGAGGAGTTTTTAATCCTCCTTCGCATTCTGGACAAAAAGGCACTAATTCATATTTCTCTAAAAGAGCGGATATTTTAGGGCTTAAATTATTCTTCCCATCATATCGGCAATTATCACCCACTAAGCAAGCGGATATTAAGATTCTTTCTTTTTCTTCCATACGTACCTATTCTATATTTGCATTAAATACCATTCAAGGTATAATTTGGCTATGCCTATTAAAGAGTTCACTTATGAATATAATGGGACCTTTTATCCCGTCATTATTACCCGCAAAAGAATGAAAAATATTACCTATCGTTTTCGTGATGGAAAATTCCTCATTTCTGCTCCATGGTATGCTACAAAAGCATCTTTTATCGCTGGTTTAGACAAATTTGGCGGTAAATTAGTGAATCAAGTCCAGAAAAAAATAAGTGGTAAGGGCCATAACTATATTTATTTATTGGGTGAAAAATATGACATTGGTCCGATGGGTGTATTAACTTTCAATAACAACACAATTGTCTATAGCAGCCCTGATGATTTAGATAAAAAACTCAAAAAATGGTTCTTAAAATACATAACTTTAAGAACGAGATATTATCAGCAATTGATGGGTTTAGAAGAATATAAAGTTCGTGTACAAAAAATGAGCACACGTTATGGAAGCAATTCTAAACATACAAAAACTTTGAATTTTGCTTTACTACTAATGCATTATAGCCAAGAGATAATTGATTCGGTTGTTGTGCACGAATTAGCACATGAAGTAGTGTATAATCATTCTGATGACTTTTATCGCTTGGTAAAGCAATATTATCCACAATATGATGAATGTCATGCTAAATTAAAGAAAGGAGAATTCCAATGATTAAAGAAATAATAAGCGCACAAAACAATAAGATCAAATATGCCGCTTCTTTAAAATTGGCCAAATATCGTAAAGAACATAATGAGTTTCTTGCCGAAGGCAGAAAATCATTAGAACTAGCGTTAAAAGCCGGTGTCGTCAAAGAAATATTCACAACAAAGAAACTCCCCAATATTAGAGAGGATATTGTCCAATATTTGGTAAATGAATCTCTCCTTAAAAAACTTTCATCAACTCAAAATCCAGAAGGCATTGTTTTCGTTTGCCTTATGCAAGAGAGAAATATAAAGAGGTTAAATAAAGCTATTTACTTAGACCATGTTTCTGATCCTGGTAATATGGGTACAATTATACGTACCGCATTAGCGTTTAATTATGATGCTGTATTTGTATCAGAAGGAAGTTGCGATATTTATAATGAAAAAGTCATCGCGGCATCAAAGGGTGCCATCTTCTGTATACCTGTTCAAAATAAAGAATTAAAAGATTTAAAAAACGACAAAAATATTATTATAGTTTCTGCCTTAGCAGAAAATGCACAAGAACTATCGATGACCATCGTTAAAGAACCATTGGTTTTAGTACTCGGAAATGAAGCCCATGGAGTATCGCAAGAGGCCATGAATTTAGCTGATTATTTAGTCAAAATTGATATTGCTAACATCGATTCTTTAAACGTCTCTGTGGCCGCAGGAATAATGATGCATTATTTCAAATAACTTTTATTTGAGTTTTAATAAAGCATAGGTTTGGCCTATGTTTTTTTATTGTCTACTCATAAAAATAGTGCATTAGATATAAAAATTTCATATTAAAAACTAGTTATTAATATGCAGTTATGATATAGTAATACCACTGTGCATTAAGTAAGAGGTAGCTCTATGAAAAATGAAAAATTACAGCAAATATTAAAAAGCGCATTAGAAGATATCGCGGCTAGTCAAACTAGTGAAGATATCGCTAATTGCCGCAATAAATATTTAGCCAAGAAAAGCGAATTATCTGGTATGTCTTCTTTGATTGGGACATTACCTCCTGAAGAAAGAAAAGATTTTGGTGCGGAAGTCTTCCAAACCAAATCCGAGATTACAAGATTAATCGAAGAAAAATCCAAAGAATTGCAAAATAAGGAGTTGGAGGCCAAGTTAGCTAAAGAAACCATCGATATTTCTTTGCCTGGTCGCGAACTCAATCCAGGAAGTAGGAATCCTTTCTATATTGTGAAAGATGAAATGATTGATATCTTTTTAGGAATGGGTTTTGAAGTCGCTGATGGACCAGAAGTGGAAACTGATAAATTCAATTTCGAATTATTGAACATCCCACAAGACCATCCGGCCAGAGATATGCAAGATACTTTTTATATCAATGACACAGAATTATTAAGAACACATACTTCTCCTGTTCAAGCTCATACCATGGAAAAAGCTGCTGGCAAGCCCATCCGTATTATTTGCCCAGGAAAAACATATAGAAGAGACGATGATGACGCTACTCATAGCCATCAATTCGCGCAAATTGAAGGTCTTGTCGTAGACAAAGATATCAACATTGGCCATTTAAAAGCCACTTTAGAATTATTTGCTAAGAGAATGTTTGGTGAAAAGAGAGAAATTAGATTAAGAAGTTCTTATTTCCCATTCACCGAACCAAGTGTGGAAGTCGATATCACCTGCGCTAATTGTGGCGGCAAAGGCTGCAATATGTGTAAGGGAACCGGCTATATTGAAATTTTAGGTGGTGGTATGGTCCATCCCAATGTCTTAAAAATGAATGGATATGATCCTGAGCAATATAGTGGTTTTGCTTTTGGTATCGGTATCGAACGTGTTGCTATTCTTAGATATGGTATCGATGATATCCGTAAATTCTATCAAAACGATGTAAGATTCTTACATCAATTCAAAAAGAAAGCTTAATAGTGGGAGGTAAAAATCATGTTAGTTAGTTTAAAAAATATCAATGAATATGTCTCATTAGAAGGCTTAAGCGCAGAACAAATCGCTAATGGATTAACATTTGCCGGTGTGGAAGTGGAAGAAATTTCCCGTATGGCCAGTGGTACCAACCTCGTTATTGGTGAAATTTTGGAATGCGAAAAACATCCCGATAGTGATCATCTCCATATTTTAAAAGTTAATTTAGGTGATAAATATGGTGTGACCCAAATCGTTTGTGGTGCACCTAACGCTCGCGCCGGCTTAAAAGTTATCGTGGCCCGTGTGGGCGCACACCTACCCGAAATAGAAATTAAAAAAGGCGTGATACGCGGAGTCGAAAGCAATGGCATGTGCTGTTCTTTATTAGAATTAGGCGTGGACGCTAAATATTTAAGCGATTACCAAAAAGCGGGTATTGAAGAATTGCCATCTGATGCTCCTGTGGGAGAAGAAAATGTTTTAGGTTATCTCGGCTTAGATGATGAAGTATTAAATTTAAAAGTTTTAGCTAATCGTCCAGACTTATTATCACTCTTTAACGTTGCTAGAGAAATCGGCGCTATCTTTGATAGAAAAGTAAAAATTCCCGAGATGAAAGAGCATGTGAACTTCCAAACCACCTTGAAAGTGGGTTCGGCAAGCGAAAAATGTAGTCAATTCTCTTCCAAAGAAATTAAAGGCATCGTGACCAAGCCATCACCCAAATGGTTGTCCAATTACTTAACCGCGATGGGTGTCAGAAGTATTAATAACATCGTCGATATTGGAAACTATGTCATGTTGATGACTGGTCAACCACTCCATATGTATGATGCTGATAAATTAGCTAAAAAAGAATTAATCGCGAGAAGTGATTATGAAGGCGATTTCGTCGCGTTAGATGAAAATAATTACAAAGTAATTAAAGGTGACATTGTCATCACCTCAAACGGCAAACCAGAATGTTTAGGTGGTGTGATGGGTGCTCATAGTTGTGCGGTGGATGAAAATACCAAAAACATCTATATTGAAGCCGCATCTTTTGATGGAGCGACCATCCGTCATACTTCTAATAGACTAGGCTTAGCTAGTGAATCCAGTCAAAGATTTGTCAAAGGCACTAATCATTTCCAAGCGGAATATGTTTTGAATTATGCCGCTCAGTTAATCGTGGATTTATGTGAAGCGAAAGAATGCTCTAACATTGTTAGCTATCAATCCGAAAAATATGAAAAGAAAGTTATTGCTTCTTCCGTTAACAAAATCAATGGACGTTTAGGAACCTCTTTCTCTGCTTCTCAAATCAAAGAAGTTTTAGAAAGACTTAACTTTAAAGTTAATATGAATAAAGATGAAACTTTCTCCGCAGAAGTTCCACCTTATCGTTTAGATGTCACTTGCGATGCCGATCTAAGCGAAGAAGTTATCCGTTTATTGGGCTATGAAAACGTGAAATCTGTTTTACCTTGCTTAGACACCAAAGTAGGTATGTTGACATTAGAACAATCTCGTTTAAGAGCCATTAGATTCTTCTTATTGGATAATGGCTTAGATGAATGTGTCACTTATTCTTTAATCAGTGAAAAAGAAGAAAAAGCATTTAATTTATTAAATGATGAAGAACATTATCGCATTATCAACCCCTTAACTGACGATCGTGTTATTTTCCGCACTCACATCTTAAATTCCTTATTAAAATCTGCGAGCTACAATATTGCTCGTCAAAATAAGAATTTGGCTTTATTTGAAACCTCTCATATGATTTCTAAACAAAGTCAAAGCCATCATTTAGCTATCGTTTTAGTGGGTTCCGCCCTCAATCAAGGCTATATGAAAACCACCCCATATGATTTTTATCATATGAAAGGTATCGTGGAAGGTATCTTTGCCCTATTAGGTGTTGATGCAAGCCGCTATAAAATGGAAAGAAATACCGCTCATTTAGATGAGTTACATCCTGGTAAATCCACAGAATTATATTTCCAAAATCAATTAATTGGTCGTTTTGGTGAATTACATCCTAACAAAATTGCCGAATACGATTTAGGCAAAACTAATGCCGTTGTTTTAGAAATGAATTTGGACTTACTTTTAAGTGCCAAAGTGTCCACGGTGAAAATGAGTCCTATTTCTCGTTATCCTAGCGTCTCTCGTGACTTAGCCTTTGTTGTAAACAAAGATATTCCTGTCAAAGACTTGTTAAGAAGTATTAGAATGATTGGCAAATCCTTAGTGAGAGATGCCGTTGTCTTCGATGTTTATGAAGGCGAACACGTGGAAAATGGCAAGAAGAGTGTTGCCATTTCTGTGACTTATATGAGTGATGATCATACTTTGAAAGATAATGAAATTATCGATATGGAAGACAAGATTAAATTCGAACTTACCAAAACCTATAAAGCGGAGCTCAGAGGTTAATGAAACTAAATCGTGCTTATTTAGAAGAAGGAAAAGAAGAGATTTTCACTGAGAAAATCGACTTTTCTAATTTTCCATTTAATGAAACGCACGTAAGACGTATACCTACATGCGAGGCCATAGTTAAGGCAACGGATTATGGTGAAACATTGAGGGTGATTTTTCAAATCAAAGCCCATGTTATTGCCGTTTGTTCTTACACTTTAGAAGATGTCCCTATGGATTTAGAATTCACTGATGAATTAGAATTCACTAATGTCGATTATCAAGATGATGAAATGATTTATGAACCAGAAAACATCATCGATATGGATCCACACATCCTCTCATTAATCTTTGCGAGAATTCCTATCAAAGTGATAAAACCAGGCGCTAAATTACCAGAAAATGGGAATGGTTATTCCGTCTTAACCGAAGAACAATTTCTCGCGGAAAAAAGTGGAAAAAAGAACTCCGCTTGGGATATCTTAGACACTGTCAAATTAGATGAGGATGATAAATAAGTAGATTTTATTAAAATCTAAACGCATATCAAAGACCCGTAATATACACGGGCCTTTTTTTACCCTAAATATAAGGTTTTTCTTTTGCTCAAGTAAAATATTGTTATGTTTCTTGGGTTAATGGCTAAGCCTAAGTAGGTGGGAGCAGGCATGCTTCTTCCTAGCGGATATACAACGAAGGGCCTTTAGGGATGT